>Ga0222713_10000021_pt1 | contig 158915 bp, 215 predicted proteins | sample C33_649DmetaG_FD_165061 | JGI IMG/M metagenome (GOLD analysis project Ga0222713, IMG submission 165061) | Estuarine water microbial communities from San Francisco Bay, California, United States - C33_649D | ecosystem: Environmental > Aquatic > Marine > Unclassified | place: USA: California...
AACAATCTCCATACCCAGAACTTTGAGTTTAGGAGGATCGTATACCACCCCTTCAGCATTGTGTACGGTCAGGGCATATCTTTTCTTAGCAATCCATACACCCCTCTCGGCAATAACTTCCCGCTTGAACTTAATCTTACTCTGCAGAGTATTTAAGTAACTTGAAAATTCTTCGCATGTCTTACTGATAGCAGGTTCGATAACTTTCGTACAATATTTGTCGAGTACATCTACAGTTTCTTTTGTCGTCTTGTTAGGTATAACAGACTTAACTATCTCATTAAGAGTAACATAAGTCGAATCCGTATCGGAATAGAACGAGAAGTCTTTATCTGGAACTTTACCTGTAGACTTTGCTACCTCATTAGTAATGAGCTGATTAAGTTGCTTTGCTACAGATCGAATAATTAGCTGACCGGTCATTGTAATACCTTCAGCTATCCTGATATCATAGTACCGAAAGAAGATATTACCCATTGCACCGTATAGTGAGTTCATTAAGATCTTTGCAGCCATCTGCTTCGAGTTCAAACTTGATATCTCACCCAGGTATTTCTTGTCTTTAGTCTTTTCGTAACTCGTCTGAGCCTCTAACATGGCCTTTTTAGCTTTCTGCCTTCCTGCAAAATAAAATTCAACCAGCTCGGGGAAGATACCTAATCTATCTTTTCTAAAGCACTGACCGTTTGCAGTCATAGTGATTTGATCTTGATGCAGAGAGCTTGTATCGAACTCCCGATCAATAAGTTTCTGAATAGACTTATCGTCATCTGCAAGATACTTTTGACCATCAATCAAAGTTTCCGGCGACATATTAAACGACATAATGATAGAAGGATACAGCGACGTGGCGTCAAACGAAACCACCCAGTCGTACTGACCAGGGACAGGCTCTTTTACATATGCACCCATTATCTGTCGATCTCGTTCTGGGTCTACGTTAGGAGGGTTATGTACAATAATGTTACGCTTAAGCAGAGCGTTATATAATATACAGTCCCAGGTTCTTACAGAAGAGTAAATATCGGTGTAATTACATTTTGCATCGTATGCCATAGTAAGAATAAGATTGATAAGCTTCATCTTATCTTCTAGTTCGTCTACCAGCTCAACGTCGACGATATTATAATCTACAAACAGGTTCCAGTCTTTTGTATAAAATTCTTTAAATGATGTATACGGGTGTTTAACCTTCTCCTTGCCTAGCTCTTCTTTAGCAATGCTATCCAGTTTATAACTTTCTTGCATCTTAAAAGAAAACTTCTTATAGAGATCCATATAATCTAGAATACTGATACCCGTCCAGTTATACGCTATCTGAGTTCTACCTCTTGCAAACTCAACCTCGCTGTTGAGTACCACCCCATGAGGAGATAAGTCTTGCAGCGCCTTCTCCCCCAGAACGCGACGTATCCTGGAAGAGAGATATGCAACGTCAAACAACTGTACATTCCAGCCTGTAATTACATCGGGGTAACCACCATCTCTAAAGCTGTCGATAAAACGGCGTAGAAGATCCATTTCATCTTTGCATTGTACATAGGTGCAGTAATCTTTCTTAGAGAGGAAAGGTTTGCAACCATAAGTTGTTATCTTCTTAGTATTGAAGTCTCTAACAGTGATAAGCAGTACTTCTTCTTGAGCTTCTCTTGTGTCCGGAAAACCATAATCAACAGTAGTCTCAATATCCACCGTTATTATTTTCAGCAGAGACATATCAAAGGTTATAGTCTCTGGAAAGAGTTTACTTATGAATTGATAACCGTAGTTGGTATTCCCGTAGATAGGGAAGTTAGATACTTCTTTATACTTACTGACGAAATCTCTAGCTTCTTGAATCGATGAGAATTTTATACTATCGAGATTCTCACCAAACAGAGATTTATACTTAGTTTCTTTTTTCGAGCGAACAAAGAGAGTAGGCTGAAAGTCTATTTTTTGACTTACACGCTTACCGTCTTTAAACCCTCGAAAATAAACTGCATTACCGCGTGCAAATACATTCGTATAAAAAAACATTTACTCAACCTGATTTAACCACGGATACTTACCACTGTACTGCTTCCAGGTATGCTTGTTGCCTTCGAGGAAAAACTCCGGTTTGACAGAACCTTCATTACCTCCGAGTCTGTATTGTAGAGTATACTTACCTGTACAGCCATAGTTTTTATGCTGAATTTGATCTTTAACTACCGTATAAAAACGACGATCAGCTCCCCACCCGAAGTCCCAGATATGACCAACCATTCGTAGAAACGGTTTAGTAAAACAATATGAGCTAGTATCAATTAAATACTGATCGGATTTAACCCAAACCGGCCATCTACCAAGGGACTCACAGTTATCTTCACAGATAAAGTTACCGTCTTTATCGTTAATAGTTCTCAGCGAGTGAGCCCAGTCGTATTTAAATCTCTTGATAATATCAACCAAGCTTTCAACGTGATCAGGTGCAAAAGTATTATCTTGATCTAAGAATAAAATATAATCATGATTTACTAGATGACTAAACCCGGCCATGATTCGATGACCATAAAATCCACCCCCACCTGTATTAAAGGGTAGATAACATACTTGAACGTCTGTACCTTCTACTATGCAGTTAGTCTGTTCTCTGAATTTTTCCCCGTCGCAAACCACTAGATGATCGACATGTACAGTTTGATTTTGTACCGAGCGGATAGCATCCATGAGTACATCGGCACCCGTGGTAGGGGTGATAACTAATATATCACTCATTCTGCACCTACTTTTTTCAGAGCATCTTTACGAATAAGAAGCTGACGATTAGGAAGCTCTTCTTTAAATACCTTTACATATTCCACACCATCTATAGAGGTAATATCGAAATAATTTTCACACATCCAGACTTCCTGGTCTAGAACATTTTTGTATTTACCACCGCTCTTTGAAGTAAAGATTTTATCCCAGTTATTAGAAAACTGCTTTCTAGTTACTGAAAGAGGTCTTTGCTTTGACCCTTTCCCTGCTTCTCTGCTCTTTGACATTAGATTATTAACCCTGATCCAAACACTTTTTGATATTGATTATAAAGTTCATCTATTGGTTTACCTTGCCATACTACATGCGCGCGACCCAATTCAATAGCATGATTCTCAGTATACGGCGCATAAGGTACGAGCCCCAACATAGGTCTTTCAGGATCTGCTCGGGAAGGAACCAGCTGTATATAACAAGGTCGTTTGATACGCAGGGTATCATTCACCTCGGTTAAGTCACCAATAACTTCTTCACCTGTAATAAGCTTAAGAATTTGAACAGACATAATTTATCCTCGAAAAGGGACCTCATTATAACATACAACTTTTTACTTATCAACAGAAAGGGGCCCGAAGGCCCCTTTTGCTACTCTTGCAGCAGCTGCGGTGTTTTGGGTGTATCGTTATCGAGGATGGGTATCTTTCTTGGTTTTTTGTGTTCAGGATAAATCTTTTCTAGATTAACCCGTAGCATACCTCTGCTTAGCGATGTATCTTTTACTACAGTAAAATCATCTAGCGTAAATACACGTTTAAATGTTCTTGCAGCTATGCCTTGATACAGGTATTCTTGCGATGATGGGTTAGAAGAACCAGATATAGTTAGTTGATTGTCACGAACTTCAATTGAAAGGTCCTCTTTATCAAAACCAGCTACTGCCAGTTCAATTACATATTTAAACACATCTACTTTATAGATGTTATAAGGTGGGAAGTTACTAGAAGGGGTTTTAATGTCTGATGCTAGTTTATTAAACCGCTCAAACCATTCGTCAGATCCAATAAAAACTTTATTAAGATCTTTGAACAAATCATTACCAAAAACGTCTTTTACGTAGGTCATATAGTCTCCTTAATTAAGCGAGTTAAAGTTGTGATAGTACCAGCCCCTAAGGCGCCGGTACTATTATTTATAATCAACCGTTAGAAATAAATCCGTTCAGCTGGGAAGCTGTTTTCATTATTTCTGATGCAGCTGGAAACGCAGGTAGGTCTGGATACGCTGGCTTTTTTTCATTGTGAGATGCAGCTAAATCAACCTGACTGTTCCACCCCTGTATAATTGTATCTCTTGAGGCAAAGTAATCTGCTTCATGTATCTCTTTAGCCATTCTCAAAAGATCGAGGCGGATCTCGTACGGTGTCTTACTCATAATTTTCTCCTTGTGTGTGTTTGTGTGTTATAGGTCTCCATCCTTGGAGAGGGTGTCCTAAATGTGAATCAATTGATTCACATCTTTATTTATATATCAATCACCTTTCTTCTTACCAATATTATACTTGGCTTGTAATGTCCATTCATTTTTTTCTTTAAACGAAATGACTTTGATCTGAGAAAGAGGTGCCTGATCTGATAGAATATCCGGGTAGTTTACTTTAATAAGACCCCAGTCGGCTAGTAGCTTAGCAATAGAGTTTCTACGCTGTATATCATTCTCAGTGATATCTGTCGACTTACCATCTAATGCAAATAGTTCTTTAAAATGTACGATGTAGTACTTTCCCTGCTTATGAAGAATATGGCAGGACTGATAAAGTATCTTATCTTTTCTAGAAGCAACACCTATGCGAGTGAGCGTTTCACGTATCTTTAAAAAATCGTCCGGGTGAGAAATGGTGACTTCAAGCGGGGTATACCCCGGTAAGTCAATTTTGAAAAACTCAGACATTAAGGCCACCTTTATCTATTCTTTTTCTTATTATATCAAGTTGCTGATCAGATAAGATTGATAAAACTTGGCGGGCTTTTTCTGTACTATATCCATAATAGGATTTTACTATATCAAGCGCTTCAATTTTATCAGACTTTATCCATTTATTAAACCGTTTTCTCGGTCTAATACTATTTATAAGAAAACGAAACTGTAACTCTTTTTCCAGATGCGGTCTTGAGTTCATTTCATTAGCGAATATAACTGTATCCGAACCGTATGATAGTCCTTTGTTTACAATATACGGAACATACTGTTTTTCGGTGCTTTCATCGACAATTAGATTATCTTTACTGAAATTAATTGCATTAATAAAATCGAACGGTGATAGGTTATTTGTACTAACTTTCTCAACGGGTTCTTCTGGTTTTATTACACCAAATATCTCGTTAATATTGATCATATCATTCTCGAAAAACCAACGATATCAATCGTGACGAGCAAGAGGTAATTTGCGAGCATTCCAAAAGATCCCCGAGTATAAGCAGCCCAAGCATACATACTGCAACCGCTAATCCAAGCCGGATAAAGAGCCATAAGAGGTGGGTTAGGAACTGTAATAGCCATAACAAGACTACAGCCAATACTAAGAGACCAAGCCACGAACTCGATAATAAATCTAAGAGGGTATGCGTGGTAATCATCTTTTATCCATTGTATAGTGTCGTTCATTTTACATTCGCTGTTGCCATTATTTCAGTTAAACATGCTACTAAATTAATCTCTTGATCAGCTACAAAAGCAGACTTATACTGATAATCTGCAATAGTCATAATAACGTGAGGTACTTGATCTGTCAGCGGTATGATAGTATCATATATCTTTCGAAAGAGTACTGGAGGATCATTATCTAGATTATTTACTACCCACGATCTCATTTTTTTCCAATCTTTTGTCTTGAGAGCTTGAACAAGCTCATCCATACTTTCGTCAGACAAACTAACCAGTATACCTTCGTTTATACTGCCCGACTGAGAATACCTCTGAAGCTCGTTTAACGTTCTTCGGAAGTCTGGAAAGTATTTTTCAACTACCTTTGCGAGTACTTTTTGATCGAAGGTAACATCTTCAACCTGTAGAATTTTCTGTACCTTATTAAAGAAAGAAAAAGCTATTCTCTGCTTTTCATTCTTAGGTATTTTAAACTCTACAACAGTACTTCTTGAATGAAGAGGTTGAATGATTCTATTCTTGTAATTACAGGTAAATATAAATCTACAATTCTCTGCAAACTCTTCTATGAAGCCACGCAAGGCAGGTTGAGTAGAATTAGGATTAAGATAATCCGCCTCATCAAGTATAACAACCTTGGTATTACCCGTAAACGAAACCGTGGACGCGAACGATTTAATCTTCGTCCTCAGAACATCAATACCCGATTCTTCAGAACCGTTAATTACAATATAATCTAGATTAAGTTCTTCACATATGGCTCGGGCAACAGTAGTCTTACCTGTACCAGCAGACCCGCAAAAGAGCATATTCTGAATATCCCCTTTGCGTATAACATCGTTGAAGAACGTTCTTAGACTATCAGGTAGAATACATTGATCAACCGTCTTAGGTCTATACTTCTCACACCACAAAAACATATCAGTCATAATATAAGTCGCCTAATTAAACTACAGATCCTGGCTCACACGCAATCCAATATTGAAGAGGTCGGGTTTCACTCTTGAAGTGAAGAAATTTAGCCCTACCATTAGGGGTCTTTGCTACCGATACCTCATAAGCATCAGGTAGAACTTTTAGATTTTCTACAGCAATAAAGACATCGAAATTTTCAAAGGATGTGCCGATAATCTTTTTAAAACTGTTTGCTGTATCGTTCTTTCTATCGCTAACAGCAACTACAACACTCTGATTTTTATTAGTAACTGAGATAGTAGGCGAACCAGTTATAGCGGCCGCTTTCATTAGCGTCTGTATATCATCTGCAGTCAATTTAAAAGAATAGACCGTTACATGTTCAATCTCCCCGGACGGAGCACCCTTCACTATATCTGGATTCGAGTAGTAATATTCGAACGTACCTTTATCACTCGAAACTTCTATGCTTTTATCTTTGAACTCAACCTTCTGATCTCCAAGGGTAAGTATTGCTAGTAACGAATTAAGATCGTAGATAGCAAATCGCATCGGAAGATCTTCTTTGATAGAAGCTTTAGCAAATATATTGTTACCGCTAGAGATAGTACTAATTACATCCCCGGGATTAAAAACTATGTTTGTATTGATAGAAGAAAAGTTCTTCAGAAGAGAAAGCGTATCACTAGTAAATTTCATAATATAGCCTCACATTGTTAGACGTATTGTATAAGCTTTCGTTCAACCTCTCCACTAAATTTGTCCGCGCAGTATTGTCTTTCTTTAGCATCCAAAGCTGATAAATCTGGTCTCTTGAAGGCAGAGTCGCTATGATCTCGGAAGCATACAAGATATTCTTTAATAAGAATCGGGTCACCGTAGTGATAATAGGACCGATAAAAGTATTCCCCGTCAACTATCCATAACAGATTTTCATCCATCTCTAGAGCGCTTTCTCTTCGAACGGTATAATTGGAAGGGTTACCTGTTGTATTATCCCCGTTAACATACTTATTACCATACCATGGCATTCTATGATTGTAATAGGTACTTTTGTTTTGGTCACAGCACATGAAACCGGAAATCAACCAATGCTGGTTCGGATTGTTCTCAAACGCTTTTGCGATCTTTTCCAGAGCAAGAAAGTCTACAAAGAAATCATCAACATATAGCAGTTTAATTATATCACCAGATGCATGCTTTAAAGCGTAGTTTACATTAGCAGCCGCGGTTTTCTTACTACCCGGGTTGCGGATATATTTAATACTAAGGACATGAGAGAAAGTATTGCAAATATTTTTAAGACTATCATCCTCACTCTGATCTGAAACTACCACTTCGAAGTTACTAAATGTCTGAAACATTAATAGGGAAAGATATTCGACGAGAAACTTCTCCCCCAAACCGTCTTTCATTTTGTAAACTGGACATATTATAGAAATTTTAGACATACTTCAATAACTCCGCGGAAAGATCTCTTGACTGAGGCATAAATTTATTCTGCCAGTCACTTGTTAATTTGTCGTGTGATGTGATATGCTCACCACCATATCCTCTAGCTTTATCAGATTCTGGTATGCGAGTTTGTATCTGTAGTTTTCTTTTAATTGTAAAGTCATTGAAAGGCGACCAACCATACCAAAGTATTTGCAGCTTATCGGTCATCCAATCGTTATAGTGTCTACCAAGTGGATAATTTTCAAATCTGTTGCAATGAGCTGTTCTACCTCTTCTTATCTTAGAACCGCCTTGTGAATAATATATGCCATGATATTTCTGTTCAATAAGAGATTTATCATAAGTAGGTAAATCATCAGGTTTGTTATCTACCATTACTGTACAGGGCATTGTAATACGTCTGTCACGCCAGATATCGAAAAGAGAATAATCACCGACTAAGAATTCGGTTAAGTTAAGACATAGTTTCCACCCATCAATATTTTCTTCAATATCCTGAACTTCTTCATCTACTTTCTTAGCATCAAACACTGCGCCGTTTCTAGAATCTACAACTTCCCAATTTGGACATATATCTTTTATAATATCAACAGACCTATCAGTAGAAGCATAGTTTATTAATATACCGTGATCGAAAATTTTTTTATGGTGTTCCAGCCACCATGGGAGTAAATATTCTTCGTTATAAAATACTGCAGTAATAGTTTTACGCATTTATAACTTCCTGCTCAGGGAAATACTTAAAGAAGATTATATTATCTGTCTTACGTTGTAGTACTTTATTTTTAATCTCTTTAAAGAAGTTCCACGCAAGAGGTACTACACAGACCGGTTCGCCTTCTTGGCTGATCATATCAGGAGAGTAAATCGGCACCTTATTACCCGGTGTATATAGACCTACCTTAAGAGGGTTGTCGTCTACGATATAATCCAGGAGAATACCGGAGTAGTTTAAGAATGTATTACCTTTAGCAGCTGCACCGTATCCAATTACCTTATAACCTTTACGTTTAAGATCTGAAATCGCGCGATATGTATCTTCAGCTACATTATTACATTTCATTGCATACTGCAGCATGTTTTTGTAAGTTATTCTCGGTCCTTCCTGTGCAATGAGTAAGTCCGAATTATCCTCACCTGTCTTTGATAGTACAAATACAAAGCTTGTACCATGAACAGGGGTTCTTTCAACCGCTCGTACAACTAAACCTGCTCTTTTAGCGAGCGCGCAGAACGACTCCACACTAAAAAAAGAAATATGCTCGTGGTAGATAGTGTCAAACTGATTATTTTTTATCATATCAGCTTGGGATGTTTGTATAAACACATGACCATTGTCGTTTAGAATTTCTTTACAAAATTTTAAAAATTCTAATGGGTAGTCGTTATGTGCAAATACATTTTGAGCGGTAATAATATCGAACTTAGTATTAACGGTATCGACATAATCTCGGTCAAAATATCCTAACCATACGTTATGGTTTTTAGAACTAGTTGGAAAAAGGTTTTCTGCTGGATCTACTCCGTAAGTTGTATACCCCTTCTTCTTATAAGCATCCAGCTGAGTACCGTCGTTACAGGCGATATCAAGAACGGTTTTACTACCATCTCCGAACTGGGTCGTATAGTCTACAAACCAATCAAAATAATCTTTTAAGGTTTTAGTAGTACCGCTAACATAAAGGTAATCTTTAAAAAGAAGATCAGGATTAACTCTGTGTGTGAGCTGCACGTGGGTACATTTTTCACAGTAGTTAATTGCTAGAGGGTACTTGTATTCGAATTCTTCTTTTGTTTTTGTATAGCTGTTAGCAAGAGGTTGATCTTTTAGATCTAATATGACATCTAACTGCTTATTACCGCAGCATAAACATTCAGTTATTTTTCGAAAATTATTGTAATCAGATGAAATAATATTTTCAATTTCTTCTTTAGACTTCATATTCCAGCGGCGGTGGGATCCTGCAACGTAATGCATACCCATGACTCTTTCCCCATCTCGGAAGAAACATTTACCGTAGTCGGTTGCATCTGTCTTCCAGGTATATGTCTTTATTTTATTTTCTAGGATATGTTTTCTAATTCTATAACCTACTTCTACGAAGCCGGTTGAACGATTTTGATTTACTTCCTCAGCAGTTATTATCCATGATTGCGATTTAGCCAGGTTAACGTTGTAATATGCCCCGAAACAGCAAGGTATGTTTTTAAAGTTTGCTGGGTTTATATTTACCCAGTTCTTAGTATCTCTACCGTCGTTATACTCACAGCCAACTGCCAAATATCCTTGATCAAATTTTTCTCGTACATAGTCATGTATATTATTGTCTAAAAGAAAAAAATCGGAATCAATAATACTAACGATACCAGAATTAATATAAGACAGACCGATATTAATCGCATTACCGTGAGACACTCCATCATGAGCTGGATGGCTATCGATGGAAACCATAATATCAATAATAGGATCTGGTTCGAACGTTTTTTTATTTTCATTAAGAGTGTTATCAACAACTATTAGTCGATAGTCTTTATTAGGTAGTCTTCTCTTAAAATTTTTTATTTGAAGGTCTAAGAGGTCGTAATTGCCGAAGATTACGATGAGGTAGTTAATCATACTGGAAATACTCATTACGAGAAACGATCACAGGCGATTTTTTAGTGTAACATTCGATGACATCGTCTACTACGCTAGATAGTGTTTCTTTAAATGTATACCCGTAGCTATTTTGAAATTTACTAGAGTCGGTGGCGAAGTTATAAATTCCTTGAGTATTACCTTTGTCGGTTATAGGTACACCCGTCTTTTCGCTTACTACCTTAGATATTTCACCTACTGTTGAATTAAAAGATACAAGATTGTAAATATCAGAAACACCGGGATTAACAAGAATAATATACACTGCTCTTACTAGATCTTTAATTGATAAAATAGGTCTATTAATATGGCTATTAGTTACATTAATTAGATTTTGATATAGAGCTGTATACACCATGCAGTTTATCATAAGATCTCTGCGAATTACAGGTGATCCTCCGTTAACGGTCCCGAATCTAAGACCTACTATCTTTCTACCTGACCCGGGTTTTTTATACGCATTAGCTACGAAGTCTAGAGTGAGTTTTGTAAGATCATAGTTGTTTATGTATTCTAAGCAAATATCTTCTTCTGTAAATACTTTATTATTTCGATTACCATAAACTGAAGAACTACTAGCATAGATTATTTTCTGAGAGGGGGTCGTCTTTTCAATGAGATTGTGGAAATTACGCACATTATTCTTCCACGGTGATGATAACGGCCCGTCACACATTTGAACGCTAGAATGACCAGCAAGTAAAACAATATTATTGAATTCTCTTAGAAAAGATTCTGAAAGATTATTATAATCGCAACCTCTATTACCAAAATTAATAACCTCTAATGGTATTTTATTTGCCCCGTCAATGTCAGTTGATGATTGTAAGTATGGTACTAAGTGCGACCCTATGTATCCATTACCCCCTAAAATAAGTGTTCTTGATCTCATTCATTCACCATGTACATATACTCTTCTAGATTACCTGTTGATTTCTTATCTGTAGAAGTAATAGGTATATACTTTTCGTTTTTTGTTATAGTTCTGTAATCAATGCTGAATCGAACTAAGTTAGTAGTATTATTGTGCGACCCATGAACATGGTGAGCAGAAAAGACCGTCTCTGTACCTCTAGGATGAATTATTAAAAACTTATGCTCGTCTAACACATCATCATAAGGTACAGGGTGAGGTCTATCTTCTTTGGTTACGTTTTCCCTCGCGATATTTCTATATTTTTGATCCCATGTATCTAAATCAAAGACTTCAGAGTTATTTTCAATTTTAAGGTTAAAATACGCAGGTGCAATATAGAAAGTAGATTCAGGAGTAACGTTAGAAAGAGTCATCCAATGATTAACCTGTCTTTCAGTACCCCCATACCAAGTGTCTCGGTGTGGTTTATAATTATAAGAGATTCCTGAAGAAAGAAAAGATGAATTCGGTATAATACGAAGTCTCGGCTTATCAAACAACATTAATTCTACATCTTCAGTATTATAGCGATCTCGTATAAGTTGACGGGTAAGTTCCTTTGTTAGATCGCTTTCCGTAAACCGGGATTTAACCCAGGTACTTTTCTTTACAAAAAGATCTATATTTTCTTCATATGGTTTATGAGATATATTTTCGATCTTTTCTTCAAAGACTCCCTCTATTAAATCTTTTGCATATTCACAAAGAAGAAGACTAGCTTTATTTGCTGGGAGTGTTGCAATACTCCCGTTTAATATTTCTTGAATATTAACTTTGTTATCTAATCTAAACGTTTTTGTTTTCAAGCTAAAGCCTCATATCGAAAATTGTTAAGTAATTTTATGATCTTATACTTATCTTTTTCTGTTAGCCAGCAACCTACTGGTATACAGATTTGTGTTTCCGAAAATTTATCGACACCTGGTCTTTCATCACCACCATAATGAATAGTTGTATCGTACATATCGTTACGATAGTGAACCGGGCTTGTGGCTACATCATTTTTATGCATGTAGTCTGTAAATACCTGGCGCATACCTTTCTCAACATGCATACTGAATAACCAATAAGAGCAAGTATTATCCCATGTAGGTAGAGTTAAGCGGGGATTGTCTATATTTTCGATATACTTTTTTGCATTATTACGGTTGGCTACAACCGACTTAAAAGATAAGGGTAGATTAGCGATACCTATAGCGGCATTAATATCATTCATGTGGTATTTAAAACCAACATTAGTAATATTTTGCGTGCATCTAAACGATTGATTTTTTGTTCTATCTAACCCATACCAACGTAAAGTTTTAGCTAGTTGAGTAGTTTCTTCATCCGGGGCAATCAAGATACCTCCGTCCCCACATGTCAAGAACTTGATAGCCTGAAAGCTATAGCAGATATAATCTCCTCGTTCAGGTTTATTTTCCGCAGATAGAAATACATCCCAGGTATGTGCTGCGTCTTCTATTACCGGTATATTAAACGACTTAAGCTGTTTATAATCGCAGAATTTACCTGCCCAGTTAACGGCTATAATAGCTTTCGTTCTTGGGGTGATAAGTTTTTTTACGGATTCTGGTTTAATTAGCCCTGTGATCGGATCAATATCAGCCCACTTTATAATAGCGTGACGATGAATAATATGTACGTTAGACGCAAAACATGTTTGAGGGGTAGTTATTATCTCATCACCAGGTTTAACACCAATAAGCTCTAGTGCAAGATCAATAGCTGAAGTACAACTATTTACTGTCACCGGTGAAGTTTTAGTACCGAGAAAACTTGAACTTTGAAGCATGTCTTCAAATTCATCTACCTTACTTCCTTGGCCAATATAACCTGAATTAAGTACAGCTGAGACGCTTGCTGCAGCTGTATCTGACATCACAACTTTAAATAAAGGTATCATACTCTTATTTTATCTAGTTTACCGAATATTTTTTCGTGATAACTTCTTTTTACAAACATAATATCTATCTGAAGTAGTACATTTTCAGAGCGATGTATTTCAAATACATCTACAGGAATAAAATCTTTTGATCCCATGTGTGCAATATATTCCCCGATTCTAGGTGCACCGCTATTGTAGTTAATAATAGGGCATTCCATGTAGACCAGACTAGCATTATTTAGCGCTTTCTCCCCACCTAAGAAAATATCCAGTTCAGAACCCTGAGTATCAATTTTTATGAAATCAGGCAAAGGTAGATTGTGTTGATTGATTATACTGTCGAGTGTTGTACAAGGCAACCTAGTTGGGATACTATTATCGTAATGAGCGGTAGTTTCTTTATAATAGGAATCCCCAGTATCACCACTCTGATAGAAGTCTACAAATTTAGTATTTGGACTACTCAGCACACCGATGTTGTAAAAGAATGAAAGCTGATTATTAAGTTGCTTAATATGCGGTTCATATTGTGGATTGGCTTCAAAAAGAAAAAAATCACTATCAAAAAGAACACTAGACTTCATTTGAGAAGTCCAAATACCTCTACATGCACCTACATCATAAACAGTCTTTAGACTGCCGCCATTTGCTTTTATTTGTCTTATGAAGTTTGTTAAATTAGATACCTGAGTCATATTTGTATTCCATAGTATAGATTTTTTCGTTCTCACCGATGATACTAAAACCTAACTTTTCATATACCTTGAAAGCTCTTAAGTTTGTCTTCAATACTTCTAGTCTAATGGGTTGCTGTTTGTTGCAGTTATCTACCAAGAACTTAAAGAGCGTTTGACCGAGGCCCTTGTCGCGATATTCCGGAATTAACCCTCCTGTAAGTAAATACTGACTTGGTTCAAGGTGAATAACCCCAAATCCAGCATCTACAGCAACCGCCCCGTACTCAATACTATACGCAATATACAACTCGTATTTCTTATAAGCAGTCTTAAACCATTCTCGCTGCTGCTCAGGAGTAATTTCATCGGTACTCCTCGTCATAAAAGAGGAGCATTTATTTCGAATTGTACGAAGAATCTCAGCTTCTGCTTCCGTAGTTACTCTCTTAAACACTAGCATAAAAATACCTCGTCAAATTTCTTCATAACATCTTTAGGGTTAAATTCTTTTACACGTTGCGTCCAATCTTCTTTAATATCTTTAACGTTGTGGAGTAGATAGTTAAGATCGTCTTCGTTGTTGTAGAGGGTATTAGACCCCTTTAGCATTTCTAAATGATTTTTGTCATGCCCTCCGTTCCATGCAATAACGGGCTTATTGAAATGTAGAAACTCTGCGATCGACAAACCAAATGACTCGCCGCGACCTCTTGCGTGAAGCATAGCATCACACATATGGATAAAGTTAGACTTTTTCACCGGGGAATGGGTTTCATTGAAGTACATTACATTATCATGTTGTACGAAAGGTTCAGTATTTAAGAATGCAAAAACAAACTTATCTGTATCTAGTAATTTTTTAATCGTTTCCTTCACACCTGGAATGTCGAACGTATAGTATCCCCCCATTCTACCAATGACTGTTTGATCCGGTCTTATCATGAAAAATTCTCTTAGATCGGTATCACCCGGGGGTGGTAGATTTACTATATGAGGTACATAAGGAGTTTGCCCCTGCGACATCTCATCAGATAACCATTTCGAAATGTATGCATACTTATCGCCATGAGGTTGATTATACTGAAACACAGCATGAACAGCGGTCTTACAATTGGTAGGCAAGGGCTTTCGCTCACCTGAATCAATAAAGTAAGCCAGATCGACTTTTTCTTGGTCGATTTTCTTTTCTAGATCACCGGCCCTATATCCTACTACTTTAAATTTTTTTTCTAATTCATCTATTACTGCCTGCTCATTACCCATGTCTTTTTCTGGACCATAAGTCTTGCAGTAGGTAATTACTGACTCATTACCAAGTATTTCCTGGTTGTAGTGCGCATAGTCTGCAATCGCAACAGATGTGCCTCTGTAGTTGAGCGTATTAGCATGAAACAAAATTTTCACGGGACGACTTTTCCTCTATAATCTAGTGTCTTCGAATTAAAGTGGGTTGTATTATCAAATCTACCTTTTACTATTTCTTCACATCTTTCTGCAAACAGCTGCATGTTATTACCCATTCTACCTTGATAGAGATGGTAGACTGTGTTTTCAAAAGTTGTACCTACCCCATAATAACCATAATTACCTAACGGCCAAACTCCTTCTACTGGTTCACGTTCGAATGTAGTTGGATACAAACAGCGATACCGAATATTAAGTTCTTCTGCTCTATAGGTAACTTCTTCGGCTACGTCGCCGCGATTGCTTTCAGCAAATGATGTATGCAGTTGTTGCCAACAGCTTTTCGTCATTACATAAAAAGCTGGTGCTGCATATATGTGTGTCTTAGGGGGTATGTGATTAGATACTTGAGTTATACCTAGAAAGGTCTTCGTTCTTTGTACATGCTTGATGCATTCAAGCATTTTAATCTTATCAATCGGTACACAGTCAGCATCAAAGAATACGACAATATCGGATGTAGAGTTGGCCATGACTCTATCCATCCATTGACCGTGAGGGGTATATTCTTCGTAATAATTTACAGGTATCTCGAAGTGATCGGTTACCCGTTTATGTGCTTTAATTTGAAGGGGGTCTGAGTTAGGCCAGTATAAGCAATTAAACTCAACTTTCATAGTATAGTCATCCTGTAAAAGACACCACACATTATATAGGAGTTAAAACAGGAGTGCAATAGCTACACCCCTGTTTTTGGTTAAGTTAAATTGAATACTTTACCGATATTCCAAACGTTCTTGGTGCGTTGAAGTTACCATAAGTACCTAATACTGCGTCGTTAGACGGATCTCTTCTAAACACAAAGTGACCATCAAGAAGATTCCTCGCCCAGACTTGGAAAGATACTCCGGGTAAGTTATTTATTTCAGTAATATCAATACTACTGTTAACTATAAAAGAACCATCGTTGAAAATTTCAAATTCTGAAAATGGGTGAGACGGGTCTGATCTATTAGCGTCAATATGAGTTTCCATTAAAAAAGATTTAAATTTTTTAGAATGGTCAAGACTTAAGTTCCAAACATTCTTAGGAGTGAAGACAATAAACACCGGCTGAATAAGGTTTTTGAAAGGGTTAATTGTAGGAGGTACGTAAGTGTCAGTATAAGTATACGCTAAAGTAACATCTAAATTATCTGTAACTAAAATAGTACCATCCACTTCCAAACCTTCGATCTGAGTAACCCCCGGGGCGTTCATTGTTTCAAGAGTGTGTCTTGATGACCTAGAAACAGGATCATATATTACCTGGCTAAAATCTATCTGGCTGCCAGTTCTCTCCATAGTGTAGGCAGCAACGTTTATTCTTGCAATACCTGCTTGTGCTTTAACACCCAGTTCATAAGAGATATTATCTTCCGGCCCGAAGGATCTAAAGGTGGCTGATCTTGAGCTTGCTCCCCCTGATCTATAGCCTGTAGCGTATTTTATATACACATTTACGTTATCAAATGCATCATATGCAGCGATAGCCAGCGGATTAAATCTAGACGATTCTTCGATAAAGGTATAGGGGGAAGGAACATTTCTAAGTAAGTAGAGTGAACCATCTTTTTTGTCTTGAGTATATCTGCCCCCTAATGTAAGATGGAGTTTTTCTAGAAAACTAGGGGTATATGTAGCTTGTGAGAAAACCGCTCTACTTTCTGCAGTAGCCTCGCTACCTCTATCGATGAATCTTCTACCTGGTAAAGTAGGAGTAAGATCATTAATAGTATAATCTGTTAGTGTTGAGTTCCAGGTATTTGTAGAAGGGGTCGCCGCTTCTTCATAAGCATCTTCTATAAAATAGTATATTCCTGCAACATAATCAATGCTATCTGTACTACCTATAAGCTGAAATTCTTGACTAAACTGGGTCTGATGTAATTCCGAAATACTGTATCTACTAAACACGCTATTTGGCTTAGCTACTGGTATACGATGGGCTCCCCCAGCATTATCCCACTGAGTTGAGTCAACATATCTTTTCGATGTAATAGATTTTATCTCTATGTTATCTGTAGCGTTCCAAGAAGCGGTGAGACTTGTTCCTCCTACATCTGCTACGCTGGGTTGTTGTGGTACACCAATATCTGCTACTTTCATAATGCTGGTACCATTCACAACTACCTGTGGAGGTAAGGGGGTAATTGTAGATACATTTAAAGGGTTAAAATTAAGAAGTTGGCTGTAGAAAGGGCTGCTTGCATCTTTACTGACATCATAAGAAAAATCAAGTGTTAGATTATCTGTTTCTAACCTATTAGAAAGCTTGAAACCGGTTCTTTCAAAAAAGTTCCAACCTGTTTGACCTGCTAGGGGATTTCTTGTTGTAGGGTCTTGATACTGAGATAATGCATCTATCTTAGTACTAATGTTAAAAACCTCGGGTAAGTTTAAATGAAAATCAACATTATTACTATTATAGTTACCAACACCCGCATTGAATCTAAAATCGAATTCACCGATAGGTTTTTTTGTAACCATACTAAGAGCACCGCCTTCAGTATTGCGGCCAAATAAAGTACCCTGTGGACCTTTCAATACTTCTATGCGCTCTAAGTCTAATAATGCTGCATTGAGACCATGTTGACGACCGAGATAAACACCGTCAATGTATATCCCTACCCCCTGTTCTCTAGCTGGTTGATTAGCATCAAGAGGCACAATACCACGAATACCTACTGTTACTGCAGATTGTCTAGACTCAAAAGGAGCTATATTAAGACCGGGGACAGACCCATCTGCAAGATCCATTAAACTCTGTACGTGCTTTTTTTCTATATTCTCAGAACTAAGAACTGACATTGATATAGGTGTATCAATGAGGTTAGTTTCTCTTTTTGTAGCGGTTACAATTATTTCTTCGAAGGCAGGTTGAGCGTAAAGAGGAGAAGAAAATAATAAGAAAAAAGAAAGATATTTTCGTAACATATAAAGCTCCTTTAAATGTCGCTTTATATATTTTTTATATGTTAAAGAAGGGTTTAAGAAGAAATTAATTGTTAATTAATTGTTGTTCGAATACGAACTATGCCTTTATACAATATAGGTACGTACCACCAAGATCTTTTTCTTTGATCAGTTATAGTATACTCCCATGTTATATTTGTTGCCGGGTCGGTCCAAGAGGTATGAAAACCGAACCACGTCTTGGCTTTATGCCAATTAATAGTTCCCCCATGTTTAATTTTTTGATGAATAGCCCAGATAAGACAGTTACTATACATAACTGTATATATGGATAGAATTCTTAACGTTTTCTTAACTAAACTTCTTGAAAAGGCCCGGTGCTATCTGCAAAAGATTCGATGGGAATACCAGCTTTAACAAGCATAGTGTGTATCAGATTTGCATGAGGTGTATTTTGAGGATACGCTAAATGTTGATTACCCCTTATACCTCCAGCTTTACCTATTAGAACACTTGGAAGCGGGTCATTATTATGCATATCGCTATTACTCATATTACTACCAAAAAGAATAATAGTATTATCAAGTAATCCAGCAGATTTAAGTCTATTGGCAAATTTTACAACTCTTTCCGTTTGCCATCTTTGTAGTCTTACCAGTTGCTCGTATTTTTCTTCTTTTTGCTGATGGTGGCTGAGAGGATGAAAAGCTTCCTCAATACCTAAATTACTAAAGACTCTCATGCTAGCTTCTCGAACCATACGCATTGAAGCTATACGAGTCTGTCCTGTTTGAAAAGCTAAAGTCATCATTTCGAACTGTATATCTAACAGCTCTTGAAAATCATCCGGAGGACCGATAGGTGCTTCTGGAACAGAATTTAAATTAGCTGCAGAAGATTCGAGCGCTCCTATGCGTTTTTCTATATCTCGAACACTAGTTAGATATTCATCTACTTTTAATCTATCGCTGCTGTCTAGTTTTTTATTTAACTGCTGAGTTGATTCTAATACATAGTCTAATAGACTTGATTTTTGTTGCAATATAGAGATTCTATCTTCGTAATTATCACCATCACCAAACATTGTGTAATATACTTTACGGGGATTACCTTCTAGTGGAAGTGGTACGTTTCCATCTCGATAATTTAAAGACCCACCAGGTTCACCACACAGCTCTATAGATGATAGAGGTGTAGAGCCGGAAAAATGCTTAGCAGCTATCTGATCTGCACTCACTGATCTTTGATCTGGTGCAACACATGTCAGCCAAGTTTCTTCAATGATACCATGTGGATTAGTACTCTCACCACCTTTGTTTCTTAAACCGCTTACCACAGTGGTATATTCGCGAAGTTCTTCTAATGGTTGCAGTATAGGAGAAAATTTAAAATTAGACCCTGTTTGTTCAGGAGTCCAGTACTTCATTACTGCCCCGTGCGGAAAATAAACATAGGCGAGGTTAGACTGAACAGGTGCATTACCATAAGCTCCTGGTATCATTGCATCTAACAGGGGCAGGCTTAATGTATAACCAGCCCCTCTTAGAACAGTACGCCTACTCAATGGTTTCATGTTTCTATAAGCCCGGTTGATTCTAACCTACTATCACCAAATCTTTTACCGTCAAATACTTCATCGTGAACTTTCCCAGTCTCCTCAATTTTTTCTGAATATAGAAGAGTGTTTTGTGGTATATCAAATATATTTAAAACATCGACAAGCATATCACAGTTAGTTACTGTTCTCTTTTCAAAAGCTAGGTGTCGATTACCTTTAAGCTTTTTTCCTGCGCCGCCTATAAATACAAGAGGTGTATCATAGTGTAAATGTTGATTGGGATTACCCATATTACTACCGTACATGATTAAAGAATTATCTAATACAGTAGTACCATCAGTATCTTGCATCTCATTAAGTTTTATAGCTAAGCTAGCTACCATATCATTGTGGTAGCGGTTAATCTCTCCAAATTCTTTTATTCTAGACGGGTCTTCACCATGATGAGAACCCGAGTGAAAACCCAACGTAGGTACCTTGCTCATCGGGTATGTTCTGCCTGTTAAATCTCGCGCCATCAGCATTGTACTAACTCTTGTGATATCACTTTGAAAAGCTAAAGACATAAGATCAGCCATAATATTGAAATGATCATGAAAATTATTGGGTATTCCTAAAGGCTTTTCCGGGGATTCAGCACCCATTTCATCCGATTTAGCTATTGCTAAATCTATTCTACGCTCAACTTCTCTTATATTAGTAAAGTACTGATCAATTCTTTCAACATCAGGCTGCGATAAAGACTTTTCAAGTTTCTTTGTCTTATCCATCACACTGTCTAAAATACTTTGATCTCTTCTTCTATTTTTTAGTTGTATCTCTTTAGATGAGCCATAACCAAACATTCTCTCGTAAATAACTACCGGATTAAGTTCCATGGGATTAGGGCTCCACGGGTCTGACCAGCTTACGGTATTAGTATATACACATGAATAACCTTCTCCGCAGTTGCTTGATCCTGATCCTGGATCTTCCAAAGCTATTTGCATAGAAGGCATCAGACTGTTTTGCCCATGTATTTTTGCGATTACTTGATCAATGCTAGGCCCACAAATACCGCTCCCTGTGGTCTTGACAGGCTTAACCCCTGAAAAGAAACCTGCTGCTACGAAGTGATCTGCCCCAGTAATACCAGGAGGATTATCACAGCTTTCGCTCCAAATACCAGATGTGATTACCATCTTATTTTTAATTTGCTCAAAACCCCCATACAAGTAAGGAAGTTTTTCTAGTGTGGGACCTTGTGGTACCCAATAACCAGGAGCAGCTCCATGAGGTACAAATATGCCTACAAATCGCTGCGGAGGTTTAGGGGCTTCAGCAAAAGCGGGTATCATAGCAGAAAGGAAGGGTAGAGATACCCCTCCTAGCGCCCCTCTCAATACAGTTCGTCTATCTAACTTCTCTTTTGTAATAATCATTATAACCCCGTAATGAGATTATTAGCTTCTCGACATGTATGCAGAAGATCCAAAGAAGGTAGCTACAACACCAGCTTGAGCAATATAGAACATACTAAGCAGATTATCTAATGCAGCAAGTCTTTCTACACTAATCATTGGGAAAAACAATGCAATGGTAAATACAACCATGGATAGCATAGCCACCCAGGCCATTTGTCTAAGCTGATCTTCTTTCTTATCTTTGTTTTCGATTTCAGCTAACCGTTCACCTCTAGACATTTCCTCGTCTGTAACTACACCATCACCATCTGAGTCAAACTGATTGTATATTGAATTAGATTCTAACTTCTTCATATATCCTCTTCTATTAAAGTTACTCTTCTGCTAAAGGATTTTCAAGTATTTGTTGTATTTTATCCTCTAGCTCATCCCTTGCTTCTCTCAACTGCGCATCAATCTCTCTCATACGATCATTTAATGTAGATTCCATTGCATACACATCGTTTCTTAGATCACGCTGTGTTACATTGGTGTTCTCGTCAATATTACGAACAAAAGCATCAACTGTATCTAGATCAGATCTTATTTCTTCAATGTCTGTTCTTGCTGAATCAAGTAATGTAGTTACAGTTTGAAACTGCTGTGCAACGTCTTCCTGTAATGCAGTAATTGATTCAGCTTGAACAGCCAGCTGCTGATTAATACCTGACATATCTGGTGCTACATAGGTTGTAATTGCTTCTTCAGCGTCTAATAGACGTTGATATACCTCAAAACCACCCCAGAGTGCTCCACCTAGCGAACCCAATATTGGAACGAGCAACAGCATTTTGCTGCCTGTTAAACTCATTCCAGCAAATTCTATTTGAGCGCCATTCTCGTCACTCATTTCTTTCTCCTGAAGAACTTATGTTTTTATTTTCGATCTTGCTTTTTTAACACCTTTATCTACAGCATCTTTTACCTTAGTACCAGCAAGTTTCGCATCTTCTGTATTTACTACACCATCTTTATTTAAGTCGGCTGTTGATTTAACCGTGTTAACGACTTTGTTAAGAGCATCCTTAGCGTCTTTTGAATCTACTACACCATCAGAATTAACATCTAATTTAGATGGGCTGCTAATGACGTAAATCAAGAAGCCAATAATTGCTACAACTACTAATATACCTAAGACTAAACTATCCATACTTTTCTCCTATAATATTAAAGATACAACCCTGTATTTTTTACAGAGTATGCCAATATGTATCATTTAAATTGCATTTCTACCATTTGTTCATGTTTATTATCTACCCCAATAAGTTGGAGCATACTATTTCTATCGTTTTGAACTTTATTATTTAAATAAAGATCTTTGCTTTTATAGAATTCTACATCTTGTAATGTACCACCGTATGTATCAAACCCGGGCCTATAAGCGATAAGCTGCAACGCGATCGCCTGTGCTTCTGGGTCCATTGACCCAATTCGATCTTGAGCCTGCTGTTCTATTTCTTCTTGACTCATTGTCTGAATAGCGTTTTCTACTTTAGCTGTTTGTACTTGCTCTTCTTGAGCTGGTGGTTTAATATCGTACTTGCTAAAATTAGGAACCACGGTATTAAGTATTTCTGTAATAGTACCCCCTGTCGCCAATACCTGTTGCATACTATTGTTTGAGAATACTGTTGCAGCGTTATTATTGACTACAACTAGATCAATAAGTGGCTGACTAATTTCTAATAGTTCATTTTCTGCTGATTCTAAGGTATTATCATCTTCCAGATTTTGTTGTAGGCTGAATAGTGTCTGGTCTTGCTCGGTTGTTTCATATGTCGTACTCTGAGTATCACCAAATATTAGATTATTATCATTAACTGTTTCCGCTGCAGTTTTATCTTCTATAGTAGAATTATTTTCCTTATTACCTTCTTCCTGCGATATTACTTGATCTGTTGTGTTAGATATTTCTTTAATTTCTGTTATAACATCAGCTGTATCAGATATCTCTTGAATGGGTTCTAATTTTATTTCCTCTTCTACTGTAGTTTCAGTTACTATTAGCATATCAGGATCTAGATTATCTGTTTCAACGGTGATATCATTAGAGGGTTCTACTAATGCAGATATATCAGCTATTCTAGATTCAGATGTAGGCTTAGCATTAGATTGCTCGATAGTTTGATTAATAGCCAGCGGGGTAGCAGTAGTAGGGGGTTGAGATAAAGAATCTTCACTGGTAGAAGTTTCTACTATACTTAATATTAGCTTAAGTAAGGAAGAAGAAGGTGTATCTTTATTTACTTCTGCAATTTCTTCCTCATTATCTACCTCCTCTTCAAATACTTCTTCCTCAGATTCTTCTTGAGCTGTCTCAATCGGCTCATCAATATCATCTATTATCTCTTCTTGCAAAGGTTCCTCGATATCAGCTATAAGCTCTTCTTCCTCAATAGGCTCTTCATCTTCCTGTTCTGGTTCATCAACGTCTGCTGCTAGAGACGCTTCTAAATAACCAGGGCATTCTATACTCGAAAGTGGGTCCGTGCTGCATTGTAATTCTAGAAGTGCTTCTTGGAAATTGGGGCAAGAAGGAGACGAAAAGGGATCGTTTGCGCAAGGATCAGGACCGTAGTTTAGACTAAAGGACATACTATTGACTTCTGGACCGTAGAACCCAGCCCAGAAGTTAGCATCTCTTCCTACAAAACCAACTCTCACATTATCTAGTTCATAGATTCTGTAGGGGTCAGCGAACGTCTCTGTATAGTTAAAATTAGACCAATTAAATTGATATTGCAGGTCGTAGTTATAAGCCTCAAGCAGGGTGTTGCTGCTGTCATAGAAGTTAGCATATGCTCGTAAATAATCAGTTCTCCCGTCGTCCCAGCCGTTTCCGTTTTTCGCAGTGAAGCTAAAATTGAAACCTGTTATTATAATACTATTCCCTGCAGCATTTAACGCAGTCTGAATACTTATTAACTGATATAGATCGGCCAGCCCGTAAGAGAAATTAATGGAATCGGGGGTAAAGGCCCCTACTGCTGGCAGGGGCCCACAATAACCAGGATCAGCGGCAGACCAACAAGTTAACGGTTCATTTATCATACCGTAACCGTTCCACTCATTATAATCTAATAAATTTTGAGTGGAGTCTTGGCTTCTACAAATAGATGAAACCAATAGCAATAAGATTACAATAACACCCTTCATTTAGTTCTCGGCATGTTAGGTGTATCGGTAAGATCTCTATCTCTTCTTTCATTATAACCTGGAACTTCAGTTCTATTCTCTTCCCAGGCCTGGGATGCCTCATCTCCAATAAGACCTTCATACGGGCAAGGTGTTCCAGCCATTTTCATAGCGGTCCACACACGCTCATCTTGACACATTAATGATACGGCTGCAACTCTCATACCCATGTCGTATAAGGTTTTGCTCAGCTTAATTCTTTCGCAATTTTCATCTGTAACAGATTTACCACCAGATATACCTAGAATTTGAGTTTGAACCCCGCCACTAATTCCCGTAGTACATAAGTCTTGCGAATAGCTACTTCCAATACTAGGGGCAATGGCGCTCGGAGGTGGTGAGTTAATATCCTGTTCCATTCGCTGTACACTTTCGTTTCTAGTTATATTTTCATTATAGTTAGTGTTAGTATTATCAGAGACACTTGAGTTTTGATTTATGTTGGTATTACTATTTGTATTAGTGCTAGTAGTATTTTGATTAATAATACTTTCACTGGTGCTGGTGCTAGTGTTTTGATTTACATTTAAATTTTCACTTACTGAAGTACTATTATTATTGCTATTAATTACACTGTTGCTATTGCTTGTGTTAACTGTCTGGTTAAAGTTATTGTTGGTGTTTGTGCTAGTATTATTGTTATTGTTTGTGCTTACCGATTGATTAAAATTATTATTAGTATTTGTACTTGTACTAACGTTGTTATTGTTATTAGTATTTACAGACTGTGTATAGTTAAAATTATTATTAGTATTTGTACTTGTACTAACGTTGTTATTGTTATTAGTATTTACAGACTGAGTATAGTTGTTGTTAGTACTATCAATAACGCTAGTACTCGTGTTAATGTTATTGTTGTTATTAGTGTTTACAGAAGTGCTTGTACTTATGTTATTGTTATTATTGGTGTTGGTATTAACAGATGTACTATTGTTGGTGTTAGTGTTATTATTTGTAGAGGTTGTAGTATTAATATTAGTATTAAGGTTAGTGTTATCGCTAGTACTAGTACTATTATTGGTATTAATATTAGTAGAGGTACTCGTTGATGTAGAAACCGAGTCGTTAATATTGGTATTAGTAGCCGTAGAGGTAGTTGTACCTGTATACGTAGTATTAGTATCGTTGGTCGTATTTACAGTTGTGGTCTGAGCATGTACAAAAGAGGTCATCAGAAACATAATAAGAAAATGAACTAACTTCATTTCCGCTCCGATGTTTTAATTTATCTTATTAGGAGATTAAGGAAGAACACTAGAATTACAACAGTTGCTACACCTAAAAACCCTACAAATATCATATCCATCAGAAACTTATTTCTTTGGGCCTTTATTCTAGCTTGTTCTATCCTTGCTTCTCTTATATTTCTTCTTTCTCTCATCATATCTTCGTAAAATTGACCTTGACCGCTGTATATGAGAAATTCTCTTAGCTCTTTTTCCAGCTGAGCTGTCTTATACTTAGCAGCTGTAACTTCTAGAGCTTGAGCTTCTACACTTCTCCCGGTAAATAATTTCTTAACGAGAGGTACATTGCTGTTATACTGAGAAGCTTCGATTATCGATTCTTTAGCTTCAAAGAATCTCGAGAAATATCCGGCAACATCTTCAACCTCTCTACCTGCTTCTACAGCTTTTTTAATTCCGTTGAAGGCTGATACAGCCATATTCATGGCTACTGCAATTTCAATCATGATACCCCCCATGATATAGATCATGTATAGCTAAGGTTAGCAAATTGGGGATCATCAGAAACATAACAATGAAACTAATCTTGTTCATTGCTGCCTCTATAGAGAATGTGCTGGTTGATTCTGTTGCCAAGTTCAACCAGCAAAACTCCGACTAATGCTTAAGCAGCAAGAGCCAGGTTATAAACGTCATCGTTTGCGTTTATTTTAAGTTTAGTTTTTACGTCTACTCTGACGATTCTCCACATGCCTTCAGTCGTCTGTCGAATCCAGAACAGCCCCATCAAATAACCTCTCAGCCGACCTTTCGGTATTCTACGGAGAGAGGCCATTTGGTGGAGCTGGGGGGAGTTGAACCCCCGTCCAAACTTCCTATTACATGCTTCAACGAATACTATATAACCATTATTTATGGTTATGCTGGCTCCGGTACCCCTTCCGGTAGTGTTATAGATGATGGAATACCAATAAGATTCATAAAATCACAGAACGTAAAGGTAATCCAATCTACTAACGCACTTAAACCTATTGCATTAAAGAAAGAAGTTACTAAATTCATCCATTCTTGAATAAGCTTCTTAGGAAATTCAACAGCAAAGTTTCTAAGCGATTCTACAATTCTATCTATAATTCTTTCAGGATTAGTAATTTTATCTCTTATCTCCCCACCTATCATAGTGAGTACGTTAAAACCAGCAATAGTTAAATTCTCTAGTTGTTGTATCTTTTCTTGAGCAGTAGTTTCAAGATTGCTAAGTATGGAATCTATTAACCCTGGTATGTCAATCACAGTAAGTGTCGGCAAGGCAGGTAGACCTAAAGAGTTCCACGTACTTTGAAATGTAGATATAAGTGTTCCTAGCTTCTGATAAAGTAAGTTTAATAAACCACCGTTAATTAAACTTACAAAATTAGACCATGCAGCTTCTACCTTTAATGCTAAACTATCATAACCATACTTACCAGTAAACGACTGGAAGGAACTTTCAATGCTAGAAATAAAGGTATCTATATCTTCAGCTATTTGTGCTTTGAGGTTCTGCACATATTCTTTATCTGTAAAGATCTTCACGATATCAACAGTAATACCTAGAACATTGATAGACAGTGTTACCGGAATTACAGTTGATATAATCTCAATCATTTTAGCCATTACATAACCGTGAAACTCTTGAACAACGCGGGTCATTTTTGCTTCCCACTCAAACTCCGGGCATTCAAAGTTAATATAAAAGGGATCTGAAGACCCCATCGGGAAGTTACCCAAGGCTGATTCAATACTGTCGAGCAGTTGCTGAACTTTGAGCGCTTCCTCTTCTAGCCCCTGAATAATGAGCTCAGACGGCAGTCGCGCTAAATCAACAAACGTATTTACTAAATTAGCTTTAGTTGGGAAGAACGTTGCTTGGCAGATTGGTTGTTCCATTTACTACTCTATAGTTGGGTTTGTTCCGGCTTGTGTTAATATCTATATTTTTATCCCGCACGCATATACCACACTTACTACCCACAATATTGATTAACTCAGGGTTCTTTTCCAAGTCTTTTTCTGAAATATTATTACACACACATACTATCATTTTACTTTTGAAAGTTTAAGCTCTTTACGGGCATAATATTCAAGCATCATACGCTGCATAGTACCTAAAGGATTAGCTGTACCAGGTACTTTAAATCTATACGGGCTATTACCCCAGGTATTACTAAGTACAAAAGTATTAAAATGCTGACGATGCTCTTTTTTACTAACATCAAAAAATACTTCAGGTCTCATATTATCCATATTTACTCTGATTTAGCTGCTACTAAGTTGTTAGTCCATTTACACGCTTTGATTTTACCTATAATTTGACGTATATCAGATGCATACTCCTTACCGCGAGTTGAGCTAGCACCACCAGTACCAGCGTGGTATGAGGCCCATGTAGACATCCAATTATAGGTAGTATTACGTCTCCAAGACTGTAGTTCCTTTACTGCTAATTCTGCTGCAAGCTCGGGTTTATTAACCAGTTCTTGCATTGCTCGATTCAGATTATACGGGGTATTTTTCCACCGGTAATATCTAAGAACTTTATCAAGGGTGACATGATAGTATCCTCCAGATGGGTCACCGATGTTAACGTTAATGCGACCCCCGTTACTTTCTTTAAGAGCGATCGCAGCAAGAGTATATCCCAGATCATACTTTACACCATATTCATAAGAAAAATTAACTACATCAAGCTGATCTTTTTCGATATAACATTCTTCCGTTACCATAGGACCGATCTCTTGAGCTATCGGCTCTACCGGTTCTACCGGTTCTAAATACGGTTCGTAGAGATCGGATATCTCAAGCGGAGATATCTCACTTTCAAATACTACCTCATCCTCGCTATCTAGAACCTGTTGTGCTATAACACCTATGAATAACCCGGTAACAACCCAAAAAATTATAGTATCTACTTCTACTTTTAACGGCTTAGATACTGACATTTAGGAGTCCTGTGTTACTGTCTTTTCTTTGCTCTTGAGAAAAGCCAGATAGTTTGACCTCTGTAATGCTACTTTATATCTACTATTCTTGTTACGATTAACGAAGTGTTTATTTACCGGTTTCATCTTTCCACACCGCAAAGAACCATTCTGTGAAATTATAATAGTCATTTTTATATTTAGCCTCCCATTCAGTTAACAAAGTCTTTAGAGCTTCGATCAAGGTGTATACTGCAATTACAAAAACATACCAGCTAACTACTACAACTGTGAATGCAACGAGCGTAAATCTACGAACAATTACATTTTTTATAGAGGAAACTGCATCATATAGATTCATAGTAAAATATTTCCAGGCTTTACACAATTACACTTAATATAACCACTATAACTTACTCTTAGATTATGCTCTTTCGGGTCAATCCCAACGCATTGCATAATACGAGAAACTTTTTCAACTATCGCATCAGGGTCAGTTGTTACATTATAAGTAACAATTCGCTTAGATGGATCTTTGTTAGTCTTCTTATTGCGATAAGTCTTGTCTGTCCAGGTGCAGTAGATGCTACCAGAGAGCTCCCCACATACCAGGCGAACAATATTACGAAATGTAGTAGTATACAACGTTTTCATTCTTCCCTCACTCTCTTTATAATGAACATATTATAGCTAGTTACTTATTACGGTTCAACTGTAACTTAGTTAGCTTGAAGTAAACTTATACCGCGATCAGCTGCGAAAGAAGCTGCAAAAGCGTTGGGTTTGATAAGAGGAATTACGTTACAAGTTCCTCGTATATAACCGATAGCTTGTTGAACAACGCAAGACGAACCATGCGACTTGTCAGGATTAATATCCAAGTGAACTTCCATCTCACGATCGTAAATAACTTCTTTAAGTTTAGAAAAAACTTCTGCAACTTTGTAGACTTCATTCATGAGTCTTTGAGCTGGTCTATCTTTACGTTGATCGTAATCCCGCTCACGAGTAACTTCACCGAAGACCTTACACCCATGACGACCGTCAATATGTACGCAGATAGCAATCATATAGTCAGCGTACCATTCCCCGTTCATTCTAAAGCGTTCAGAATCCGAGCCAATGTAGACCTTGGTCTGAGGAGATTGAGCATCGATGAATGCTTTTACTTCCTCGATATTAAGTTTTTTTAATACTCTCATATACCTTGGAGCTCAGGGCCGGATTCGAACCGGCGGCTTTACGGTTTTGCAGACCGTTGCATTGGGCCTCTCTGCCACCTGAGCATTAATTACCTACTTACTCACTCCGACCAGGGCAAGTTTAAAGTGCTTCCGACACTATCTGGTGCGTCTGAGAGGACTCGAACCTCTGACCCTGTGCTTAGAAGGCACATGCTCTATCCAGCTGAGCTACAAACGCATGTATGGTAGGGATAGATGGAATCGAACCATCGACCCGCAGCTTATAAGACTGCTGCTCTCACCACTGAGCTATACCCCCGTTGCGTATACATTATACTATATTACGTTCTACCATGCAAGGTTTATTATGGTGCCCTCGGTGGGATTCGAACCCACACTGTACTGGTTCTAAGCCAGCTTCCTCTGCCTGATTGGGATACAAGGGCGGTATAGAAGTCTTAGAAGGAATCGAGCCTTCGTCTTCGCAGTTGCGTTGTTTTACCATTAAACTATAAAACTTTAATTCTTCCGTAGCAGTCTTCAATATCAACATGAGGCCAATGCAAAATTTTGCATTCGCCGTTTTCTTTTACTGATGCACAACTTGTTAAAAGTAACATTACCATACACAGGTATTTTTTCATTTATTCTACTTAAGTGGTCGGAGATGAGGGATTCGAACCCACGACCCTCTGCTCCCAAAGCAGATGCTCTACCAAGCTGAGCTAATCTCCGAAAAATTGGCGGAGAGAGAGGGATTTGAACCCCCGTGGCTGTTACACCCATCTGTTTTCAAGACAGCGCCGATAAGCCTCTCCGGCATCTCTCCTTATGTGGTGCCGAAACTCAGAATCGAACTGAGGATAGAGGGTTACAAAGCCTCTGTTATACCACTTAACTATATCGGCGTTACAACGTTGTAACTTATTTATCTTAGAACGGTTTCGGCTCCGGTGTAGCTTCTGTTGACGGGGGTAGTACCGGTAACGTAATAGTCGGTAACTCACCAGTCAAAGTTTTAAGAAACGCTACGATCTTTTGTGTTTCTTCCTCACTAAACTCATATCCCAACTGAATCTTACCCATTATGTTTACGGCTTCAGATAAGGTTTTAACTTGACCGTCATGGAAGTAGGGGTAAGTAAGTTCTACATTTCTAAGCATAGGAACTTTAAATACGTTACGGTCGTCATCGTCGTTAGTTACATCATAGCGACCCTGAGAAGGATTGGCAGTTTCGTATTCTCCCACAATACCCAACTTCATAAACATCGTACCACCAAAAGTAGGACCGCTGTGGCAGGCTGTACAACCGGTTGTGGTAAACAACTGATAACCATCCAGCTCTTCAGGGGTAATAGCTTCTTGATTACCCATCGCAAACTGATCAAATCTAGAATTTGTAGTTACTAATGAGCGCTCAAACTCAGCAATGCTATTTGCTACGTTATCGATATTAACATATTCTTCTGCGGTAGCTTTACTGTCTGGTGTATCGTAGATATCTTCAAACTCTTGAACATAAGCTGGAATAGACTTCAATACCGCAATCGTGAGATCATGATTAGATGCCATTTCGCCTGGTTCCTGTATTGGACCTTTAGCCTGCTCTTCTAAAGTAGCAGCGCGACCATTCCAAAATTGCGAGGTCTGAAATCCAGAATTAAACACCGTAGGTGAATTCATTCCCACATCTTCCCACTCATGACCAACTGAAGTTTCGAGGTTATCTGTACCTGACAATGCAAGATTATGACAAGAATTGCAAGAGATTATGCCTGACTTAGATACTCGTGTATCGAAGAACAGTTTCTTACCCAACTCAACTTTATCTGGATTGAGATCGTCCGGTGCGACCAGGGTTAAAGCCTGCTGGGCAAGTACCTGGTTAGCAGCTAGTATCGAAAGAGCAAGTAATTTTTTAAGCATAAGTCTCCTAATTAATAATTTCAATATCTGATTCTGTAATAACCGCTACTCTGGCACCACACGAAAGCAACATCTTATCGTTACCCGAGTAAATAACTTCACTAGGTCCTAAAATACGAACCCCACGGCAGTATGTATTCTTTCTTCCTTCTTTAATAGTGATGACAGGTTCATCTTCCCCTGTCTTTTTGTTCTGCCTAATTACATGCTGATTAACGTGTATGTATTTTTTCATATCAGTTTTTCAGTTATAACGAATTTGGTGCCCGAGGCCGGACTTGAACCGGCATGTCTTATTGGTGCGGGTGGTGGGAATCGAACCCACAAGGGATATACCCGACAGATTTTAAGTCTGTTCTGTTTACCTAGTTTCAGCACACCCGCTTATTCTTACCTCTATAGGTGTCTGTCGTTGCATGACAGTTAGGACAAAGAATACGAAGATTTTCCAATCTATGATCATATGTGTCACCGTTTATATGATCTAGCTCTAGTCCTATTTTAACACCTCCCCATTCAGAAATCCCGCACATTTCACACTCATTCTTTTTAATACCTTCATCAAAGAGCCTTTTTTTAATTCCTCTTCTCTGGTACTGCGGGTGCTTTCCTGCTAAAATATCTTCTGTTTCAATTACTGCTGGTCTGACTTTACTTACACCTTTACCAGGCTGATTAGTATTCCATACACCAAGTTTCTTCGCATACTTGCGATACGTGTCATATTGTATCCCCAGCGATGCTGCCGCTTGAGCAGCTGATGGCAATTTCGATGCTTCAACAATCTTTTCTGCTGTAACTTTCATAGACACCTCCATGTACTATATGTATGTGTCTACTACTTTTGAGCGTATACCATTTCACCACTCGGGCTTAAGTGCTAGTCTTTCCTAGCTGTCAATAACGCCACTGTTCTACCTGTATCTCTCATACCGCTGTTTCAGATATGCAGTTCCCTAATTACTAGGCCACCAGTTAAGGGAGGCGTTATCTCCACCCATCAATTCTTTAGTTAGTGCTACACTAGGACAAACTTTCCAGTCGATGGCCGATCGTGGTAAGCCTTTGTCAGGGTTATATCAGACTTCGAAGAAGGCCCTTTGATGTCGCGTAGTTGGTGTTCCTGCCAACGGTACCCCTTGTAGCACTAACTAAAAAATACCGGTTACGGCTCCGGTGTCTGCTCAACAGACCGATTACGATTAAGCTGCTTTCGAATACTCCAGAGCCAGATCCAACGCTTTCTCTTTCTTAGCTCGGTTCAGACCATACCAGGCCGAAGTCAGGCGTGAATCTTTCGAACGACCCAGCGTATGATCGGTCATATACGTTACCGTATTGAACGCCTGCCACCAAGACCCTTCAGCAAACTTAGCACCCGGCTGCACATGAATCACAGCCATAGCTTCCTCAGCATTAGCCGATACGGCAGTTTTGCGAAGATCGATTTTCTTCAGCTCTTCCGGTTCCATGATCGGTGGGAAGACACGATTGAAGTACTCGGTCAGCGTCTCCTTATTATAACGTTTCGAGCCCAGGTATTTAGCCTGCTCACGATAACCGACCAGGCGATCCTTAGCGATACCTAGAGTCTCTTTCACCATATCACCATCAAACTGACTGCGGTGATTCAATCGAACGGCGTGCTTAGCGCGATCCGACAGAGCCATAGTCAACGTATTGTTGCATACTACGCGGACCGGTGTAAATCGAATATCGATCGAGCGACCGAATTCATGAGGGTTAGAGAAGAGCAGATACCCCTCTACCTTATCCCCACCAAACAGCTCGAACGATTCTTTAATCTGAGCCAGCGCCCAGACCATCTTACCACCTCGCAAAGAACCAGCCGTATGCATCTCCATATCACCGGTCATTACGAAGTCGTTGAAGAACTCAAAGGCTTCCTGATTCTGTACCGGTTTCCAGTTCTTGGAAATAACCGTCAGAAGCTTCTCATCAGAAGTCCGAATCAGAGCTTGCTGATTGGATTTTACCGGGCCGTTAGCCGTATCGTAGTACAGATCGCGTTTCTCGACCGTCCAATCCAGTCCAGCCGTAATCAACACCTGCTCAGGCGTCAGATCTGCCGGAACTTTCTTACCCAGACCGTGCCAGGGCGTTTCACCTGCATAGACCATCTGAGCTTCGCCGTTTACAATTTCAAGTTCATGTGCCATAATATAATCCTCAGTTAAGTTATTTGTTCCTACAACGTTATTATAATCTGTTACGGGTTACAAATCAACTTTATTTTAAGCATCGAGCCAGGCAGTATCGGTAAGAAGTTCAATTTTCTCATCCCACTCACCGTAACGAGTTTTTTCGACAATTCTAAACTTCTCCCCCAGCGCAACCCACTCCACTCTTAAAGTAAACCCTGCCATAGGGGGAAACGATATATGAGGATACTGCTGTTTCAGATATTGATCGATAATATCATTGATTTTATCAGTTTCTCGACTCCATTCGGACTCATCTTCTATAGACTCCAGACTATCTATCTGCTCTATCATCTCAACCAGAAACGGATCAAACAATAGATCATAGTTATGGTATTCGGTCCACCAGCCGTCACAAGAAAGAATCACGGCTACCTTATCATCACGAATCTCTTTCTGCTTACTCATAGTAATAGTAATCTTATCCTGAACGGCAGTAGAGTCTTTCATTATTCCTCACCAAAATACTGATTAATCGAGTATACCAGCTTCATGGCTTCATCATACGACAGCCTAATTACATCTTTACATTCGGTCTTAGATCCATTCTCATCGGTAGTTACATCATAATACCGAATCTCAATGGCATCTACGTTACTTCCTACCAAAGGATTACCCACTTCATAGTAGTAATCTATGGTCTCCTTGCCTTCATCTTTAGTTGAGATAGTATAAGTAAGGTTTCTGTATAGTTCAGTCATTTTTCTCTCTCCATTCCAGTTCACGTGTTAAAAGAATCTTAAATTGTGGATGAATTCTGAGCTGAGTACTCAAAATCGCTTGAATATGCTCTTCAGTCATATCCTTCACTAGTATATAGTGCAGCTTCTCCCGACCACTCTTACCATAAGTACCCCAAGTAACCAAATTTCTTGCAGTTTCATGGTCAGTTTCCAAGGTTACACTGCTGTCCTTAGCTGGAACTTTGTTAACCGACCGCCTCAGATAGTCTAGACCCCCATCTACCATGTAAATCTCACCGGAAATGGTGTCAGTATGTGATCGAAAATCATGTCTATGGCGGGATTCCAATACAGTCCCATCAGGAGTTATGATAGCATTACGGATAATATTAGTCATATGGTGTTACTCTATAGTTTTCCATGTTTGCGCGCGGAAATTTTTCTATATTTCTCTATATCGCGCGGGAAAAAATTTTTAAGTAAGATGGTAACTACTCCTGAAACCTAGTTATACAGAGTAACTATACTTTTTTTGAGAAGTTGTACTACTGTTTTTCTATACCTCTTCTATACCGTCTATCTGACTCAGGCAGCCTTCTACTATCCACACCTCAAAGCCTGTCTTAGCTGCTATCTCTTGTACGGAGAGCCCCTGATCATACAGCGACTTCACCATGTCCTTGAACTCGAACCACATGTTCTGTGTATAGGTCATGGAGTCACCACCAGGAACATCCAGGCTACGCCTACCCACATGACCATGGCTACTAGTGCCATGCCTACATCTACTATATCTTTCATTGTCATATCAAGCACCTTGAGTCAGGACGTATTTAGCCAGCGCCTTCCACTCGCCACCTTCATGAGCGATCTTCGATACAGCGATCAACGAGCGCAAGGACATGTTCGACACCTGGCCTACCATGGACTTCAGGAAGGCTACGGCGGCTTGCTTGTGCAGAGGCGGGATCTCGGGGAGGAACTCGTCGGACTTAGCGATGACTTCCATGCGCTCGATCTTCTGCTGCTCGGTCATGGACAGATCTACACACATGGCACGAGTACGTACGGCCTGATCGATCTTATCCATCTGACGATTCGAGATGAAGATCACGCGACCGGTGAACTGAAACGACTTGGGAAGGTCGTCATCACGCATATCGGCCATCCAGGAGATGTAACGCTTGGAGTATGAGTCCAGAGCACCCTTCAGCAGGTTCGTCGCTACATCGTCCTTGAGGATTGAATCGCAGTCGTCGAATACGATCGTCGAACCGTTCGATTCGAAGAGAGTACGATACAGACCCTTGGCTGTCGAGAAGCCCTTCACCACGCGATAGCACTTGGATACGTTGAACGTGGTACCTACGGCAAACTCGGCCAGGTCGGTGATGTTCTTGAGACCGGCACGCTCGAGGGCTTTCAGAACCGTATAGGTTTTACCCAGGCCACCCTCACCGGTGATGATAACCGAAGGCATCGACGCCTTGGCCACCATGTTGACCATCTGAGTCACGAAGTCAAAGCGCTGGTTGATCGAGAATTCCGATGGGCGAGCCTGGGCTTCTTTCACCGCACCAGACATCTCTTTGACCTTGGCTTTGACGTAGTACTGCGAGGTCGACTTGACCACTACCTTGCCGGCTACGATGCCGTGATACTTACCGGAAACTGCGTCGTACTTAACTTCGTTCATCATCTCGTTATCCTCTTCTCAATTTGTACAGCCATTATACTACCGTTACGACCAAAAGGCAACTGTTTTTTCAAGAAAAAACACTAAGGAAATCAACAAGTTATAACCCATTGATTTCCTTGGAGAAATTACCGACCTACGTAGCGCTGGAAGTTACTCGACACCGTAGTGGGTTTCATGAACGGATTCGGCATAACCGATTCTGACGCATGCGGATCGCGATCCTTACCTGACTTAGCAACCATATTCTTGACTGCTGCTTTGCGGTCTTCACTCGCTTCCATGTCACTCTCGACGTCGCGAGTGTCGACCACCGGCTTAGCTCTAACACCGGACTTCAGCAGCTTCGAAGCTTTGGTGTGGTATACGAAGGCATTGCCTTTCTTCACACCCAGCTCATTCATCAGACGCTCGATGCAGGCCTGCTTATTCGGGGTTACACGTACAATCTCTACTGCTTTCTGAAGGTTCGTCGTTTTCATCATATATCTCCTCAATTGGTACAGCCATTATACTACAGTTACGACCAAAATGCAACTGTTATTTTCTTCAATGAAATCAACAAGTTATAACCCATTGATTTCATTGGAGTTTTTAGAACGGTGCATCTTCACCGTAGCAGCCGTAGTCCTCATCGGTACCCCATCCGGCAGAGGCCAGAGCCGAAGCGTGGTCTCCGTCCATGGAATCATCACCGATGTACTCCTCAGATTCCATAGCCTCCAAAACCGTCTGTACCCATTCAATCGGTACGGACAATCCTTTAGATACCTGCTCTACACTGTAGCCAGCGCACAGCATCTCTTCAATATCAATCATCACATCAGAAATACGTCCCATCTTAGATCTCCTCTTGGTTTCTCATTTTGTACACGTATTATACTACCGTTACGACCAAAAGGCAACTGTTTTTTACAGAAGAATACCTGAGCAGATCGATAGGATATAGAGGTACTCGCCCTGTTTGTCTCCCCCCGTCTCCGGTTGCCGTACGGCATTATACATCATTTCGGTCGGAAAATCCACTAGAAAAACCCTAAGGAAATCAATGGGTTATAACTTATTGATTTGCAAGGCCTTTTGTAGCTACCACCAACATAGCCATAGCTCGATCGATCACGCGGTGTGCACCACCGGCCACCCAGCCAGCTTCCTCGCAGAAGTCGACACTGGAGGACTTGTAGATGTCATCCTTCGTGGTAATACCGTTAGCGATGAACAGATCCAGCAACTCAGAGGCTGAGGTAGCTCGACCCACTCTCACTCGATTGACGTCTACTTCTAACGCCGATGCACGTGCACTGATGAATACATGGTTGATCATGGTACGCTCCCATTCACCGTTTACTTTTTTGAAGCCAGGTGGAGTAAAATAGGCCATTACGCTTGCTCCGCATATTCCTGAACTTCATCGATGCAGTTCATGAGATCTTCACACATTCCGAACATCTCATTGAACGCCTGGCGTTCTTCGCGTGACATGTCGTTCAAAAACTCATGAGCCCCTTCTCGACCGTTTTCCAACGCTTCTCGCATATTATCGATTAGCTGATCCATGGCTTGCTTGGTGTTCTCGAACATGCAGTATGACATATTAGGGTAACGGCTTGACATTAGATAGTCTCCAGTTGTTTTTCAGTATCGCGAAAGAGAACAGTGAATCTCATGAGACTCAGGTTCAGGTCAGTACCACAGATTTCAACCCGGTTCGAACCGTATTCAATCGTCAACCACGGTACCAGCTCTTCATTGGCATTTAGAACTAGTCTAATATCTACGATCTCACCACGAATAACACCCGCAACGCATTCCCAACGAACCCTATCACCAATCTGTATACTTTTCATATCTATCTCCTCATTTCGTACAGCCATTATACACCAGTTACGACCAAAAGGCCACTACTTTTTACTGGAAGTCAGGATAACCACCAATGATTTTGATCTGGTCGTATGCCTGCTGAATAGAGATGGGCCTAATACCGGCCGCGTCCAGATACTCCGGACCTACGTACATCACCGGACACCAGCGACCGGTCTGACCCTGAGCTACTATCCAGGCACCCTTCACCGGTACCGGGTACTTGCGTTCGGTGAAGTCGCACTCTGTTACCATGGCTCTCACGTACATATCGATCTCCTCTTCTCAATTTGTACAGCCATTATACACCAGTTACGACCAAAATGCCACTGTTATTTTACAATGCTCGTAGATGCATCTACAAACCCTTCCGAATCGACGGTGATATCCCGAACGAGAACTTTGGATCGCAACACTGCCTGAGTAAATTCATCCCGAATAACGCTGGTGATTTCATCGATGTATTCATCCAACATACCGCATTCTACCTCAACTTTAATTGCATCCTCTAGTACCGAACTCGCACTTACATATGAGGCATAATCGCCGGGCATATCTGACATCATTTCCTTAGCGCGCGCCACGCAGAATTCCGTAAAATTTTCAACCAGCTGATTAATATATTCTTTTTGCATAACCATCTCCTCTTCTCAATTTGTACACGTATTATACTACCGTTACGCCCAAAAGGCAACTGTTTTTTCAAGAAAAAACTCCAATGAAATCAATAGGTTATAACTCGTTGATTTCATTAGACTTTTTAGAACGGTGCTTCTTCACCGTAGTACCCGTAATCCTCATCGGTACCGTAGCCAGCCGAAGCCATAGCCGTGTCCCAATCACCATCCATTTCAGCCTGATATCGATCGATGCGGTGGGATTCCTCTTCGATCATCTCTTGGATCATCTCTTGGATTGGAGTTACCCATGAAGTCGGGATACCCAGCGCTTTCGCGGTTTCCTCGACCGTCTTTCCGTTCAACAGCATGTCTTCAATATCGATAGCAAGATCACTCATACGGCTCATATCACTTTCCTCTTGTGGTTTCCTCATTTCGTACAGCCATTATACTACAGTTACGACCAAAAATCCACTACTTTTTACAAAAAAAACTCCAATGAAATCAATAGGTTATAACTCGTTGAATTCATTGGAGTTTTCGAAGAAGCGAGGGCCCGGGTGCAAAGAGGAGGAGAAGCACCCAGACCCCCTTAACTAGCAGGTGAATCGACAGCGACTCTGCATAGCCACGTCGCGGAACAACACCTTAATATCTTTAGTAACATCTACCATGGCAATACGGTTATAGCTGCCATCCATATACGAGATCTCTGCCACCGGTACGAGCTTACCACTGGCCGTCTCCTGAACCACGATGTTAGTAACCTCACCAAACCAATCGCTTGGATGATTCTTCAACGGGAACCGCACTCGATCCCCTACGCTCAGATTGAATCGCTTACTCATTACGCAGCCTCCACAATAGAACCCAACCGCTTCACCAGATCACGACCGTAATCCGTGAAGAGAATGCCCTGCATGTAAACCCAATGCTCTAAATCCTGTTCGCCCTGAACTAACCAGCGAAGTGCAGTCTCCTCGTCACCTGCTCCCATCTCAATGGTGTGTTGAACCAGAGCTTTGAACTTCTCTACTGCCTGAGCAGCTTCCTTCTTTTCGAAGTCGATAGATTCTACCACGCGATCCGACCATGCGATGCACTCTTCCTCGAGCTCAGCAATGGTCATGTTTGTGATATCCATCCGAACACGCCAGCCCTGAGCGTCCTTAGATGCATCTGAGATATATTGATACAGCTCCACTGCGTAGGCCTCCATTGCTACTTCAGGAGTGCTATAGCGGCTGGCATCAACGCCATCGGCGATTACGGTGTATCCTACGTAGTCTTGTGTGGTGTTCATATCGATCTCCTCATTTCGTACAGCCATTATACCATGGTTACGACCAAAAGGCAACTGTTTTTTCAGGGTTACTCGTCGAGTACATGGTGCATAGTTTCGCTCAGGCGATCATATTCCTCGAGGAACTGTTGACAAAGGCTTCTCATGTATCGATAAGCACTGTACTCAGTTGAGTTCAGATCTAGATCTTGCCAGGTATTAGACTCTATCATAGCATCGACGCAATCACGAAGATCCCCACTGGTATTCTCAAAACGACAATAGCTCATGTTCGGCATATCACTTTCCTCTTGTGGATTCCTCATTTCGTACAGCCATTATACGGCAGTTACTTCCAAAAATCCACAACAATAACATGCGGTATTAGTTTAAGTTAATCAAACGGATAAATACGTATATCCACTCTGCTTATTTCGAGAATATGATATCTTTCAAAGTGTTTATAATAGAAGGTGGTGATACACTTTCACCACAGCACAAACAAGCTATAGCTAGAGGCAGAAGAGGTTCTAGACATTCGAGCACTACTAAGCTTAAGATAGCTAAGTCCATGGAAGGTAAAAAGAACTTCGAAGGTGAAGAGCACACCGAAAGATCTAAAGATCTTATAGGCGCTAAGCGTGGCTCAGCCGATAGAATTAAAGGCAGGCGATGGATAGTCAATCGCCGCGGCAAAACTTACCGCAAGTATCAAGCCCCCGTAGGCTATAAGCTAGGCAAGCGTGAATTTAACCGACGATAAGTTTCTGTATATTCTCTTCGCGATCTCTTACTTGTGGTATTAGTTTAAGTTAATCAAAACAACGTATACCTGTATATACTACGACCAAAAGGCAACTGATTTTAAACTATTGATTTTAGTGGAGTTTTACCCTGTTTTTTCTCGATTTGCAATATTTTCCGACACTTACTCGATATCGCCGTAGTATAATCGATTACGCGCAGTTTTTCTTTTTCTATATAATACCAATGTATCAGTTTAACGTTCTTAAATAGTAGTGTAATCTACTAACTAGTAGTGTATTCTACTACTATTCGATCTCTTCAGCGAAGCTTCCAGCGATGTGGTCTAGCGAAGTGTTATAGCGAATAGCCATACTCTTCTACTAGTTTATCAAAGCGTTTCAGGGCTTTTTTGAGTCCTTTGCGAAGAGCTTTCACTTCATCTCTATGGCATTCTTTAATAGGACCACCGAAAGTATAATACTCAATATTCCTTTGAATGATCTCTTCCCAAGTCTCTACTTCATTGACCTGACTCTGATCAGTATCACCGATCCATACAGTTTTACGAATACCCTTAGGGTCTAGATCTGCGGTACATACTACGTCTAATACTGTTTTCATTATTCAACTCCGAACTTTTTTTCCACCGCTTCCATAGACTTATACCAGGCCGGTAGATTAGAAAGATCTATATGGTGTTTATCCATCTGATCGCATAACTCATTTAAGCAATCTTTTACAATCAACTCGGCGAACTTTTGTACTTCTTCTAGGTCAGCATGACCATGAATGAAACATCTTCGCGGAGTTTCGTTATCCACATAGTTGAGCAATCCTGCATCTAAAGCAAGTTCACGAATTCGTTCATTCATTATTCAACTCCGAAATGTTCTTTAATGTGTCTAGCAATGATAGCACCCATATCATCATCACGATGACTATGTTTTAGTGATACTTGTTTACATTCCTTCACAATCAGCTCGGCAAACTTTTCTATTTGTTCATCAGTGAAAGCGGTAACTGTTCCGTTAGTGTAATAATCGTTTATCCGTTGGTATCCAGCTTGTAGAGCAAGTTCACGAATTCGTTCATTCATTATTCAACTCCGAAATGTTTTCTAATCTGTTTGATATGTTTCATTGACCGTAGATACTTTTCAGTATTGTGGCCATCACGAGTAATGCCCATTTGAATAGTTAGAATACATTCCTTCACAATCAACTCGGCGAATCGTTCTACTTCAGTCTGACTTAATCGCCAGTCTCCCTCGGCATCATATGATAACATACCTCCAGCAGCCTGATTTGCAAGTTCTTTAACTCGATTATTCATTATTTTACACCAAAATGTTCTTTAATACCTCTCGCAATCTGCTCTTGACTGGGTTGGAACATCCATCGTGTTTCTTCTACAAACTTAGCGCATTCCTTCACAATCAGCTCGGCGAACTTTTCTAATTCAAACTCGGTGAATAACACACCATCATGCCTTCCCATAGCCATTACATTACGCACGGCACCGACTTGCTTGGCAAGTTCTTTAATTCGTTCGTTCATCTTTATCACCATATAATGCAGCGTGTAGTCTCTCAATTCGTTCTGCTGCTATAATCAATAACATCTGCAAAGCAATGTTATCTTGACTTTCACTGGCTTTTTTCAAGGTACTAATCAATTCTTGATTAGTCATTTTTTACCTCTACAAAAATACCCTCTTTGGTACTCGAAATACGAGTAATAGGCTTATTATCTACCTTATAGCCAATACTAACAAAGGGTCCACCTGAAGGATCAAAATAACCCAGATCAGTTTCGTCTAATTCTGTTTGCCCATCCTGAACACCAAACCTCATCCATTCGTCAGCACCTTCTTCCATATGGAATCGATAAGTGGTCTCAGAGACCTTCTCAAACCAGTATTCTTTACCGTATCTATTCTTCATTAATTACCCCAGTACCACCACAGGCATAGCAGATGTACTCATTCCCAGATTCTTCTTCAAATCCGTGATTACCAAACCCACCGCAACTGGGGCAGTATTCAAGCTCAGTCTTCTTACAGTATACGTTCATAATAAACCACACAAGCTATTCCTATTAATAACATAATCAACATATATACTCCCATCATCGAGCAGAAATCAATCGTGAATGACTCTGTTAAAGGTTAAAGTCATGATAGTCACCCATGATTTGACCAATACAGTATCCTATTACAAAAGAAATCGATACTGCCATCAACAACAAAAATAACATACCATTAAGATCCTGTAGTCAGTATAAGTACGCCAGGTTGTCCCCTGCTTTTACTGAATCTCTCAATATACACATGATGTAAGTCATTACTCGTAAGAATACACTTATCTGCAGCTGCCCATAAATCTAACCAGCTTTTTCCGCAGATAGGGGCTGATACATCGTTATACACTAACTCTACAGCATTGGGAAAAGGGTGAGGTTGATGGATTCTATTACCACACCAGACTTCGTAAATCGACCAGCATGACGTAAAACCATAGCTAACTCGAATCGCTTCGAAGTAACTTAGTTTTTCTAAAAAGTTGTCCTTGTATTCCATAATGTATCCTCTTATCGTACAGCCATTATACCATGGTTACTACCTAAAATCAAGAGGCTAGGTATCGTGAAGGAAGTAAGCTATTAAGTAACCACTCACGAAAGCAATAAAAAATGCCAACAGTATAGACAAATCACTCATAATCTTTTTTCTTTACGATTTGTTCTACCAGATAATCTGACCAGCTATCTGAATGATGGCTTATCATTAAATCGTAACGTTCAGGTGGTTCGAATACCCTATTAGTATCTTCGTACCGTCCCTCTGGTATAGTATTAAGCCATACCGTGTAGTCAGGTTTTAAAATATCTCTCATATCAGCTAAAGGAGCTACCAGGTCTAACAGTATAACATCAGCTTTAGAATTGTTCGCTAGATATAACATCCTATAGCTTTGTCTAAGTCTGCCTTCTCGACTGAAATCCCAATCGTTGTGATCTTTTCTTACTTCATCAGCATTGAACCAGTCCACCGAGACATATCTCTCTAGTTTTTCTTTTAATTCTCTTGCTAGAGTGGTTTTACCTGATCCTGGTAATCCCATAATTAAAACGGTTCTATACGGCATTGGATTCTGATTTTCCAAATTCTGTCATGTAGCTGCTGTCTGTAAACGTTACTCGAGTATTTTCTACTGTATATTCCGTCATATCAATTCGATAACCTGGGTTTTTAGAGATGGGATTATGTATCCAAGCATCATCATGCCAAATTATACGGTTGTTAGGGTAAAGAAAATAGTTACCTGAATCCTCTTTTATAAAATGAGCACACTTATGTTCTGGAGTCTCAGAAAAATTAGTGTTGAGATTGGTTCTGTTTTCCCATGACCAATCGAGAGTAAACATATAAACCCCGTAATGAATATCCCCTTTCCAATCTATCAGCTTGCATCGAAGACCCTGAAGTCTAGATCTCACGTTAACATCAATATAAGGAGAAAAACAATCCCAGTACTGATGAATGTTTAAATCATAAACTGGAGCTTCTTTCTTCCAGGCAAAAGCTGTAATGGGGCGACGAGTCCAGTTTACCCCATTTTCTAACAAAGCTTCAAATAACGGAACTCTTTTTTCAATAGAGGCTACGGTATGAATATCACAGGGAGTATATTCACCGTGACCTTTTTCATGATTAAACAAATACTCGTTGCGAATATATCCAGTAACTGTAGGTATAGAATGATTAAGATACGCCATTTTTTAATAGTTGTACGTGAAGGACCATATTTTCTACCAGAAGACTAACTAAACAGGCTTTTAGCATTATCGGATCATCATCCATCTCTTGACAGTGTAACGCCATTAAACGATACGCATCCTCTTTAGATACCTGAATTTCTGACCAATCAAATGAAATTTGCGATTCAGATTCTTTAGCTAGATCAACTAACTGATTAAGGGGAATCATGGAACGGGTTGTCGTACATATGTTCATAGGGAAGAAGAGATAACTCTCTGCTGAGCATAGCAATTGCTCGACAGTCTTCTAGTGCATTATGCGGTATTTTAGATTTACTAGAAGACAGATCACGTCTTACCTCGCAGGAAAAAGATGGAACAGACATCATCTCCCCGGGTTTAGTTATAATCGATTGCATAAAATATTTAATATCCTCAGGCCAATCTGATATCAGATTAAAGTCTGTATACCAAGCTAGAAAATACCAGAGTTTTTGTTGAAATATATAGTTAGGGATAGGTTCTTTATTGAGATAGGGTATTACATGTTGCTCTACCCAAGGTTGAATTGGTTCAGATGTGTTTAATACTTCGTAAAATTCTGCTCCGTCCTCTGCCACTAAAGCCATGGAAATTAATTCACCCCCATGTCCGTTAAATTCACAGTCGATGTATATGTTCATATTATTTTCTCTACAGATACCGCTTGTCTATATTCAGATTGAACTATAAAAACATGAAGATTGTTGTTGCTATCCCAGATATTTAGTTCACCAGTGTAATCGTAATCAATAGCTTGTCGGGTTATTATTTCAGCTAGAATAATTGCATCTTGAGTTGATAGATCAAAATTTAAATGAGTACAAAAATGAGATCTAGTTCCATCAATTTCAAAATAAAATTTATTCATTATATTTTCTCTCTAGAACTGTAAATTCAAATCCTGAGTTACGGCCATAATGATAAGCTTCTTCGCGTGTGTTAAACCAAATAGTATGACCCATAGTATAAAAATAACAGCCGAACTTCATTGATACCTTCTATTAGAGTGTTTTTTGTAATGATATTTTATATTGTTACTGGTTAATTTACCAGCGCTCTGTAAAGTTTTAAGTACCTCTATAAGTTCTTGTATATCTTTAGAATCTTTTTTAGGATCAATCTCGATATTAATCTCAATTTTTACTTTCATCCGATCTGGAATCCCTGGTTGTACTTTACTCGATTCCAACCCATTACATACATTTCACTCTTACCTTTAAGTAACTCTCTATCTTCCGGATCAACCATTTTAAGTCTATCTGAAGACATTCGAGAAGGAGTGACAATGTCTTTCTTTTTTTCTTTCTTAGCCATATAGATTTATTAAAAAGAGGCCCATTCGTATATAGAGTTATTGGTTTTAAACCGAACATAATCACCATATTCCGTCTTACGAGACTCTATAATTTCTGTAATTACTGTTGTCTGCCACCAATCTTGACCGTACGTTCTAGTAAACCGGCTACCTACTCGCATAGCAACTCCAACAGCAGGGCGAGCATCCTCTTTAACTTCCATGTGCTCTTTTCCCGTACTCGGATCAATAGTAAAGATTAAAGCCTGGCTCATAGAGCCACTATCTCCAGCACCATCCTGTGTACGTCGCAAACTATATGTCATATTAGTCCCATAAATGCTGATAGTATTTACCAAATAATACAAGACCGTTGTGAATACGATCCTGATGTGCTTTTAATCCTTTTCTATCTACTTTTAGATTTCTTAAATAATCTTCAAAAGAAGAACCTGCTTTAAATTCATCTTTGCTGTAAAATTGAGCTTCATTATCCTCTTTATTAATGATCTGCTCAAATGACCAGATCATTTCATCCATTACCCAGTTCCATCGTTCTTCTAAAAAACTATCTTCTTCCTCAGTTACAGGAAATTGAGATCGAATATTTCTGGGAAGATCTTTATCATTTACATAGCAGCAGCCATGCTGGGTTTCTTTAAGTTGTTTAAGCATAGGAACAATAATTAAAGCTAAAGTATGATCCATACTCCAGGTATCATACTTATCAATTTTTATTTTAATTTTTCTTTCTTTATGGGCTTCCAACCATTCAAGAGCAAAACCCACCCAGGTATTACTTAGCCATTCACCAAAATCTTCGACCCAGTTAGGATATATTTCTACTCCATACTTATCTTCCACCCGATCAACCCAAAAGCACAACAGTCGCGCTAGCTGATAAGGACCGAAATAATTAGTATAAGGGCCAATGTTAATTTTCATTTCAAAAACTCTTTAAGAGTAAAATGAGCATCAAGAACGGATTGACCGTAGTTAAGAAGGGCGATAAACTCTTTTTCTGGTAAACAGGCAATTAACCTACCTCCTACCGATTCAACATAATAACCTTCTTTATTCAAACGCCAAAATGCTATAGTATAGCAAGTCCCGTTTTCTAGAAATTTAACAATTTCCGGGTCTCGATTACGGTCACTTTCCGATTCACCATGACGATATTCAAATGATCCAATACGAAGTTTCATATATTTTACATTAAAGTGATAAGAGGGGCCACATATGGAAATAGAATAATTACAGCGAAAGTACTAATTGTAATAACAGTTTCAATACAGATTTGATTTACAGTTTTCATTGGGTTTCCTATGAATTAATTTCGTTGAGTTGACTCTTGTAAAGTCAACCCTATTTATATTCTCATATGGTTATACGAGAATAATTAAATTATAAATTGTTACTGCTTAATGTTCTACTATTTTTTTTTAACCTCTCTTTTTCTTGTTCCGTCTGTTCGTTACGAAGTCTAATAGTAGTAGGGCTTAAATAACATAAAGCTTCTACCAAATGCTGTCTAGTAAGCTCGCTGATCTCACCTTTACCATCCAACAACGCTTTGGCAATATAACACCTAGCATTGTGAAGGCATACAATATCTTCATCAGTTACTATATACTTCATGGTTAGCCTCTTGTCGCACTTTATAATATTTAGTAAGCACCTCGAGGGTAGAAGTATTGTATTCCATAGCAATGTCTCTCATTACTTCCCTAAACTCATCTTTAGTGTCAAAACCACGAAGCATTTCGGTTTTTAACGTATCTTCTAGACTTATTCTTACCATATATATTTTAATGATCCATTACTATTGTTTTCACAAAACTAGACAAATAATCGTTTCTGATCTTCCTGTAGAAAAGATCAGAAAGAAATATGGTCATGAGTACGAAATTCTTACTTCTGTAAAAGAAAAATCTTCTGTAGAAGTAATTAATGCTCGTACTGCTCGATCTTATTCCAAATATATTATAACTGAAGACTATTTAGTAATCAAGAAGAGAAATACCGAAAAAGCTGTAGCTGCTGCAATTCTAGCTACTAAAGGTAAACCGAGAAGTGAGGAAGTAAAACGTAAAATATCTTTAAAGCTTAAAGGCCGGGGTAGATTTACGGGTAAAAAACATAGACCAGAATCTAAACAAAAAACTTCTGAAGCTATGAAAGGCAATACTAATTCTAAAGATTTATATTGGGTTTACGATCCTAATTCTGATTATGAAACTCGTATTAAAAATAGAGAGGACCTTCCCCCAGGCATGAAGTTTGGTAGAGATTATTATTCTACTGAAGCAATATCTATGTTTAAATCTTCTACCAGGCCTCCCACCAATTCTCCCAAGGAAAAATAACCCAGCAAGGGTCTTCTAGCTTGTTAATTGTAAGCCCGGAAAAATCTGCCGTAAAAGTAGAAGACTCATTATCAATTAAATAGCAATACTTTACATTTAGTTTTGCATATCTAGAATCTAAATCTTGTTTTATTTTATGGGATGATGACCCGGTGTCGTTTATATCATCTATAAACAATATCTTAATGTGAGGAAATATTTGAGGGAGGATTATTCCTACCCCTTTATTAATAATATAACAAGGTATATCATAATATTGACTGATGTAGTTCGCAGGAACGATGCCTCCTCTCGCTGGCCCTAAAACCAGATCCGGTCTCCAGTTTTTAAGAGTAAGTTGCCGAATAATATCAGAAGTATATTTTTTTACTTGTGTATCACTGATATACAATTTTTTCATATTTAAGATCGAGTAATAGATATAATTTTATCTATTTGTTTTTGAATAAGGGCTGATCTGTTCGGCCAATGTATATAGTCTTTCTCTGGATTCTTCATTAAGTTAACCAGCAGAGGCATGATCATACTTTCTAACAGTTTAAGCTTTTCATTAATATCTTTACTAATTAATGCTTTATACTCTTCAGTGTCTAGGTTAGGAGTACTGGCTTGTTCTATTCGTTCTAAAATATTTACGACTTCTTCGATATTGGTTTCTAATTTTTTAATACGCTCTAGAATAGGTCCAGAAATTTCTTCTGTGCTTACTGCAGGAGCAGAAGGTACTGGGGTTTTATCTGGGTCGTCTACAGCAGAAAAACCAAAATCGAAACTTGATTCTAGATATTCTTTCGGTATGGTCGACATATTACCTCTAAGCTATAGTACTGAAGTTATTTTTCTTTACAAATCTAATGACAGATCTAAATTTATCGAATAACGCATCTTTATGACTAATTACAAAGATGTTACTCTCTTCACCTATAGTATTTAGAATATTCATTACATAATCTGTACCATTAAGGTCTAGAGACCCATCAAATACTTCATCCAGCAGAAGTAAATTAGTATTGGTAGAATTTTTCATCCTAGCAATAGTTCTCCAGGTAAATAACAATGCCAAGTCAATTTTAGCTTTTTCGCCTTCAGAAAACGAAGCATAGCTAAATTCATCTCGGTGTCTAGATTTAATAGTTTCGTTAAATGACTCATTTAGTTCAAAAGAAACAAAAAAATCCATAGATTGTAAAAATTTATTTACTAGTTTATTAATCAACGGTAGATATTGTTTAATAATTTTAGTCTTGATGCCCGTATCTTTTAATAAAATTTCTGCCATATTTAAATATTGACGTTCTTCAGCTGCAGCGGCTTTCTCTTCGTTAAGTTTTACGACCTCTTTAGCTATTTCTTTTAGTTTTAACTTCTCATCATCTATATTACCAGTATTAGTTCGACATTGTTCAATCTCTTTATTCATTCTACCAATGAGAGATTGCTCTGTAATAATATCGCTCGAGGTTTTATTAATTAAATTTTGATTAGCAATAATTTCATTTTTAATTTCATTTATTTGTTCTAATCTACTCTCTACATCCAGAATTTGATTTTCAATCTGCTCTATAGCAGCTGCTAATTCATTCAATTTTTCTTCATGACTATGTACAGCTTGTACTTTAAACTCTTCATCTAAAGTTTGACTGCATGTAGGACAGGTATCGTTATCTTTATAAAAATTAATCTCTTTAATAGAGTCTTTCTTTTTTAACTTTAACTTATCTAAAATAGCTTTTAGTTTACTCTCTTTTGATGTATTAGCGTCCAGATCAGTAATAGAGTTTTTTAGATTATCGATAATGCTTTGTTGCTTATCTCTAGTATCGATTAAGACTTGTATCTTTTCATTACACTTTTCTATCTCTGCTGTGAGTAGATTTACTTTTTCCAGCTTATCATTCTCTAGCGTTTCTATATACCCTTGCTGCAGTTTAGCTTTAGACTTTCCTAGCTGAATATTATTTTCTAATAAAGTTATATTATTTTTATTCTCGTTGTGCTTTTCTTTCAGCACATCGTTCATATACGAAAATATTTTAATATCCAGAAGATCTTCGATGATCTCTCGACGGTGACCGGCTGGTAGTTGCATGAATGGAGTAAAAGAAGCCGACCCCAGAATTACTATCTGAGTAAACGATTTATAATTAAGCTTTAATACATGCTCTTCTAGATATTGCTGATAATCTCTAGAATCAGCTACTTGGTTTACCAGATCACCGTTTAGATATATTTCAAACACAGTAGGCTTAGCTCCCCGAACAATTTTATATTGCTTGGGACCTACATTAAAATCTATCTCCACCACCATTTGCTTTTGATTAATACTATTAACCAGCTGTGGCTTATTAATATTTCTAAACGGTTTATTAAACAGAACATAACAAATGGCATCGAGTATTGTACTCTTGCCAGCACCGTTTTCCCCTACAATAAGTGTAGTAGGAGATCTATCTAGCTTGATTTCAGTAAATTGTGCGCCCGTAGATAAAAAGTTACGATAGCGCACTGCTTTAAAGTGTACAGACATCAGTCATCGCCCTTATTCTGAGCTTCAATATAAAGTGTTTTCATTAGAGTCTTCAAACGATTTTTATCACCCATAATATCAACACTGTCAATATATTGAGAAAGTAATGACATAGTATCTTCTACATCTAGATTATCATCCTGAAGTATGTCTGCTTCAAATTCTGACATATCTTCTATTATTTTTAACTCGATAGGACCATAATTATTAATCCTATCGATTAATTGATCAAACTTATAATAGTCTGTTTTATTTACTACCACCAGCTTCACGTGTTTATCTTTAAAATCATCTTCTGAATATCCCCAATCTTTAGTATCATCGTAATATACTTTTGTAAAGATAGTGAAGGGGTTTGGAATAAATTCTAGCTCAGCAGTATCAGTATTAAATAGGTGAAAACCTCGAGGATCATCATAATCTGACCATGTCATTTCATACGGATTGCCCAAATAGGTAATATTACCTTCTGTAGATCTATGATGAAAATGACCTGAGCAAACTAAATCAAATTTATCGAATACTTTACGATCAAATCCTTCATGGTTATCATGGCCTTTATACATCTGAAACCCGGCAATCTCAAAATGACCAAACATAACTTTAGAGTTAGTTTCTTTTATTTTAGTCTGAAAGAGCTGGTAATTATCAGTACACACCCAAGGCATAAGTAATATTTGAGTATTACCTACTTTAATCTCAACTGGTATTGAGTGTGATATTACATTATTATACTCTCTAAGAAGAAGATCAGGAGAATTAACATCATTAGTATTCTTATGGTAGGTATCGTGATTTCCTACAATCATAACAATACGAACATCACGTTTCTTAGCTTGATCAAAAAAATATTCTCTACAAGACTTAAGCGTGTTGTAGTTAATATATTTCCTTCTATCAAAACAGTCCCCTAGATGAAAGATAGTTTTAATACCTTTTGCATCTATAGTTGGCCAGAAGCATTCTTCGTAAAACTTTTTAAAGAATGAATCGAAAGGAAGGGAATCTGATCTAGCTCCAAAATGAGTATCTGTTACTAAAGCTACTAGCTTATCCTTCATAGATAGCGGAGTTTCCGGCATGTTCAAATACTTCAACAGATTTAACTCTTACTGTATGATTTAACAACTTACCATCGAAGAGTTTAATATGTAGGATTCTAGATAGCTCTTGATAGGCCATTTCGGCAAATCTCTCACAACCTACCCCAGGTACGATTCTAAGATCACAAACAGCACCACGTTTATAAGCAACTGAACTTTCGAGATCAAGTGCTGTCATATCTACTATATTAGATAGTTCGCGAAAGGTACTAATATGAGGATCGTCTTCTGCAATGAGTAGAGTATGATCGAACATATAGTCTAGCCAATTTTTGAAATCTTTAAGACCGCCGAAATCCATTACCCAGTTTCTTTCATCTAAACTTTCACACTCAAAAATAACTTTAACACCGATAGAATATCCATGCAACGTAGAGCAGTGTGAATGCTTAGCTCGCCACTGACGAAAACAGCACGACAGCCCACGATCAGTTCCATATGTCTTTGTAGAATAAAATTTGCCCATATTATCTCACATTTTGCAATTAGTAAAGTCTGCAGTATACCAATTAGCTTGTGCTTCAGGTGATTTATCTTTCTGCCATTTTTTACTTACCGGGTCGTATTGGCCTACTCGAGAAGATATTTCTTTGATTACTTCGTTCATAACTTTATCGCCATTATAACCGTACTTAGCAATCTCCCCATAAGCAAATACAATAATATCTGCCATAGCATCTATGCGACCTTCTGTATCGGGAGCTGCAATAAATTCTCCAAGCTCTTCGACGATCATAGAAACGAAACCATTACGATCAGGTGTTTGAAACGTAATCAGACGTTCATCAGACCAGTCTCTAATACGTTCAAAATTAGTTTTCACTCTTAACCTCTCGATCTTTAACTAAACTCATTTTTCTAGCCTGATCAGCACACAATTGAGCTGATACCACCGAACGCAGGTATTTACCTCTTTCGTGTTTATCTAGATATCTAGATGCGATAATTTTATTTTCCTTATTTAGTTTAAATGTATCGGTAGGTTTCATTAGAACTCCATGAAGTACGGGTTTTCAAAAGTGTTAAATTCGTGTATTGATATTAATTTTCTTTGCGCTAGATCTATTTTAAAGACATGATTAGGAATAAGTGACTGACTATTCTCAAATTTAGTAGAAGAAAAATTCATCTGACTATCATAATACATAGGAGATATTTCATTACGAAAAACATACAGCCCGTCGTTATTATATAAGATACAAGCAAATGTTCCATCTATTTCGGAAAGAGAATCCCATCCCTGTTCTTTAATTTTTTGTAGTAACCAAATAGTATCCCACTGACCGGGTACTAAGGTTTTCTGTTTTACTATACCATTATGCCAGAGATAAGAACCTCTATACACAGCAGGATGTATATTACTTGCTTGAGTAGTAGGAGCCTGTGAGTGACAGACTGTAAAATACGATTTATCATTAAATAAAAAATCAGGAGCTACGCCTTTACCTCTTACTAACTCTTGCATAGTAAACTCTTCTTCCCACAAAGTAAAGTATGCAAAAGAATAACTCAAAGATCCTCTGTACGAATTTAGCGTATAAAGATCTTTGAGTTTATTAGAAGAGAAAGATGCGATTATAGAGCACATAGTTATTTTTTCTTACAGTTATCAAAATGCCATCTCTTAGCATTACCTATAGTAGTAGTATAGTTGCAATAAGGACAAGTTGCCATAAGTTTAGCAGGGTGTTTACCGGAACTAATAGCGTTTTTTGCTGCTATACTTTTTGCTGCCCGATCTTCTTTTGATCTAGTTTTACCTTTCCACCATTTATTAATACCTAACTTAATAAACGTTTCTCTAGCATCTGGTCTAGGTCTTCCTCTGTTAGCTTGAGAGATTTTTTGTTTCGATTCTTCGGAATGATAAAATACTCTTTCTAAATAATATGTGTAGCCTCCGTGACCCCCTATCGCTAAATTATAGCATGCTGGATCCTTAACAACATCTTCTGTAATAATTTTTTGCTCTTCCAAAATTAATTCTTTTTCTGTACTATGTATGGAAATAATTTTTTTATTAAAATTTTGTTTACCGTATTTTTTAATAGCGGCTTTTAACCTCTTACCTGAACCAAAATATAAATCTTGCTCAGGGTCCTTTCCATCGAAAGCTCTTCTACCGTAATAATAATGATTATTTAAAACGTTAGTTATTTTATAAATGTAGTAAACCATTTTTTTTCCTAATAAACGTATATAATATATAGCTATTAGGATCTTTAGATTTACCATGTAATTTTTATATTATACGGGGCGGGGTCTTTAAGTTTTAATTTTAAGAAAGCATTGATTCTTTCAGCACACGAGGGACACTTTCCGCATGAATAGCCGTTTTTTCCGGGGTTATAACACGTTATCGTGTTAGCTAAAAGGTCGGTATTACCATCAAGCTCCTGTAGAATTTTTATTTCTTCATATTTACTTAAACTACTAAAAGGTGCAATAAGCTTGATTTTTATTATTCTATTTTCAGACAACAAGTCATTAACCTTACCAATCCATCGCGCTGTAGTGTCGTGATAATTATATTCATCCGTTGATTGAAGACCGCAAAGAATAGTATCTACATTTTTAGTCTCTGCATATGCAGCTGCAATCGACATAAGTATCATATTGCGATTAGGGACATACGTTGGAGGACGAGGGTCCCCTAGAACATCTCTAATAGTAGGCATCTCAATGTTTTTATCTACATTAGCTGAGAAACCTTGAGATATATCTCCTAAGAAAGAAGCATCTACTACTTTATGACAGACCCCTAACATGCTTGTTGATAGCTTGGCGCATTCTATTTCAAATGCCTGTTTCTGACCGTAAAAAAAAGTAAGAGCCGAAACATTTTCAGCCCCATACTTTTCTACAGCCAGTCGCATGGTAATAGTAGAATCTAAACCACCGGAAAGAATAACTACACAACCCTTGGTATCGGGTAGTAAATTAAGAGCTTCACTTAAGATCATCTTTTACTCTCATCAACTCTTTTTGAATTCTATGAATATACACACAAGAATCCATAAGCTCTTCCTTGAGGTGTTGTATCCAGTCTTCCAATGATAGATCATTACGCTCAGTGGTAACACCGTATTTGGTAAATCCTTTTTGTGATCTGCTTACAAACTCTTCACATAGTTCATTTACATTCTTATCAGGTGAGTTCATTATTGCCTCGGTGTCTTTTGACATGGACGAGTAACGTTAAGAATATTCGATTGACGGTAAGCTAATTCATATGAAGAAGCTCGTATAGGGTTGATATCAATGCCCCCTCTCCGAGTATAGAGGCACATCACTAATAGCTCCTCGGGTTGTATTAGATCCCACAAACGCTTATAAATGCATTCGGTAATCTCTTCATGAAAGTGGTTCTCTTTTCGCATCGATACAATATACTTAAGTAAAGATTCCGGTGTAACCGCCTTATCCCCTTTAATATGGATATAGACATCTCCCCAATCGGGCTGATTAGTTACACGACAGTTCGATCGAAGTGAGTGTGAACGCCATCTTTCATACCGTCCAATGGATGGTACTACTTCAAGAATATCAGCTGATTCATTATAATCTGTAAATACCATTTTTTCAATATTACAATACTTCTCAAGCGAGATGAAATCGCCTGTGACTGGTTTAAACGTATCTACATCACCTATATGGATAGTTACATTAACTTCACCGCCTACTACATCTGATAAATCCATAGAGATTTTATCTTCTATGATCCATAAATCATCTAATGTGGTCATAATCTTATCCATATTATATGAATTAAGATATAACTTGACAGATTTAGATTCTACGATATTAGGTGTATTAGATTGGTATTGAAATTTTAACCAACCGGATACTGGAAATCCATTCTTAAGAAGAGTGGAAAATTCATACGCGTTCCAGGCATCACCACCTACGAAAGGCAGATTATCATCTTCGATACCGTAAGCAGTTCTATTAAGAGAACGAGGAACACCGACTAAGAGACTGCTGTCTACTTTATCGGGCGTAACGTATGGTTTTACTACAGATCCATCTCCAGCTTTACCAAGATGGACCGAAGCTAGTTCGTTAATTTTATCGACCATTAATCACCTCAAGTACTTGATTGACTCTTTCTCTTACGGAGCCGGATACATAATGCACCGGTATGTTATGTTCTTCAATTACATCTATGAAGGATCTATTGATCTGATTCCGAAATGATGTATTGGTAGAACGAACACCATCTGAAACTATATCAAACTCTGGTTTAATAAAGAACAGATAATCATAATAAGAAATAAGCTTATGAAACACATTATAGGCTATTTCCATAGTTTCTTCTTTTATGTTACCGCTCTGTCTTAGCCATTTCGTATACACTAAACCATCTAATACAGTTCGATCAGTAATCATATTCTTATTTAAAAATATATTATAAACATGTTTCATCATGATTAACTCTTGAGTATGGTCATTACCTTGCTCGTTAATTGGTAGACCGATTTTTTTTACCCATCGAGTTACTTCGTCACACACTACGTAATCTTGAAATTCCTTTTCTGATCTTAGAGCGTTAAGCAGAGTTGTCTTACCTACTGACTGCGACCCCGTTATTCCAATACGCATTAGTTCTCATCCTCATGAATTGTGTCCACGATTGTAATGACAATTCCTTTAAAGTTCCATATACTTCATCTAAGTTTTTTGCCAGATTCTTTTGGTGCTTCTTAGTATAAATCTCACCAGCATCTACTTCAGGTATTACTCTATGAACTACTGATCCCAGAGTATTATATTTACCCTCCCATGTTCTTACTTGCGGGTCCTTACCTTTGAGTTCTGGGTAGATATCAATAGCTGCAGGGTGGCCATTATAAATCTCATACATTTCACAAACGTCTTGTGGTACAAGTCGAAGATATCCATGCAGGGTAATTATAGTATCACAGGGTCGCCAAAGGGTCTGTTCTCGTAAGAAGGTCATCAGCATATCGTGACTGCCATACTGAATCGGCGCACCAATCATTCTAAGCTTAGGGTTAATTTTTAATGTCGTCTCGTAATTATTAGTAGCAATTAAATCCGGTACTTTGTTTAAAGATTGGGATAACTGAACAATCTCAGAACCGGTCTGACTAAAAAATGCAATCCATTTCACTCATAATCTCCTGTTACAATTTGTCTAAACACATCAATATTCAAGTCAATAATATCAGAAGAAATATTATCAGGTTGAGCATTAATAAGGTTAACCAGCTTGGTAGATTCTTTAGTCATCAGACCGGTAGATTCATACATTATATTTTTTAGACCATGTACTATAGGGTTAGATGTATCGACTGATTCTATCCAATCAAACCCGTTACGATAAAATAGGAATTCAATAGGAAGAGAACAACCTAACAGATGATGTGGTTTACTTTGATTTATAATACCTTCTTCCAACATCCTACTCAGTACATGAACTCGGCCTAGCGCAAATGATACCCACTTATTAGGGTGTGGAAATACTTTTTGATAATAAGAATAATCAAAAGAAATAGCCAACTTATCTACGTTGATTATTTCATCTAGATACCGATAACAGCCAACAATTTCTTCATATGATCTACCCTGAGCCACTCCAATACTTTTACATTGCTGTGGAATACTATCTGCATAAGTAGTCTTCCATTTAACCGCATTAGTAATAGTAGAGATACTATCTTCTAACGCATCTGGAAGAATATATTCGGTTGGAACTAGTTTCTTAACCCACTCTGCATACTTATTCATATCGAATGCAGTTCCTAATTCGAATATCGAGTTATCTAAAATAACCTCTCGACCCATTTTAAGAGAATCAACAAAGAACTCATGATATTGTGGTATTTCATCTAGAAGGTGTACTAAACAATAATCATAGTCATTATACACTCTCGAATGTTCGAGCATCGATAGAGGGGATTCATGTGAAATTTTCATTGTAATTGCTCAATTATCTCTGTTTTTACTGGGACCCACAACAATAAATCACCAAATTTATTAGGTTTTTTCCTAGATAAATTTGCCCGTATATAATCTATCATATCATTAACTTTATAACGGTAGATGGATTTTGTTTCAGTATCTACACCATAAATTTCTTTTGCTGCAGATGAATATATCCACCCAACATTTTCACGTCTTTTATTATAAAGTTCAACACCAAGGTAACCTTTAAAATAATTGGACTTTACATCTACCGGTACACCATTAATAATAAAGTCAATCTTTAAATTAACTTGACTGTTAGGATCTACTTTGTGTTCGTAATTAAGCTTATTATGCTCACAGTAAATACGAACAATCTCTTCACCCTCGTCCCCTTTGGCTCCGTTAGTACCGTATCTACCTTCTGAATTATTATACCAGGTCATATTAGCGTTTAATTAAAGACATAAACTCAGCACGGGCTTCAGGTTCAGTTCTAAAACACCCACCCAGCTTAGCAGTGTAAGTATAAGAGGAATGATCTTCCACCCCTCTCGACTTTACACAATAATGAACCCCTTCAATAACAACTGCAATATCCTCAGTACCAAGAATAAATGCAAGAGAATGATATACTTGCTCAGCAATGCGTTCTTGGACCTGCGGTCGTCGAGCAAAATATTCAACGATACGATTAAGCTTAGACAAACCGAGAACTTTATCTTTAGGAATATATGCTATATGGGCTTTACCGTCAATAGTTACAAAATGATGTTCGCAGTTAGACATTAATGTAATGTCTTTTTCAATTACCATCTCATCGTAACCCATCTTATTCTGAATTACAGTTACCTTAGGAAAATTATCTGGTTTCAACCCCCAGAAAATTTCATTTACATACATCTTTGCAACACGTTTAGGGGTATCAATAAGAGAATCATCTTGAAGATCTAAACCCAAAGTTTCCATAATAGATGTAAAATATTTTTCGATCTTTTTAATCTTCCATTCTTCTTTCTTAAGAAGAGGATCAATCAGCGTAGGGGTATGAACCCCTTTCGATTTTAAATACTCTTCCACTTTATAACCGAGCTCGGCATCGGTTTTACCTTTTTGAAACGACATACTTTACTCCTTAGTTAATTAAGTTCCCCACTCGTTTTTGAAAAGAGGAACCTGCAATCTATCTGAATATCTCCATCCTCTCTTCATAGCCATCTCAGCTACTGTTCGATTATTGAGATGATATACTGATTCCACACCACCTACGGGCATCAAGTATACAGGACCTTTAAACCCAGCTTGCCTGTATAGTTTAACAGCTTTCTCGGCATCCTCTGCATCTTCTTTTGTTGCTACCACAAACTTAAGATAAGTATACCCTACCTCTTCATAAGATGCTACGATATCCGGTAGAATAGCATCTTCCCATTTTTCACCTGAGACCGGTAGTTTAGGTGATACGGAAAATGTGATACCATCCCATTTAAAACCGTAAAGTGAACGCTCAAGTTCTTCAGTAATTACTTGTGTTCCGTTAGTTTCAAAAGTGACATCTGTCAACGTCATCATCTTTTCGTTTTCTAACAAAGCCGGGTAAGCTCGTTGCCACCCGAGAAGTGGTTCCCCACCAGTTATAACTAAATGCTCTCCATCCCATACACCATGGGGAAGTAATTGTATAATCTTTTCTACGATAGTTTCAACCGACAGCATCGGTGAAAGATGTTTAAACCTTACGTCCCAAGATGCGTAAGAATCACATCCTGTAGAGACTAAAGGTAACTCTTCGTATTTTTTGAAAGACTTTGCATCGGTAGCGATTATATCACGCTCAGTAGAAACTTCACCTATAGGCATACCGAAGCCTGAGCAAGTAAAGTTACAACCGAAGGTACGGAGAAACACAGACGGTACGCCCATGTACCGCCCTTCACCCTGAATAGAGTAAAACAGTTCTGCTATTTTTATCTTGGACATTTATGCTCCTAGTTTTGTTAATAGGTGGAAGGGCACCTATCACCTGCACATTATAAATTATAACAATCAGAAAATCCACTACTCCATATCTGAATTATCCGATTCATCGTAACTATCAACCTTTTTTTCACGCTGCTTAATCATCTTGCGTTCTGGTTCGATAGTATCATTATGTTTCTTTACTAGCTCCAAAAGATAATTTACAAATTCTTCATTATCTTCTGCTTGCGAGACAATTTGATCGATATCAATATTATCTAGTAACCTATATTTAGTTGCCTGATACTTTTTTTCTTTCTGAATTCTTCTTACGAATGCAAAAAAAGTTATCTGAGTGTAGTAAGCAAAGGGGTTTGAAAATCTCGTAGGGTCAAATTTATCGACTGCAGATAAGCAATTTTCTATACCGTCAGATATCATATCATCTTTAAAAGTATAGTTAATAAAATTACCCTTATAAGAAAGGTGAGTTGCTATCTTAATGAAGCAATCGCCTATGTAGTTACTTACTTTAGGTTTGGGCAAACCCTTGGCAGCTGCATCTGCAACTTGAGCTCTATACTCAATTAAAGCTTCGAGAAATTTTTTATTATCAACGTAGTGAGCATTTCTAAGCTCAATGGATTGTTGGCTTTTCTGCGACTTCGCTTTCTTCTTCATCATCTGCATTACTAATATAGTCCATGAGTTCGTTTAGATAAGAATATTCTTCGGAATCTTCTTTGCCTACCATTCTAATATATTCTTCGTACTTATTAGAAGCTTCTTGAGATAGCCTTGCAACAGCAAGAATAGAACTACCTTTGATGTGTATTATACTATCATCAGTCATATTAATCCACGGGTTTATAGAACAACCTTGATATACTCTGCCATTTTTATCAGCAGTTCTATAATAATTAACGAGCATAGGGTGATGAAGTTCAACTAGTTCTGAATCTTCAAAATAAAAAATATCCTCAGCAATTTGTGCTAAAAGCTCATCACCGCTTATGAGTTTAATTATTCTATTATACATTAGATATCTACCTTTACAGTATTGTAATCGAATTTTTCATCGTTGTAGATTTTAATTCTTTCGATCATATGAAGCAAGGTATAGTTTTTTCTACCTTTCCATTCCATATCATCACCAATATCGTAAAGCTTGCATTGCTCTTTCTGATCACCTTTTCTCAGCCCTCGGCCGATAGACTGAAGATTTCTAATTCTTGATTTACCAGAGGATGCAAATATAATATTATGAAGGTTTTTTATATTTATACCCGTACTATAAGTACCATATGATGCGACAATTATAGCATCAGTTTCTTTCTCTATAATCTTTCTTATTTGTTCTCTTGACTCAGTTTCAGTAGCACCTGATACAAAAAATACTTTTCGATTTTCAGCTTTCTTAGATATCATATCATGTAATAGCTTACCGTGCTTCTCAACATACTGAAACAGTACCAGTGTGTTACCTTGCTGAGAGGTAGCAAGGTTTCTTATAAACTTATTTCTTGCTTCGTATTGTAGTAGAAAGTCTACCTCTTCCTGATATTTAAGTTTGGAGTTTTGTTTTCTTATTTCTGGTGAGTAAGACAATACTAAGCAAAATATTTTTATATCTGCAAGTTGATCTTTATCAATTAACTCTCTTGTTGTAGTAACATGATACACTTGACCGAACATACCTTCTAAAACTAGCTTGTGAGTCTTAGTGCCGTCTAGCGTACCGGTTGTACCTATCCTGTATTGAGCTTTAGTTAACTTACCCATGATACTGGTAAGAGACTTTGCTTTGAAAGTATGACTTTCATCACCTACGACGACATCGAATACCTCAAACCATTTCTTAGGCAATTCATAAACCGATTGCCAAGTAGATATTACAATTGGCAGATCCGTTATCTTTTCATGACCCGAATATATTCGATGGCAGTTAGTAATTACATCCCAACCATTTAAGCAGGAATAATCCTGAAAGTCAGAATACATTTGTTCAACTAGTGACGTAGTAGGTACCAGGATAAGCTGTCTCTTTTCAAATTGTTCGTACCATCTAAGTAGACAATAGATTATTAGAGATTTACCAGACCCTGTTGGAGATAGTAGCAAGCGTCTTTCATCACAAATAGCTTTGTATACTGCCTCTATTTGATAGTCGCGAATCAGAAGAGGGTTACCTCCTGATCCTAGATTTAGATTGCTGCAAAACTCAGCAACTTGATCGTAAGTAACATCAGTATCTTTAGTCGGAAGATCTGTACTATCGATAGGGTAGTTATTTACTTCACAAAAATGCTTTAAGTAAGGAAGAAGACCGACATACAGCTCTTTTGTCACTAATGAGTATAGTCGAAGTTTACCATCCCACATTTTGTTGCGATACATAGGTGTAAATTTCGCACCAGGTACTTCAAAAGTAAAGTGCTCAGAAATCTCTTGTGCGATAGACATCTCGCACAAAACTTTCATATAGACTTCATCGCGCTTAATTATTTTTACAGACACTAAAATGCACCATTAGTAAACTTAGTATATTCTATTGCTGACTTAATATCCCAAGTTCTAGAATTTATCGAGCGTATAATTTGCTCAAGCGTATAAATTACAGTTTTAAAATACTCGACTTTGTCGACTAGCTCTACCAGGTCAGTATCGCTTTGCAAGAATTCATCCATCTCAGCTTTGAGAGGTTTATTGCCTTGGTACTGCAACCAGTCCATCGCTTGAAGTTCTTCTTGAGTTAGTTCGCCTCGATAGTAACGATACTTTATCTTGCGAGTACGTAGATAATCTGACTCTGCTTTTCTAAGCTGTAACTTAGCTTTAGATAACAGAGTCAGATACTTGGCGTGTAAAGTTGGAACCTTAGTTGCTTCTCTACCAAGGTTCAACTCATCAATGGCCGAATCAATAGCCCATTGATCGGTGATATCAGTTAATTTCATAATATAAGATTAATCTACTTAGTCAGGAAGATCAATCGTTTTTACTTCTTGTGGTACCGGTTGTTGTTGTTGTGGTTTTTCCCAGTTAATGATCGCTTGCGGGTTACCCTGGAAGCAGAAATGACCGTAATGGTTTAGAGAAATAGTAGGATCTAACCAGATATCACCGCCAATATCCTGCCAGCGACGACAGAACGTATAATCTTCTGAAAGGTATCGACGATCTACCGGGTCAATCATAGTATCAAATAGCGCATAGAAATTATCTTTAAGATCGCCGTTATTGATTACTACATCGTTGTTGTACTTAATTTCCGGGTAAGCGCGAATCAGCTTTAGAATAGCGTCTCGCTTGATCATCATGAAACCGGTGCCTGCGTCGTGTAATTTAACAAGACCATTCTCTACAGCGATTGATTTGGTTTCACGATTAGTAAATTTAAAGTTAACAGCGTAGTCAGAACCGTGAGCTGCTATTTCTTTATCTGTAAGCGGTTGGTCGAGAGGAGTAGTGTGCATATTTTGACGAATACGATTCCAGGCAACTCCTTTCTTAGGATACGCCCCTACAGCCACTTCTTTATCTGCTGCGTAGAGCTTCAACACATCCTCTACACTAAACTCGATATCTGCGTCAATAAAGAGAAGATGTGTATAATCTGAATTAAGGAAATACGCTAGTAGTACGTTACGGGCTCTAGTAACTAGAGACTCGTTAGCAATTGTACCGAATGCTAGAGGAATTTGATGCTGGTTGAAAAAGGTCATCATTCTGATGGTAGACCTAAAATAAGGCTCCATCAATTGACCACCATAGCAGGGGGTTGCGATAAAGAATTTATTCTTGCGGATTTCTTCCAGACTAATCTGGCGAGTTTGGTTTTGCATGATCTACTCCAAGGTTAATTATAATGTTTCAATTGTTAACGTTCTGAACTTAAAAGTTGCTCTTGAGGTTAGATACTCTAAAGAACCACCCGCAGTAGTAGTATCGAAATCCAAAGGCTCTACTGATATAGGGAATAAGTCTTTGAGTATTATATTAGTTTTAGCATTATTATTGCTATCTAAAATGGTCAAAGTTCCGTCTGAATATCCCAAAACTTCATTATTAGATGAACCAGCTTTAAAGGGAAATCTATTAAGTCTTTCATTTGCAAAGTTTTTAAATTCAGCATAATTGTTAGGAAACCCTAATGCTGTAACCCATTCATATAGCTCAACGTAATTGCTTAGATCTTCTGCAATAATAAATTTAATAGTTAAATCGGTGTACATGAGCTTGTCACCGATAATTGGTCTATCAATAAAAGGTGTAGGTTGGTTAATGAAACCTAACTGAATACCAGGTAGGTTAGCAGCCTGGCAAGTATAAGAAACTTTAGGGAGGTCTTTTATAACTAATCTAAAACCGTTAGGTCTTAGAAAGTTATGGACTGCAACAGAAGGAGATGTTACAGTCGACTTTAATTCTGAAAGATTAGATGTGTACATATCATTATTTATCTCATAAAAATAGGGGGAGCTTAGCTCCCCCTAATACCACTCTTAATTGGTGGTTCAATTACATCAGGTTTACAACTTTGGTACGGCGATAGTACTGGTTGCGGTTTGCTGTAAATGTATCACCATCGGCAGCAGCGCTTCCACCAGTAGTTGTAACGTACGGGTTAGCAATCATACCGTAGCGAGTCTTGAAGCCAATCTTTGGCTGGAAGCTACTTGGATCTACTGCACGAACCATCTGGAGAGGTACGTAAGGACAGTAGAAGATACCTGCGTCATAAGGCGAAGTACCTTTGTAACCAACTACGTAGAACTGCGAGGCTGCACCAAGGTTTGCAGAATATGGATCTACATATACTTTGAAGCGACCGTTCAGAACACCGGCAAAAGTATTACCAGTATCATCTACGTTCAGGTTGGTTGAAAGAGCGGGTGCATAGTCAAGTACACCAGCCATTGCTAAGGCGCTTGCAACGTCTGCAGAACAGACGATGAAGTTACCTTTGCCACGACGGGTATCCTGACCGATGTGGTTGGCATCACGTTCGATGTTGAACAGAAGACCTTTGAAGCGTTCTACCGACCAGCGACCGTTGGAGTCAACGTCAAGGTTAAAGGTACCAGCTGTTGCAGTAGCAGGCGAACCGGCTTTAGCAACTGTATAGATGGTACGAACAACTTCACGGTTAATTTCAAACATAATTTCCTGTGACAGGATGTTTGAAAGTTCCGACTCTGCATCAAGACCATGAACTGCTTTCAGGTCCTGCGCAAGTTCAAGGGTGTATTCAGCTTTCAGAGCACGGGTGCGAGCAGTAACCGTGGTCTTATCGATAGCGAATGCCATTGAACCGAAGTTATTAGTAGAAGCGTCACCAAGAGCTTCACCCTGTGCATTGGACATACCTTTGCCAGTAGTGTAAGAACCATCTACTGGGTTATCACCAGCATGTGTTCCGTTCTTAGGTGTACCGGCGTAGTCGGCATCGAAACCAGATGACGAGAAGTCGGTATCGGCTTCGTTGAAGAGAGCTTCGGTTAAGCCTGAATCAGTACGAACGTTACCGTATACTGAACGCATTGCAAAAATAAGACCGGTAGGACCAGTCATAGGCTGAACGCCACAGATGTCGTAAGCCATCAGGTTAGGCATCGAACGACGAACAAGACCGATAAGGATTGGATCGTAACGATCAATACCTGCGGTTGAATCGTAGTTGTTAGCTGGTGCTACTTCGGAAAGCATCTGACGCTCTTCGCGAAGTGCTTTCTCCTGGTTTTCAAGAAGAACTGCGGTTACAGACTTCTTGTAGCTGTCTTTGATTTCTGGCAGATCTGCGTGGTCTAGGACAGCGCCCCACTTAGTCTGAAGTTGTTCTGATAAGTACATTACCTTCTCCTTTTTAGAAGTTCTAAGATATTTATATGTTATCGAGTTTTGATAGCGCGCGAGAGATGTCTCACGTACTGATCAACCGTTGTGTTATTTTCAAACGAGCTAGCGCTGTTTATAGCGGTTTCTTCAACAAGAACCTGCTCTGGTGATTTACCTGTGTGAGTAGGGAAATAATTTTCCGTAATTACAGCAAGCTTTTCACGATACAGGTCTTCTGATTCAAAATCGACCCCTTCTACTAACTTTTTAAGTTTTTGTGCTTCAGTAGAAGTTAGATTTTTAGTCTGCTCTTCGAAGATACTAGCTTTTTTAACAGAACTAAGTTCTTTTGAAGTCTCGACATTCTTTTCAATTGCTTCATCAAGCTTAGCGCTTAATTCTTCGTTCTTAGCTTGAAGGTCAGCAAGTACATCATACTTCTCTTCAGGAATATCTATGTAATGTTCTTTGAAGAGTTCTTTCATACCGGTAATGAAGTCTTCTGCAATCTCGGTACGAAGACCTGATTCAACAGCTAATGCATTCTCATCCATCCACTGTTCAACAACATAGTTGAGGTATGAATCTACTTTTTCAACTAATGACTCAGTGTATTCTTTAAGCTGGTTTGCATTAGCTTCTTCTAATTTAGCAGTTACTTTTTCCATCTCGTGATTAACACGAGCGATAACAGCAGCTTCAAATATAGAAGTAGCTTTCGCTTTGAATTCCTCAGATAGTTCTTCTCCGAAAATTGAGTTTAGCTGAGCTGAAACATCAACGTCGTTTTCGGAAATAGCATTATCTTGTTCTTGTTTTTCTTCCATGTTTGGAACTTTTACTGACTTAGCGTCGCCTTTAGTGGCTGGGACTGGTGCTTTTGATACTGAAGAAGAATTCTTGGCACCTAAATTAGTGTCATCTTCGTCAGATGTTGTGAAAGAAGCGTCTTGTGAGGATCCCTGCTTAGGCTGTGTGGTATCACCAGCTGTAGCTGCCTGACCTGCTTTAGAAGTATCCTTCTTAGCATTTGAAGCGGCTTTTGAGCCGGTGTCGGCCATTCCACCTGCAGCAAGGTTCTCAGTAGATTCTTCAGTCAGTTTTTGCTTATCTTTTCCAGATAGCAACTGTGCAATTTTACTTTCCACTGACATCCGTATTTCTCCTAAGAGTTTTTTGTTTAACGTTATTATTTATATGGCTGAGTTACTTGATACTTCTCAAGAAAGAATTGAAAACCTTTAGTTTTGTTTCATTTAAACTGTGTTTTGACGCTTTCTTAATAGCTCTCTGCGCATACTCAACATCAACGGCTTTCCACACCCCGTTGTCTAAAATCCATTCAGCTGATTCCATAATGCCATTAACAAAAGCATCAGGGGCTGATGGGTCGGCAACAATATCTACGGTTGCAAGATGAAAATCATCCTGTACTTCGTTGATACCGTCTTTTTCTTTTAAAGAGCCAAGACCACGCGAGGATACTCCCAATCTCACCCCTTCTTCAATAAAGTTCTGAGCAATCTTTCCCATTGGAGTGTCTAATACCTTGGCACGTCCAATAACATCATTGCCTGTGAACTTTAACTCAGTAATAAGATGAGAAACATTATTTAAATTAATTTGAGGATTAGGAGGATGACCTAGCTCTCCTAATGCTCTTTTTTCTTTAATAAGATCTTGATAACGGCTAACTTCTCTTTCCATAACTGCTTTTGGATAACGTCTGCCATTACGGTTGTCTTTATCTGCCTGCATAAAGATACCTTCAATAAAGATACCTTTCTTACCAGACTCTTTAGCTTCAGTAATATACTTAAGCTCTTGTGAAATTTCTTTAATTAGTTTCATTAGTATGGATCCACTCCAGGGCCTTGGTGTTGAAGGTTACGATCGATATAACCATTCCCTTTTGTAAACTGAATGATCATAGTACCTTGAGCGGCACCTAAATTAACTTCTACGTTAGCGTTAGCTTGGTCACCTAGTACACAGCCAATCTTTTCGGTAAGGTTAAACTCACCGGAGCCAGATACCGCTAGAATTAAATTACCACCCCTGGTAATATTAGCAGCATTACCAACATCGTAAGCAATATCCGTAATAGTTAAAACTACGTTTGCAGGGGTAACAATCTGAGTATCAGTTGTAGCGTTCGGGCCAGGGTGAGCTAGCTCATAAATAGAGATATTGGCGTTACCAGACCCTACAATTGCAACGGCTGCTTGACGCTTTGTAATTTTTAAAATGCGTTTATCTGCCATCGTTCATTCTCTTTTTCTTTTTGTGGTTACCGTGATATTCAGCAAGCATTATATCAAGATCCTCTGTATACACCTTATGAATACCGTCTTTGAATTCTACCATATACCATTCAACCTGACCTTCGTCATTAGGGTCAGCGTGCTGAGCTTCTAATACAACCCCGTCACCAAGAAGAGCTGAGCGAACGTGCTTAGCGCAGTAATGAACATCTTCTTTCCTGATAATACCAGCATCTTCGAGATCTTTTTTGCGCTTTAAAGTATCTTCGATGTTTTTCTTGTACCATGCTTGTCTTTGAGCTAGGGTCTCCCCGGTCTCTTTTCTAGTTAGTTTATCCCAGCGGTCGTAGACTTTTGCTGCACCGAACAGCTTAGTTTTTTTAGCTTCTTCTATCTCACCTTCTTCTTTTTCACCTTCTTCTTTTTCATCTACATCTTGTTTGCTGTGCATTAAGAAGTCGTGAACAGAATCTAAATAATCAGAAGCCATGGTAAGCTTAGACTGTACCCAACCATCCAGCTGAGTATCATCATTCATTATTCTTGCGAGGCCAGATGCCTGATTTACCATGCGCATCAGCTGACCTTTTGCCATGGCTCCTTCATCATCAACGGCTTCTTTTACACTCGAGGTAGGTTTATTACCTACTATTCTTTCATGCGCTCTTTGAATGCCTTTTAAGCGCTGAGCGAGTTTAGTTTTAGTTTTCGGAATTCCGTATATAGGGTCTACAGCTTTCTTAACATAACTTGTTAGGGTCGATTTTTTTAGTTCATCAATCTGGGTTGATTCTTCAGCAACACGCTTAGCTGTCTTTGTAGCTATGGCCATCTTCATACCCATGGGCATATCTGGGTTTTCACGCTCAATAGCTTTAGCTACCTCTTCACGCTTCTTTTTTTCGGCGGAGGTAAGAGTCTTTTCTGTAATATGATTTCGAAAAGAGAAAAAATCTTTAGACATGGTCGCTGGTCTCTGTATCTTCTTCTGGTGCGGAATAGACGTTTTGAGCTATTTCCATTTTCTTATCGTTAAGCGCAGAGTCTAATTTTGATGCAAGGATTGCATAGACATCTTCCTGCGCCTCTGCATTTTCACCGTTAATAATTTTGTTAACTAAATTGTTGACTAATTCTTTATCTGACATAAATCACCCATTAATATTATTTATCTTACTTCTCTGCTTAGAGCAGCTACTTGTTCAGACCCCGGCATTCCTGGTTGCGATACTGGAGGCTGTTCTTCATTTTCTGCTTCTATTCTTTCTATTTCCGCGTCGGTCATTTTAAGAACATTCTTTTTAACATAACTTTGACTGAAATATACTCCAACGTACGGAGACATTTGATTCAATACGTCAAGTCTATTTCTTAAATTCTCAGCTTCTTTCATTTCTTGATAATATTGATCTTGAGCATACTTGTAATTTATACTTTGTTTTATTTCTTCCCATTCATCTAATCTAATTACTTTTTTAAGCACCAATTGTGTCTTAAGAAGATCATCAAACAGAGCATTAAATTTTCTACGGAGTCTAGAAATAAACTTTGCAAATTTAATTTCATCTCTAGAAATTTCAGCCTGTCTGCCGAAATTAAAACCAGATGATTCTTGAAATCTTGATGTAGGTACATTGAGCGATTGATATACTTTATTCTGAAAGTATTCAATATCTGCGATCTGACCAAGATTCTCTCCTCCAGGTAGAGTACTAATCTCAGTACCTCTTCCCCCTTCTCGTCTTGGTAACCAGAAATCTTCTAACATAGTCATGAACTTACGGTCATCTTTAATTTCACCCGTGGTGGAATCATAAACAATCTTATTTCTATATCTGGTCATTAAATCTTTCATATATTGTTCAGCTTTCTGCTTCGGCAGATTACCAACGTCAATGTAGAAGATTCTTCTTTCTGGTGCGCGGGATAGACGATATATTACTAGCGAATCTGCCATCATCTTAAGCTGATTAACAGGCTTAATAGCTTTATGAAGGTATCCGTTTATAATATTTCTGTCAAGATCTAATAGACCGGAAGGAACAAAAGTAACTGCATCAGGGCTTATCTTTATTCCTGTGTTTGTTTGAGCAGGAGCAGCACCCGGAGTATATGACATACCTTTTTCATTATAAAGAAAATACTCGTCAACAGATTGAATAAGCTCGACGCCTGTATCGTCAACTTTATCTTTTTTAACTTCCCTTACTTTACGAATTTTCTTAGGATCAATATATCTTAATTCTAAAATTCCTGCAACAGGCTTTGAACTATTAATTAATTTTTGATAGTACAGTCTTCCGTCTACGTACCATCTTCTAAAAATGTCATGGGCTTTATCTTTAAAATCTAGAAGTTGAAGAATCTTATCAAATTCTTCTCTTATAGATTCTTTTATGGAGTCCGGGATTTCAAGATTATCAACATCGATAGTCACAGGGTTCTCGCTGTCGATAGCAGCGATTGCCTCTGTGACTATCTCTTCTATAGCGTTATCACAATCTGGATACTTTGCAATCTCTCTATATCTGGAAATTAGATCTGCTTCATTTCTAGCTGTAGCGTCTATATCGACGTAAGTGCCGTAGTAACCCCCGGCATTTACTGTAGACGCACCGTCATCAGACACAGGCGTGATGAATTCTTGCTTCTTCGACGGCTGTGTCTGATCGGTTTCACGACCAATCGTAAATCCAAATAAGGTAATCGCCATAACTAGTTAAATACTCACTTATTGATTATTAAATAAACCAGCGAAATCAACTGTACCGCCAGCTGTTGTGGTGGACGTGGTGAAGTGCTGATACTGCCAGGTAACAGTAAACTGTGAGATCTGATCGTTAGCACCAAAGTCTAATGCCACTGGCGACAGGTCTACAGGGAACGCGTTAACTAGCTTGTAAGACTTAAGTACGTTACCATTTCTATCTAGCTGGAATACGTCTAAATCTCTTTGATACTGAGCTGGCTGTAATCTGCCGGTCTTAGTAGCATAGTCTTCCATTCCACCCATCCATTCTTCTATAGCATTTCTAATGGACATTTCTGAATCGTTTAGAACGGTAATAGTCCATGGTGCGAAGATACGATCGCCAACAAATTTAACCTCACGGCCGCGATACTGCACGACCGCTGGGTTAACTGTCTGACCTGGTAGCTCTGCAACTGAAACTAAGAACGGTGAACGCGCTACGGCAGTTGCTTGACCAGTTACATACGTTGGGTATGATAACTGTACAGCAAACTGGTTAGGGCGAGCACCACCATTGGTAAGAGCTGATTTAAAACGCTCTACGTTAAATGTAGTCATCTATTCTCTCCCTTATGCGCCAACTTCTTCGAATGCAATACCAGATCTGGTTGCAATGAAGTTCAACTTAATGAAGTTAATCGAGCGTGATGGCTTAACATAAATGTCAGCTACAAACTCGTTTCTATCGATAACTTCACCTGTGTTGTTTGTTTCATCACACACAACCTTGTATTCTGTAACACCGCGGCGACCTTGTACATCACGAAGGAATGGTTCTACCAGATTACGGAATTGCGCGCGAGTAAAGGCATCATTGAACTCGAACAGCTGGAATTTAGCTGCCGAAGCAATTGCTTTCTCGATCGTGATGAACAGTCTGCGTACATTTATTCTATCGAACGCAGATGGTTTAGCAAGCAGAGTCTTATCACCATACAGAACAGTACCCTGACCAGGCATTGAAACTACCGGATTAACCCCTTTTCTGTATAAGCTATCCCGCTGAGTTTTCGATGGCGACCAGGCTAGCTTAACTGAATTTTTAATCTGACCGCGGTTTAGACCAGCTGGCGAGAACCAAGGATCAGCGGTATAATCAGTACGAACTGCTGTACCTGCTACGTCACCATTTAAAGGAATCCAGCGGTATACATCGTTATAGCGGTCGTACTGGTATTTCCAGCCCGAATCCATTACTGCGTAGGATGAGGATGGAAGAGCATCGCGATATGCAGTAACATCTGTTACTTCTGAACCACCGTTGTTGTACACATCGTCTAGATCTGGGGATACGAATACTACACAATCTTTACGAGCTTCAGCTATGTTTGTAATTACATAACTCGCTACTGCATTAGAAACTGCGCCTACCGGAATTAGCGAGATATCGTAAAGTTCATCATTCGCAAATGTTAAGAACCCTACCATGAGGTTACCATCGTTAGGGGCATCGGCAGATACACCACCGGCTAGCGATACTGTAACGTTAGCTGTTAGGTTAGCAAAGGTTACACCTTGAGCAGATGAACCCCAGTTTGAACCGGCCGATGGGTGATCCATCCACCAGATATATTTCGACTGATTGTTTAGTACGTCTTTGTAATAAGCAGATGTACCGTCTGGTCTCTTAGCATCGGTAGCTTTCGAAAGATAAGAAAACTTCTCTAGAACACTACCAGATACACCTGTCCACAGACCGTCTTCATCAATTACAATTACATGAAGTTCATCATGGCTTCCGCCAAGATCGCTTGCGTATGTAGACGTAGAAGGGGTTGTATCGAATTGCGAGGCATAAGCCCAAGAGCTATATGTATTAGCATCTGCTACGGAAACTTTTAATGAGTTACCTAATGCACCTGGATACTTAGCTGCAAATTCACCTACAGTTGCAGATCCATCCGAATAAGTATCTTCATATTTGGTTTCGTTTGTAATAAGTAGGGCGTTAGCTGATTGTACAACGGCGTTTTTAGCAGTAGCTTTGTTAACAACGCGGACTACCTGTAGGTTGTTTCCATATGACAGAAAGTTAGCAGCAGTAAAGAAAGATTGATAAACCGTACTGTTTGGTTTACCAAATCTTTCTACTAATTGATTTTCTGATTCTACAACAACAACTTGATCTACAGGACCCCATTGAAAAGCACCAGCAAAACCGCCAGCAGTAGTAGCAACCGCAGGAACGACAGCTGTCAGATCCTTTTCGGTAACTAGAACACCTGGTGAAAGCTGAAAGGTCATGTTCTTCTCCTTATAATGTGTAATTTTTCATAATAAAAATCTCTCGTGTATATTTATAAATAGCAAAATTTTAACGAGTATAATTTTCACGTATGAATGCTTGGAGATCTTTATTATATGAGTCTGTAAGCCAGAGATCACTGCCTGCTACTTCTACTGCATCTTCAGGTACACCATTATCAATAAAGCCGAATGGTGTTAAATCTTCTTCTATATTCTTAATTTGTTGGCTGTATAAGGCTTTACGGTTATTAGAATTCATTAGATCTTTAAATAACGGGTCGTTAGAGGCCCATGCAAAAAGAACTAAAGTCATTACTAAGTCGTCATTATATCCTTCATCTGCTTCAAACGACCCTTTATTTTCAACAAATGTTGAGATTTCGGAAATAATATCTTTATCAAAAATTAACAGTTTACTATTTTCAACCAGAGATTTTAGAGATGAACAACCTATTCTCTTAATCTGTTTGGTTGTTCTAATACCTAGGCTGGAGTTTTTACCGGATATAGATAGCGTCTGACCGTACCTTGCATCGCTCCCCACCCATATCATATTTTCATATTCTAATTCATTATATATTAAATCAGCAACTTGTTGACCTATATCATTTATCTCAACAAGAATATAAGCGTTATTATAATCTTTAGCCAGTTTTACTATAATATCCGGGTACAACAGCGGGCTGATTGTATTATTGCGATATTTAGCTACTACAGAAAACGGATACTTTGTAGTATCAATAACGGTAAAAGCAGAGTAATCTCCTCCTACCCCTCTTGATGTATCTACTGTTATAAAATAAGAATTATTTAATTGAGGAGATTCTAGTATATCTAGATTATCTTTTTCGTATATGTAACTCTTCGGTGAAAGATTAGAAATAACATCAGGGGAGATAAGTGTGTTAGTGGAACCTAAGAACTTACACAACACCTCTTGATTAAACTTAACTTCACCTAGAAGTGCTTTCTGCTCTTCAGCCCACTTTAAATCTCTCTTTGGATGTTCGAAATATTCCACTTTAATTGGAATAAATCCGTTTGTACCTCTTTCTGCTTCATTCCAAAACTTCCAGAAGTGGTTATATCCTAGCGGAGTAGATGTAAGAATGATCTTGGTTGTTTGACCGGCTGATACTACGGGATATACGGATGTAAAGAATTGCTCTGCGATGTTATTTGGTACAATTGCCACCTCGTCCACATACAGTAAGTTTACTGACTTACCACGAATACCAGACTGAGATGTTGCTGCTGTAAATACGGATGACCCGTTCTCAAGCTCTACGTCACCCTTATTCCATGTCTTTATACCCTGCTGCATCCACAAAGGTAGGTTTTCATACATTAATTGATAACGAGATAAAATTTCCATTGCACCATCTGATTTGTGTGCAAGGATAGCAACTGTTTTGTTTCTATTAAAAAGCGTATACCAGAGAACATATGCAGCCACTACCTGGGACTTACCCATCTGTCTAGGCTGCATACTAATAACGCGTCTATTTTCTTGAATTGCATTTAGAAATCTTTCTTGATAAGGAAAGAGATCAAAAGGAATAAGCATCTCTGAGTCAAGAGATACTATCTGGCAATATTTACGAATAAAATAGATCGGGTCGTCTTTGCAAATCATTAATTCAGATACCTGTTCTGAGGTATACTGAATTACGAAACCTATTTGCTTGAGTGATCTATTACCGTTGTAGGAGTTTTTACTTTGAGTCAATTATATTAGCCTTCTGCGCACTTATTAATTTCATAAGTTCTGCTGTAGACCCTGCAAATAATATATTGTTAGTTTGATTACCTATCTTTGATGTAGGTACCTCATCACCTTTTAATTCACGATTCTGCTTTTGCACCGATAGAAGGCTCTTAGCAATTTCGGTTTGTGTCTTAATCAACTGACCGGCTACTTCGTATGCAGATCCTCTCTCAGACCTCTTAGCGTTATCTACCATGTTATTGATGAGATCGTTATTAACATCAATAAGTTTTCTAAGAGTATTTCTTGCCAGATTAAAATCACTAGTAATCTCATCAGTATTATCTTTCTCGATAATAGGAGATATTTCTTGTATAGCAAGTTCTACATTGAAAAGATTGGAAAGATTTTGATCCATTAACATTAGAAATCCTCAAACATTTCAATGAAATCAATATCATCCCCTGGTACAGCAGTTCCTGGATCTACCGTTGCACTGTATCTTAGTATCTGTTGAGTTCTCGCTTCATCATTAAAGATATTAGCAATAGAAGTACGAATGAGACTTTGTCTGCTCGCCGGTCCAAAGAAGTTAAGCTTGAGTGTAAAATTAAGTGTCCATATAATAGATCTACGAGAAGTAAAATTACCTTCATAAGTATCTTCGTAAGCCACATTATCTAATACGATAGATAGGTCGTTCTTAATATTCATACTCGGAACAGCATTCAATGTTAAGTTAAAATCAGGATTGAAATAAGGAAGAATCTGCTCTATTACCTGCAGACCGTCATCTTGATTTTTTGAATACAGGTACAACGACATAGAAACATTATATGGTGTTGGTACAAATTGAACAGTACTGGTTGACGTTGAGGTATTATTTACTCTATTTTTTTGAACCAGACTTAATTTTCTATTTGGGTCGTAAGACAGACCGGTCATTTCAAACGCCATTCTAGGCAAACTTATTTGAAATTTAGCATTTGGAAGATCTGGCTCAGCTTCAACTCTTGCTAGAAATTTTTGTCTAGGTGCGTACGACAAGGGTACTTTCAACGTCTGTACAACGTTACCAGACGAATCTAATCTATCGAGGTAGATATCGTTAAATATATTACCAAAAGCTACAACCGATTTTCGAATCGTACCCCAGTAGAATTTTTGAAGCATTATAGAACCTCTCCAAATGGGTTAGTTTCAGAGAAATCTAGAATACCTGATTCGTCCTCAAAGTTTTCATTTTGTGCAGAGGGGTCAATTACATTAAGCAGGAAGTTTTCTAGGATAAGCGGAACTTCGGCTTCTGCTTCAATTAAGAATCTTGAATTATCTTCTAAATCTAAAGTATATTCTTCAGTAATAGAAATAGATTCTATATCTGCTTGATCATTTATTGAGTCGATAGTTGTGTTGAATCTTTCTGACGAGAACTGCATTAGCTCGCATTCCAGTTTGTATACGTAAAGCTTACCAACCTGGAAAAACGGGTCGCGTGTCTCGACTCTTCTAATCTCAAAGAAAGAATTTGTAAGAGGGAAGAATAGAACATCACCTTCAGCAGGTCTTGTAGTAAGCGCTGCTGTTCCTGATTTAGCTACTACATCATCCCATCTTCTTCTCGATACGATAAATGTTGCAGTATCTCTTATCTCTACCCCAAACTTAGAAAGAAGATCACCCTCGCCTTCGAAACCGGTTACGTTACTCATATACATCTCCAACGGAAATGCATTATCGTATTTTTGTAAGGCGTCTTCTGTAAAAATCTGGTCTTTATTTACAGCTGTTTTCGGCAGATAATATACATCGAATCCATATATTCTCAGGCATTCGATTATGATGTCCTCCATGAGCAGCTGCTCTGAGGCTCTTCCCCCGGGTATACCAGACTGAAAATAAAAGTTAGTGGGCATAGACGGTATCTTTGCGGTGGCCGTAGATTTCAGTTACTGCTATAATGCATATGTCGAACATGAGAGAATCAACCTACAAACATATCAACGGGTAACTGATATGTTTTTTCTGCTTCATCTCTAAGTTCTTTTAACTCTTCAGTAGCTTCATCAAAGATCTTTTGACCATTCAGTGTAACACCCCCGGGTAATTGAACACCTTCAAATTTCTTTAGATTAACACCCCATTGTTGCTTTAATAATGCAGTTGCGTATCGTTTGAGAAAATGATCGTTATATACGTCAGTGAATGTACTAGGATCAAGAATTCTATACGCTTCGATAACAACGTAGTCTCCGATTTCAACATCAGTATTCCAGTCCATATCGATGTACAAACGATTTTGATGTCTATTAAAGCGAGTAGGTTTTTGTCCTACAAGAATATCATTGATAAGATTAAGCTGCGTCTTAACCTGACTGTAATATATTATATCGGTTGATTGTAAGGAATATAGATCGTTTAGCAGGATTTGATATCTAACATCAAACATATCGATTCCTCGAGTCTTGGAGGAAAACGGCATGATCTTTACAACACCTGTAATGTTATCATTTAATGAAAGATATTTGTTATCAAAATTACCTAAAGTAACAGAACTAATCACCGCAGAAGTACTTGACGTACCCCCTGAAAACGTCTCACCAGGGGTAAATGTACCGGATACATTCTTAATGGATATTCTATTAGCAGAAATATTAGATATTACAGTAGCAGTCGCACCAGAAGATACACCTGTTAGTCTTTCACCATTTAGGAAAGATGCAGCATTAACCCCGGTAATTTGAAGAGTACTTGCCGTTATCTTCTCAGAAAGATATACAAGCTCAACCGAATCATAGTGAAACTCGCGATAAAATTGAAAAGCTTCGTCAATTCTATCTTCGATCTGGTCGTCATCAATATTAATTTCAAGTACAGGATGACCTAATTTTCTCAGACAATAATCTATAAGTTCTTGTCTAGATGAAGGATTAGCCATAAATTTTCCGTAAATTTAATTAATATTTATTCTTTTTACCTACTCATGAATAGGGACTATTTGATATCCTATCAGTTTTTTAGAGTCAAATACTTTTACGAAGTTATTCGTTTTAAAAGTTATATCACTTCTACTTTGAAATAGACTTTCAAGATGAGTTACAGCGTGATCGGGGTCGGTGAGTGTACCATTGATTGTTAAGTCAGGGGTAAATTCAATCAAGTGCATTCTGCCGTTTCTATCAATCACGTAAATCTTTTTAGTACTGTTCATAGTTACCTCTTAGTATTGATACGTCTAATCATATCTTCAATTGCTAGGTTATTTATTGCAGTATATCTGCTATCATACATCTTAGGTTCTTGAAACTCTTCAAATACCTCATCAGTATCATCTATCCAGAATAATAAATCAGGATTTAAAATGCTGCGTTGTTCGTCGAGAGGGCAGACTGAATTAATTAGTACAATATCATCTGCGGCCGAATTACGAGCCATAGTTAAAAGTCTGTTAGTATGTCGTAACCTACCTCCTTCTGTATAGTCAATATCTTTATGTATTACTCTCTGTTCTCTACTATTAAGTACTCTGCACTGATCAAAATGCTTTGTTAGTTCATCTACTACTAGCTTTCTACTCGAACCGGGCTTACCCATTACTAAAACTCTGAAGTGTCTATCAGTTATTAATCTATAATATTGAACTAAATTTGAATCCAGTGTATGGAATACCCACGGTCTTATAAAAACACCTTGATTTGGTTCTAGCATTACGTTAGTGTGTAGATCCCATTCGAATAAGTTTCTGTAGTTAAATTCATAACCCTCTAAAGCAGATTTTGCATCTATTGCCCCGTTTTTATTTTTATGATGAAATAAATTTAAGGTATTTTTTTCAAGTGCTACTATGAAACACCATTCATTGAGAGAGTTAAAATCTTCGAAATGAATAATGTTGTTGAAGGGTCTACGAAATATTCCAGATCTTTTATGATCAATTATTACGCGTTCGCCCAGTACTCTACCTAATATAGGTTCTAACCCGCTTAAAACCATATTAAAATTATCTAGCTCGTAACCGTACTCTTTTTCGCTGAACCTAATATCTCTGACTACAGCTGCGCAGCGCTCTACATCTCCAGCTGGAAAAAATCCATCTGCATGGAGCATTTTTACCATGGGTCTATTAGATGCTTTCACAAACTTTCTCCGCTATAGATCTGTAAATATCGCTTATTTTACCGGTATTAAAAGCTATAGGTATTCCTTGATCTGCTTTTATTCTAATTGATGTCTGAAGAGGTATCTTACCGAGAACTGGTACTGAATACTTCTCACTTAAACTATCAGCACCATTTTCCCCAAAAATATAATCGACATTATTACAATGGTTACACAAGTGTCCACTCATATTTTCTACAATACCCACTATCTTAATATTTCTTTGTACGAATAGCTCAATACCTTTCTTACAATCTAATAATGCTACATCTTGAGGGGTTGTTACGATTACAGCTTTAGCGTGTGGAATAATCTCACAAAGTGATATCTGAATATCACCGGTACCCGGGGGCATGTCAACTATAAGATAATCCAATTCACCCCATACCGTATTTAATAATAAGTTTTTAAGGGCAACAGTGGCCATTGGTCCTCGCCAACTTACAGCTTGATCATCTCTAATACTACTAGCTATCGACATTATTTTTAGTTGGTAAGCTTCAAACGGTAAAGTAAATTTTTTATCTTCTGTAAGATTATATGGTTGATTGTTCTCCAATCCGAACATCATAAACTGACTAGGACCGTATATGTCAGAATCAAACATACCTACTTTAAGATTTAACATAGAAAGAGAAGCTGCAAGATTAGCTGCAACAGTACTCTTACCCACACCTCCTTTTCCAGAGGAAACTAAAATAACATTTTTTATTTGCTCTATACCCATATTATTCCGAATAAATGTCATGGTTAATAATATTACACCAATGTTTCAACTCAGTTTTTGAGAAAGACATTATACCATCGTTTATTCTATCTGTAAATTCGCCGTCTACACCTCCGAGCCTGATAGGGTTATATACAGGCTGTCTATCTTCTTTCCTAAAAATCCTGAAATGATCTGGATATGTTACATTTTTCTCGAAAGTTGAGCCCATGAATACAGCACCGGGCTTATCAAACGCGCGCGCCATATGCTGACCAACCGAATCACACCCTACAAAATAATCACACTCACTAATTAAAGCCATAAACATTCGAAGATCAGTATTAAGATTTTGAAAATCTACCGATATATTATCGCCCGGATGTCTAAGTTCCTTAGGACCGAAAAAGAATATTAAACTATCTTTGCTAATATTTTCTATCATATAGAGATAGTCGTCGCAATCTAAGCTCCGATGAGAAGTATCATAAGGCCTATTATTATTAATCTGCATTGAACTGCCGTAAGGCTGAAATACAATTACTTTACTCTTATTTTTATTCGTTTTAAACTCCTGTATTATTCTTTTAACCGAATTTTTTTCGTATGTACTTAGATATAGATTAGGCTTGGTAAGATCTGAATGATCTTCGGTCTTATTTATTTCTCGATCAAAAGCTTCAGTAAGAGAAATCTTCTGATTATAATAATCATAAAGATAGTAAGGCTCTGGGCACACAACAATATTAGGCTTTACATAATTATCAAATATATCTTTCTGATGTATACCTATAGTTCGCTGTTGAAGTAGAGGATGACTCCAGTACAGACTCTCCCACCCATGAACAAGCACCTTAAAGTTATTACCCGGGTTGAGACGATGAAATTTCTCTAAAGCGGGTATTGCCGTTATAACCCTACCTGCACCACCGTTAATTATAAAAGTTGTATTAGTCATTTATTAACATATTCCAGGGGGCAATGATACCCTCACAATGTATACTTTCTACTTCCATTAATTTAGATTTATCAATATACATGAACATAGCTTCTTCAATAGTTATGCCTTGAACTAAGTGTTCATAAAATGATTTGGATATTAAATTACCCATATTATCAATTAGCGTACCACATACGGACCAAAGTCTTGTGTGTAGGGATATAGCATTATAATCGTTAGTATGGCGAGTTTTAAATACATAACAGTCGTGTAGATTATTATAAAAATTAATATCGAATTGATCACTTAGTTTATATCGACCAGATATCTTAAAGATTCTCTTTGGAGCTAATTTATTTAGTATTATTAGATCTAAAGCTACTAGTAACATATATGCTTCGCCAGCACCTTTTGCACCTGAATTGTTTAGCTCTTTACAAGGTGTTCTACTTCCAATATCAATAAAGAAGGTTACATTTTTTGAAAGCTCATTATACCATTTATTTTCAAGAGGAAAAGAAGAATTATCTATTAAGATAATTATTGCAGCTGGATCTTTTTTCTTTATAGAATCTATAGTTTCGAGTGTTTGTAGATACCGATCACTTATCGAAATATGTCCCCATGGTGTGTTTATAGTAGATGTGATAATAAAGATATTATTTAGTATACTCATCCCACCAGGTTTCCCATTTAATAAAAGGGTCTTTCTGCTGATCAAACTGTAAATGTAATGCTAGACTTGGTATAGGATTAAATCTTATCGCTCGATTATCTAACCAAATATTCCATATGGTGTTTGATTCTTCATAATGTTCTGTTCTAGGTTTAAGATAATTCCCGTTATATTTAAGTGCCAAGGTCTCAAACAGCCCCCAGTTAGATTTAAATATCTGAGGTGTAGTGAATAAGACATTTGTAGTAAAAACACCGGTACGCCAATGCCTGTTAGAGCCATGTACAATAAAATCCGTTCTACTTGGGGGATTATATTCACTTGGTTCATCAAAAGGGTACAATACTATATCATCTCGCTTTAATCTATCAGAGAAGGTATAAAAACTATCAATCATTTCTTGAATAGCAGAAGGCTGGTGCAGATAGTCATCTTCAACGGAGTATACTAAATCTGCATGACTATCTCTACATAGCAACCATTGTTGATGCGCTGAATAATTGTACCCCTGCTCCGGTAAAGATATAAACTCACCGTTAACTTCTTCTATTATTTGTTTTATCTTACTAACAGTTTCCTCAGAGGAACTATCATCTAATACTGTTAATTTGATAAGTACATCGCGTACATTTTTTATACTATTTACAAGCGATCTAGTACAGCCTACAACAATATCATTTTTTGGAATATCACAGTATCTTACTCTCCAATCTACGTGAACGTTAGTTCTGTCACAGGTTCTTAAGATAATATCTAATGTTTTCATGACTTTATTATTTCAACATTATTTACGCCAAACTTCTAAACCATGATACTTATTTAAAATGTCCGGGGGTAGGATAAAATCCCTAGCCTTGAATTCTACTCGCTTTCTTACATCATGTAGCTTTATACCGATTTCCTGATCATACTCATCCCAACTTGCTTCTACATTGTTAAAATCATGCTGAAAATAAGGCTCATCAATAAAATTATACAGGGCTTTTAACATTTGCTCAGGTTGTTTAGCTAGTTGCTCATACTCTAAGATAAAAAGTAAATTTTTTTCTAGACCGGTTATTGCTTGCTTAATACCCACATAAGGAAAACCTACTACACCGGCTTCTGAAAAAAGGGATTCTGCTCTGGAATAAACCGAACCTGAAAGACCCCCGGTTACTGTATTAGTTGAGAAAGGATTGCGTCTGTGCGCTAGTTCAAAACTATCCAAGACCCAGTTAATATCTCTAACACATACAATAAATTTAGATTTAGGGTAAAGATCTTTTATAACACCCGTTAAATATGTCCAAGCGCGATTAGTATTAAAAATAATCGGCTTATCAACATCTTGATAGAAACCGTCAAACAACCCGGCAACTATATTTTTTCTTCGCTGTACAGGAACCTCTGCTTTCGACCCGGGGCTATCTTGTGTAGCCTCAATTACCCCTTTTACTAAATTAGCTAAAGGGTCGGTGATAGAGGAATGAAAGCGGGGGTTCTGTCTTAGTATTGAGGTAAGAAGGGTTGACCCTGATCGCGGTAAGCCAGTTATAAAATGATATTGTTTCATAATTTACTCATTAATTTAAGTACTTCTTGTTTAACATTATTAAGCGGTGTGTGCCAATCTCTCACTTTAGTTTGTTTGTGAACTTGAAAATTGTCACCATACCAAGGGGTAGTGGTACCTTTATGCGAAGTGGACCAGATATAGTATTCAGCAATAGGTACAACAACAAAGCATGTCTTTCCTATCGCTCCTGCTGCATGTACTAAACTGGTGCAGCTGCTTACAATACAATCCATTTGATCAATAAAATCTAAAGTATCCTCCCAAGTATCAATTCTACTGCCTAAGTCAATACAACCTGGGTGACCATCTTCTTTATCAATGTAATAAACCTCTGCACCCTCAGGTATATAGCTGAGCAACAACTCAAGAGGTATCTTGCGGTATTCATCTTGGGAAAAATATGGATTACCGGAACATTTAATACCTATCTTAAATTTGTCACTATTGATTTTATTTTTAGGATTCCTTACCGGGATAAGATAAGGTTTTCGCCAAAGCTTATCCTCAGTTAAATTAAGATACCCAGGCAAGCTCATCATAGGAGTCCATAGCTGTCTTCTATCTATAGAGTATGTTTCAGTTATTACTTCATATCCGTTGCGACGAAACAGACTAACTGTATCCTCTCTATACTTTGACCAAGTAGAATATAATATTGGTCTCATACCTAGATCTTTAATATGATCAAAGAATCTTATGTTAATTATCTCGTCACCAATACCTCCCTCACCATCAACGTAAATAATTCTGCCTGGTTGAATTGTACCGGACCATTTAGTCATACCTAAAGCATCTTCAAATCTTCCGTTCTTAGGTTTAATAGAGCCCATGAACGCCAGTACACCTTCAGCGATCCTTCCTTCTCTTAATACCTTTCCGCTTAAAGCATTCTTCATATCATCAGCTTTTTCAGGGTGTTTTTCAGCCAAAGAAAGTAACAAATCTTCGGAAGTTTTTCTATCACCCATTAAAGCTATATTAAATGCTCTTTGTGTTTGAGTTTCAAAATCATCTGGGGTTAATTTTAAATTAAGATCGATATAGAAAAGAGCTTTTTCCGGCTGATTCAATGCATTATAGGCTTTATATAAATTAGCGCGAGCAATGTAAAGTTGATCGGCGTTTTCAGCTCTAGAGTAAGCAGCCTCTGCACATTTCAAGTAAAGAGGTCTATGCTCTGCTTTTAGGGAAAGATATCCAAGTGTATCAAAATCTTCTACTGAATCTGCACGCTTAAAGTAATGTTCAAGCATTTCAAAAACGATTTTTCGTTTTTCATTACCAAGCAAATCCATTACAACAGTAGTTAAATCTTGGATCTTAAATTCTTTATTCTTTAATGACGACAAGTTTCACCCACAATTCTTCAATAATATTATTATGTTGTTTTAAATAAGCTTCTACTTCATTTCGCGGCATGCCTACAAACTGATCTTTAAATTCTTTAGAAGGTATGTAATTCCAGTCTAAAATCTCAAAATCAACACCAAAATAAAAACCTAATCTCGAAGAAGCAGCGCCCTGCTCTTCGCACAGTCTGTTGTGTTTTTTACTAAATAAAAGCAGACCACCAACAGTTACTGGTCTACGATGAGTGGGATCGTCGTAGAAGTAATCGTGTCGATGATGGGGTACACGTATATCGATAGTAGCACCGTGCTTGCAGACTCGATACAGTTCTTGCAAGCAATGGAAGTAGCCCTCTCCTAGATGCTCTAATACATGATGGGCTACAACTACTTCGACGGAATTGTCCGGGAAGGGGAAAGGATCTTTTTCTAAATTAAAACAATAATCTGGATTTTCTCTAGCATCATAATCACAGGTTACGAAACCTTCAATTTTTGTTGACCCTGCACCAATATTAATCTTCATAATTTTATCCAAGTAAAAATAACAAATTAAATTATATAGTATATTTTATTAAAAATCAATACTTTTGAATACCAAGTGAGTGTAATCTTCCAGCACTTACTTCGTACCAGCCAACAGAACCCCCTACGACAGAAACGGGCGATGATCTTGATGATGACTGGTTTTCCCCTAACATACCGTCGGCGTTATTACCCCAAGCCCAAGCTGTTCCATTTCGTCTTACTGCTAACGAATGACCGTATTTACCTGCGCTTATTTGACACCAGTCAGTAAATCCTCCTACCACGGAAACCGGTGATGTTCTATCAGTAGCACTATTATCCCCTAACTGACCATTGGCATTACGACCCCAGGCCAGTAGGCTACTATTACCTACAATACCTAGCGAATGACAATACCCAGCACTTACTTGACTCCAATTACTAAAGCCTCCTATGATAGATACAGGTGATGAGCGGCTAGTAGTTGTATTATCGCCTATCTGTCCGCAGTTATTCCTTCCCCACCCCCATGCTGTACCGTTCTGTCTTACGGCTAATGAATGACCACCGCCAGCACTTATTTGACACCAGTCGGTGAAGCCACCCACAACTGATACAGGCGAGGATTTGCTAACAGTAGTATTATCACCTAGTTGACCGTCAGTAGCACAACCCCAACTCCACACCGTACCATTAGTTCTTAGTGCAAGGGAAAACTTAAATCCGGCACTTACTTGACACCAGTCAGTAAACCCTCCTACCACAGAAACCGGGGATGATCGTGGTATATTAGTACTGTTATTACCTAACACACCATAATTACCAAACCCCCATGCCCAAAGAGTACCATTCTCTCTTAAACCTAAGGAATGACAGAATGCAGATACCTGACACCAATCGGTAAAACCTCCTACTACGGAGACTGGGGAGGATCTATGTAAATTACAATTATCACCTAAATTTCCGCTACCATACTGCCCCCAACTCCATGCGGTGCCGTTATTTCTAACTGCCAATGAATGATTAACACCGGCGCTTATATCATACCAGTCAGTAAAACCACCTGCAACCGAAACGGGGGAGGATCTATCATTAACATCGCCCAACCCGAGTTTGCCTCGATAATTGTCACCCCACCCCCACGCTTGACCTGACGTACAGTCCTGTCGTAAAATACGGTTGTCTAGAGACATCCAACAACCAGCACCGGCTACTACCGGTATACAGAGAGATTGTACAAATATTACTGTACCTACTGAAATACTATTAGTAGCTTGATCAGGTAAATCACCCGTATCAGACACTACTATTGAACGATTAGTAGTAGCATTGCTAGTTTCAGCAGCGAGTACAACCATCTCGGTTACTTCAGAGTTGGCTGTTAAATTTGTTATACAAGTTTGAATTTCACTGAGTGTTGGCATTTTATATACTCTGCAGTGGGACTGTTGCTATTGTTCTGCCTAGTGAGAATCTTCGACCCGCACTAACTTGGGCCCAGTTAGTAAAACCACCTACAACAGAAACAGGAGATGATAAATCTCCTGTAGCATTATTCCCCAACTGACCGTAATTATTATCCCCCCAAGCCCAAGCTGTACCATTGGTTCGAACCCCCAGGGAATGCCGAAAGCCTGCTGAAGCCCGACACCAATCGGTGAAACCACCTACTATTGAAGCAGGGGTAATACAACAATAATTACCCCCTTTATTAACACCTATCTGACCGTAACGCGTGGATCCCCATCCCCAGGCAGTCCCGTTTGATCTTACCCCTAACGTAAAATTATTACCCGCGCTAACCTGAATCCAATCAGTATATGTTGACACCTGGGTAGGAGATGAGGCACTAGTGTTACCCCCGTTACCTATCTGCCAGTAATTATTACGCCCCCAGGCAAAGGCAGTCCCATTTGTTCTTACTGCTGCTGAATGCGTATGGCCAGCGCTAATATTACACCAGTCAGTAAATCCTCCTACCACAGAAACCGGTGATGATCTATTAGTAGCACTATTATCACCTAATCGACCCGAACCGTTATACCCCCAAGCCCAGAGGGTCCCGCCTGATCTTAATGCTAAAGAATACTTGTAACCAGAACTTATTTGACACCAGTCGGTGAAGCCACCCACAACTGATACAGGCGAGGATTTGCTAACAGTAGTATTATCACCTAGTTGACCACTTTCGTTACTACCCCAAGCCCAAGCCGAACCATTAGTTCTTACTGCTAAAGTAGAATTTCTCCCGGCGGCCGCTTGACACCAGTCAGTAAATCCTACAACAGAAACCGGTGATGATCTGTTAGTAGTACAATTATCACCTAATCGCCCCTGGCCATTGCATCCCCAAGCATACAACACACCATTAGTTCTTAACCCTAAAGAGTGTTGATAACCGGCTGACACCTGACGCCAATCGGTAAAGCCTCCTAATACGGAAATTGGCGAAGATTTATTTACAGTAGTATTATCTCCTAACACACCATTATAGTTACGTCCCCATACATATGCCTGACAGCTTACCGCATGCGAAAAGGTTGAAAAATCGCTGTTCCACGCCCCTTGAACAGCGTAGTAATATTTGTTTTCATCATCCACATATACCATTCTACCATTATAAGTAGTAGCGTTAGGTAGATTGGTGCAAGTAGAAACTTTAAAAACTGGCTGGCACAGAATAGTAAGTGCGTTTTCTGCTTGGCAGCACTGCAAAGAGGTTAAGCCTCCTGCGCATAGCAGGCTGCATATTTTATCTATAAGCGGTTGAGTATTAATCATATTTAATCGAATGTAATTCCTACGCTAAGTCTACCACCGGTGGTTACTTGAAACCAGTTATTGATACCTACAACTGATACAGGTGAGGACCTGCTGGTATTATTGTTTGTACCGAGTTGGCCGTAGTCATTATTTCCCCACGCCCAGGCAGTCCCCCCTTGTTGTACAGCTATATTATATCGGCAGCCGGCAGATACCTGACCCCAGTTAGTAAATCCCCCTACCACGGAAACCGGGGATGAGCGATTCGTCCCGTATGGACTGCAATTATTTCCTAACTGACCCGAACCACTTGCTCCCCATGTCCAAAGGGTACCGTTAGTTCTCACTGCTGCTGAATGATCATAGCCAGCGCTAATATTACACCAGTCAGTAAAACCACCTACCACTGTAACAGGGGATAAGCAACTTACTGTGTTATTATTACCCAGCCTACCTGAACTCCCATACCCCCATGCATAAAGGACCCCGGTTTGAATTAAACCTAAAGAATGCTGGGCACCTGCTGATACCTGACACCAGTTAAAAATCCCCCCTGTTACGGAAACAGGGGATCGACGACTAGTTGTCGTACCATCGCCTAACTGCCCTCGATCGTTTAACCCCCACCCCCATGCTGTACCGTTCTGTCTTACGGCTAATGTGGTGTTTCTGTTGGAGGTACCGGTTCTGTTACCTGAAATTTGACACCAATCGGTAAACCCACCTACTACTGAAACTGGCGATGATTTATTAGCATTAGTATTGTCCCCCAATGCCCCCTGATAGTTATACCCCCATCCCCAAGCAGTACCGTTCTGCCGTATACCAACAGAAAATCTATGCCCTGCACTAATATTACACCAGTCAGTGAATCCTCCTACTACAGATACAGGAGAGGATCTACTAGTAGTACAATTGTTACCTAATCTACCAGCTTCTCCAGACCCCCAAGCATAAAGGACCCCATTATTACGTAAACCAAGCGTATGCTGACAACCTGCGCTCACTTGACCCCAATCGGTAAATCCTCCTATTGTGGAAACAGGTGACGACCTCGATTCTGTACAATTATCTCCGAACTGCCCTACACTATTACAACCCCACGCCCAAACTGCATTATTGTATTGCGCGTCTGTTCTTAAAACTGTACCATCCAGCGCAAGCCAAGTATTACCTGAACTTACAGCAATAATACCTAACGATTCAACATAATATACCATTCCATCGGGTAATATATTACTACCATAATAAAGATACGGTAAACTATACTTATTTTCAGCAGTGATAATACTGATGTCGTTTAAGTTGTTACCAGACAAAGCATACGCTAGAATATCGTCAGGGGTATAATCCACCAGATTATACGGTCTGCATAATTGAGTATTTAATTTAGATAATATACAGCTAGCATTTACCGTTGGCATAATTACTCAACTATGGTGATGGCCAACAATTCTTCTTTAGTATCAGCAGTATCTATTTGATCTGAGATATTTAACTCCCAATCAAAGCAAGATTGAATATACTGATTACCTGCTTGTACAACTAATCCTAGCTCTTGCTTGGTCAAAGTTAGCCAACCTTCAGGAAATTTCCAATTTACAGTATCACTATTAGCCATTAGTAAGTATTTTTGAACAAAGATATCACGCGCCCCTCGATTGGTATCAATAGTCACTGTCTTATCTTGAATTGTTGCTGTTGTACCTAAAACTTCTCTTTTATATCTTTCTTGAGCTGCAACTTGTTTTAAATTGTATCTCATAGAATCAATCGGTGAGTCATGAACTTCGTAATTAGCTATGACCACATCATCAGTAATGTTCCAAAGCGGGCCATAGTAGTATTCTACAAGCGGATTCATTTCCGGTCTAACTTCATCTACACTCATGATTTTAGCATGATCATTAATTATTAATGGTAGGGTATCTGGGGCAGTTCTTGGTAGGGGGTACTGTATACCTTGACGCTCTAATGTACCTTGAAACATGCCGCGATTCCAATTCATTGGACCCACCAGCACTCTATTGTCATAAATTACCGCATACATGTTTTTATCTCCTGATATTATTTATTTAGTGTTTATTATGATATTCGTGTGCTTCTTATTGCTAGCGCATGGTAGTAATGTTGGGGGTCGCTGATGATCGCCCAGTCAGTAAAACCACCTACAACAGAGACTGGCGAGGATTGGTTGCTAGTACCATTATCTCCTAGACTACCATTATATGACTCCCCCCATGACCATACAGTACCGTTTTGTCTTAACCCCATACTTTTTCTATAGCCAGCGGAAACTTGACACCAATCGGTAAAGCCCCCTACTACGGAAACAGGGGATGATCTATTAGTAGTACAATTATTACCTAGCCTACCTGAGGTTCCGCAACCCCATGACCATGCTGTTCCATTAGTTCTCACCGCTAAAGCATGCGTACTGGCGCTGACTTGACACCAATCAGTAAAACCACCTACAACAGACACGGGCGATCTCTTACTTACTATTGTATTATCACCTAATCTACCAGCCGTATTATCTCCCCATGCATAAAGAGTACCGTCTTGTCTTACAGCGGCAGTAAAATAACCTGTGCTCACCTGACACCAATTAGTAAATCCCCCTACTACTGATACCGGCGATGATTTATTAACATTAGTATTGTCCCCTAATTGACCCTGACCGTTATATCCCCACGACCAAAGTGTACCATCTTGTTTTACACCATGACCTCTTCCGGGTCCGCTCGGTGTCGCGGCAACTTGACACCAATCGGTAAAGCCCCCTACAACGGAAACAGGGGATAAAACAACAGCACCGGAACCGGTATTATTACCTAAACCCCCATTATCACGATAACCCCATCCCCAAGCAGTACCGTTAGATCTTACACCTAGACTGGTAAAATTACCAGCAGAAACCTGACACCAGTCTGTAAACCCCCCGACCACTGATACGGGCGAGGATTTAGCTACTTCAGTATTATCCCCTAGTCTACCTCCGACACCGTTACCCCATCCCCATGCTGTACCGTTAGTTCTGACTGCTAGCGTGTGGTTATAACCAGCGCTTACTTGACACCAGCTAGTAACTCCTCCCACTACTGATACCGGTGATGATTTACTAACAACAGTATTATCTCCTAACTGACCGCAATTATTTCTACCCCAAGCATATGCAACATTATTATAAACAGGATCAGGTGAAACTTGTGACCAAACATTACCGTTACTAAAATATAAACGATCTACATTCTGCACAAAGTACAGCCAACCTTCATGTACTGAAACGTTGGGTAAATTGCAGGTTTGATCTATTGTTCTAATTTGACCCATGTTGAAAGTTTGAGCTGCCTTAGCAAGCTCAATATAGTACATGGTAGAATTAACGTTATCCGCTGCAGCCAATGTATTGGCACTCTCAACAGCAGATTGAAACTGTACTTGTAGGTTGTTTATGTTCATGAGTCTAAATTATACCTTATACCTAGCACATGGCCAAAACCTGCTGAAACTTGACACCAATTAGTTAATCCCCCTATTACTGATACAGGGGATGATCTACTGAAGGCTTGAAGCCCTTCACCTAATTGACCGTAGTTGTTTTGACCCCATCCCCAAATTGTACCGTTAGTTCTTACAGCCGCAGCATTACCAACACCTGCATCTGCCTGACACCAATCTGTAAACCCACCTACTACAGAAACAGGTGATGAACTGTCAGTAGTACTATTATTACCTAATCGACCCGAACCGTTATACCCCCAAGCCCAGAGGGTCCCGCCTGATCTTAATCCAATACTAAAACTATTTCCACCTGATACTTGACACCAATCTGTAAATCCCCCTACAACAGATACGGGGGAGGATTTAGAAACAGTAGAATTATCACCTAATCTTCCGTTACTACCGTTACCCCAAGCCCATGCAGTACCATTTTGTCTTACCCCTAGGGAATGTTGGGACTGACTGAGTGCAGCGCTTACCTGACACCAATCAGTAAACCCTCCTACAACAGATACAGGAGAGGTTCTAGTAGTAGTACTATTATCACCTAAGTTACCATTACTATTATTTCCCCAACCCCAAGCAGTACCGTTTTGTCTTACAGCTAAAGCAAAATCGGACCCCCCTGATACCTGACACCAGTTAGTAAATCCCCCTACTACAGAAACAGGGGATGATTTACTTACTGTAGTACTATCACCTATTTGACCTTGAGCGTTGTAACCCCAAGCCCAAAGAGTTCCGTTTTGTCTTACACCTAAAGAGAATCTTATATTATTACCAAAAAACCCCCCGGCACTTATCTGACACCAATCTGTAAAACCACCTACAACCGATACAGGAGATGATCTAGATGTTGTAGAATTATCACCTAAACTACCGTAAAAGTTTTGACCCCAGCCCCAAGCAGTACCATTGGTACGCACGGCAAGTGAATTACGTGTTCCTGCTGAAACTTGACACCAATCTATAAAATTACCAACAACTGACACTGGAGAAGTTCTTTGTGTAACTGTATTATCACCCAATTGACCGGCATTATTAAACCCCCAAGCATACATAAATCCTTGAGGTATTTGATTGATAGTATCTATTGATACCCAATTAGTACTATTACTATAATAAATTCCCAACCCTCTAACATAATACATTTTACCAGTAGATGCAGATGCCGCAGGTAAATCCACTATAGCATTTACGTGATTTACTTGACCTGCTTTCATTAAGTCAACTGACTTAGTTACAGCTAACTGATTATAGGTATTATCGCTAACTTTAGATTGAAGCTTTAAAATTAAATTAGTAATATCCATAGTTTAAAATCCGCAACTCTTTCTTATAGCCAAGCTAGAATTTCCCCCGCCTGATACATCCCACCAATCTGTATACCCGCCTACCACAGATACCGGTGACGACCGATTAGTAGTACAATTATTACCTAAGGAGTCGCCGTTCCCCCAACTCCAAAGCGTACCATTTTGTCTTAATCCTAGCGAATGTGTAGAACCAGCACTTATTTTACACCAATCGGTAAATCCCCCTACTACCGATACTGGTGAAGGTTGACTACCAATGGCACTATTATTACCTAATTGTCCGCTTGCACCTCGTCCCCAACCCCAAGCCGTTCCGTTTTGTCGTACACCTAATGAAAACATGTACCCGCCGGATAATTGACACCAATTTGTAAATCCTCCTATTACTGATACAGGGGACGATCTAGTATATCCTGCGCCGCTGTAGCCATCGCCTAATTGACCGTAATAATTGTTGCCCCATGCCCAAGCTGTGCCTCCTGTTCTTATCGCTAAAGAATGTTTAAACCCGGTCGATAGCTGGCACCAATCGGTAAACCCTCCTACTACGGAGACTGGTGAACTTGTAGATGATGTACTATTATTCCCCAACTGACCACAGTCATTAAACCCCCAAGCCCAAATTGTTCCATTAGTTCTTAAACCTAGGGAATGAAATCCTCCTGCAGATACACGAGACCAGTCAGAAAATGCAATGATAGAAACAGGAGATGTTCTATTAGTAGTACTATTATTTCCTAATCTTCCGCTGCCACCGCAACCCCAAGCCCAAGCCGTGCTATTGGTTCGTACCCCCAGGGAATGTTCTCTTCCTGCTGAAACCTGACACCAATCTGTAAACCCACCTACTACCGAAACAGGTGATGATTTATTTTCCGTTGTATTATCCCCTAATCTACCACACGTATTATTTCCCCACGCCCTTGCAGTACCGTTAGAACGAACGGCTAATGAATGACAAAGACCGGATGAAACTTGACACCAATCTGTAAAGATTCCTACAACAGATACGGGTGAAGATTTATTTACCGTAGTATTGTCTCCTAACTGCCCATCGCTATTATTTCCCCACGACCAAACAGCGCTCGTTATACCGCTTACATCGCTTGTCCAAGCAGCCCCGGTGCTAAAATAGTACTTAGATTCATTTGTAACGTATACAAATCTACCAGTATTACAAGAAGCGGTAGGCAATGAGGCTTGACATGCAACACTAAAAACAGTACATTTATCATTAAGCTGACATTCAGAACCAGTTAACTGAAGTATCTCTAATGCAGTTAAATTAGATCGAGTAGCTGCTTGATTTATACAGTTGATTAAATCATTAACACCAAAAGTCATTGTTTACCCCAGTGCTAATATAGATAACGTTCTCGCGTATTGATCGGTAACTCCTTCTGCCCCACCACCAGTTGCTGTGGAGTTAATTCTACCATTAGCGTCGATAGTTATACTTTGTCCGGCTGTTAGAGCTGCTACAACTCTAGTATTAGTAAAATATAGATTACCGGATTCAGCTATGTTAGCCGTTGAAAGAACAACTGTACCGGTAAGACCGTTAACGGAATCGACTGCACCACCACCAGTTGCTGTGGAGTTAATTCTTCCATTGGCATCGATAGTGATACTCTGGCCAGCTGATAGCGCAGCAATAGACCTAGCATTGGTAAAATATAAATTACCGGACTCGGCTATGTTAGCAGTAGTTAAGGTGACTGTACCAGTAAGATCGTTAACGGAAACGACATTAGCTGTAGAGCTAAAGACACCGGTACCGCTTGAATAGCTTAAACTTCCGCTAGCGCTAAATTTATTTCTTATATTAGCAGTATCAACTTCAAGATTAATTCTGGCGTTGGCAGCATCTTCTGCACCTGTACCACCGTAAGATACCGAGACAACATCCCCGGATAAAAATTCCCCTAAAGCGGTTACATTTGAACCGTCATAAATTGCTTTTACCGGAATACGGGTAGTCATTAGTTAATCCTTAATGTGGTTACGCTTGAACCATCACTCTTAGTAAATGGTAGATATACATTAGCTAGAGATTGATTCAGAATAGTATCTGAAATCCTCAGTTGAATCGACTTATAAACGTTAGTATTATCATAAAATGGGAATACTTTATTAGTTGACCCAATAGTGACAGTATTTGTAACGTTGTTAGTTGTAACATCTAATAATCCGGCAGCAGCAATAGTTAATGTTGATTCACCGTTTGCATATAAACTACTCTGACCGGTAACACTTATTGTGGTAAAAGAGTTTGATACTGTACCAGTGCCGGTTGCTGTAGAGGTAATCAAACCATTAGCATCGATATTTATGCCGGCTCCTTCAGTGAAGGCGTTTATGGCTCTTGCATTAGTAAAGTATAAATTACCCGATTCAGCTATATTAGCGGTAGTTAAGGTAACTGTACCGGTAAGACCGTTAACTGAAACGACATCTCCAGTTACTGTCGAAGATATTAACCCGTTAGAATCGATATTAATACCAGTACCTTCCGTGAAGGCATTAATTGCTCTGGTATTAGTAAAATAAAGATTAGTTAATTCAGTAACGTTAGCAGTTGTTAGACTAGCTGTATTAGCTTTGGTAGCTAATGAATTAATAATACTTGTTGAAAAGCTAGCGTCATTTCCTAGAGCATTTGCCAGTTCGTTCAACGTATCTAGGGTCGCAGGGGCTGAATTAACAAGGTTTGCAATCTCATTACTTACATGCGATACAGTTGCATATCCGATACTAACTACATTGGAATATACTCTAGCATTAGTAAAATACAGATTGCTTGATTCAGCTATATTAGCGGTAGTTAAGGTAACTGTACCGGTAAGACCGTTAACGGAATCGACCGCGCCCCCGCCAGTTGCGGTAGAGTTAATTCTACCATTAGCATCAATAGTAATACTTTGACCGGCTGTTAGAGCTGCTACAACTCTAGCGTTAGTAAAGTATAAATTACCCGATTCGGCTATGTTAGCAGTTGTTAATACAGATATGTTACTGTTAAGGTTAGCAACATCTGTCTTTAAAGCTAAAGGAAATCCCCCTGCAGTTGACCCGTCATGAACAACTACAGTCTTTTTAGAAGTATCTACTGTAACTTCTGCTGCAGCACCAGTAAATGTGCTGTGAGCAAGAGTATTACCTTTTCTTAATTGAAGTTGAATGGCCAATCAAAGATCCCCATAATCGACTGTAGCGCTACTAAACGGTTCATACACAAAACCATAATCAAAGGCTCCGCTTGAAGTAGCAATATCTACAGTTACCTGACTACCAACAGCCGAAGCTGTTATTCCTGTTCCAGTAAAGTTAATCGATGATACTGAATTTGTTATGTAAGTGCCTTGATTAAGTACTGATAGGTTTGACTGAACCGCACTTACTTGTACTTTAGCTATACCATTAGCTCTATCAATAATATCAAAACCCGATTCATTAAACTGTAAGATTCTTACATCGGAAACGGATTTTGAGACTGTATTGCTTGTATCAGCTAGTTGAATGGTAAGATTAGAACCAACGACGATAACATTACCTGAACCGTCTTTGGTGTAGAGGATACGATCGACAAGGTTTACAACGGGTTCGCCGACTTGTACGTTAGCAGCGTCTGGTATTTTACCCGACACTGATGATCGTTTTAATTGTATACTATTGCCAGCCATTGACGGCTTTTTCCTTTGCTATATAGCGAATTCTAGACTATGTAGTCTAGATTAATATTCTGAAGGTTTTTCTTTTTTCTTCTGCTTATCAATCTGCTCGTTAAGTTTACTATTTATCTCTACTGCTAACTGCAATTGAGATTCTAAAACTATTACCTGGGCTTGTAAATCATTTAATTTTTTATTAGTTTTTTCCATAACTAAATTCATAAATTTAGCGTTATCAATCTGCATAAAACCTCATAAGGGGGGACAAGCCCCCCTATTTCAAAATTAATTAATATGTACCACCATCAATACCCCCAAACACCGGAACACCAGAAGCATTTAGCTGAAGAACTTGATACGCTGTACCGGTAACAAGACCTACTGCTGATGTACCTTGACCATACAGGATAGCATTTGTTGTTAAAGTACCTCTTCCTGTACCACCATCACCCACTGTAATATTGGCTGACAGACCAGATACGGTTCCTCCGGTTAAATTTGCTACCAGGGTAGCGATAGAATAACCATTACCAGAAATATTTACGGTAGTAGTTAGGTTACCACTACCTTGCAGACCTTGGAATAATCTGAAATTACCATCAGATGCATCTCGGAATAAACCAGCGTGCTCGTGTTCACCCCCATCAGTGTTGTAGCTGCCGTAGAAACCAATATCAACAACATCAGAAGATGTATTGTTATTAGCAAGCTGAATTAAAGAGTCATTAATAATTAAATTATCAGCACTATGAGTAATTACATTACCGGTAACATTTAAGTTGCCGAGAACGTTTAAGTCTCTCGTTATAGTTACATCATCTGGTAAACCGACCGTGATAGAACCGTTTGCTGCAGATACAGTAATTTCATTTGTTGTACCAGCTAAACTTGTTACCCCGGTATTAACAATCGTAAAGGCGTTGCTTGCAACGCTTGTACCAATACCTGTACCACCTTTAATGGCAAGTGTCTCAGATGCAAGTGATAACGTATCAGAACCTGAATCACCTACTAGGCTTAGATCGGTTGAGATAGATACGTTAGCAGCTGATGTTAAGCGACCCTGGGCATCAACTACAAAGGTTGGGATCTGGGTAGTACCACCGTACGAACCGGCTGTTACTGCTGTGCTTGCCAGACTAATAGTTGGTGTGGCACCTTCAGTTCCGAAGTTAGAGCCTGTTAAGCCAGTGCCTGGTACAACGTTAGCAAGATAATTACCGGTAGTATCTGTACCAAGTCGAACAGAATTTTCTTGAATCGATGCAGAGAATGAACCACCATCAGCAGTTGAAATGGTAAATGTATTACCAGATGCTGAGAAGTTAGTTACACCTGCTACAGCTACGTTAGCTGCAGATGTAATTCTACCATATTGATCAACGGTTATTACAGGAATCTTCGATGCGCTGCCGTATGTGTTAGCAACTACACCGGATGTTTCGAGAGCAACGGTAATAGTATTATCAGTTAGAGAAGTATCGATACCTGCACCACCAGATACTCTAAATACATCCCCGTTGTTAATGGTATCACCAGCGCCAGAATCAGCTGCTAATGTAAATGATACGGAAACACTTGTATTGGTAGCAGATGTTATTCTGCCTTGAGCATCAACCACCAATGTTGGGATTTGAGTTGCACCACCGTAATGACCAGCAGAAACACCAGTGTTAGTTAGAGCAACAGTTGGTGTAGCTGTCTCACCGCCTTGGCCAGTTACGGTAATACCTGTACCAGCTAAGACGTTAGAAACATAATCACCGGTAGTGTCTGTACCTAATGCAACAGAGTTAGATTTAACGTTTGCATTGATAGTAACATCACCCGTACCATCAAAATAGACATTACCTTCTAAGTCACCTGCAAGGGTAATGTTTCTAGCAGTCTGTAGTTTGGCTGCTGAATTAGCAACCCCGTCAATTACACCCTGTACGTTACCTACAAAAGTTGCAGCTGTAATAACGTTTGCGCTAAAACTACCTAGGCTGTCTCTTAACACCAGGCTGTTTGCTGATGTACTGCTAGATGCATTATCAATCTTGTCGGTATAATACTTACCACCAAGAGTGTGTATTACAGGGCTGCTACCCGAGTCTAATACTTCAATATAAAGTTTGGCGTTTGCACCATTATTACTTTGATCATACGAGTAAGCTAATTCACCTTCTTCCAATACTGAAGTAGAAGGCGCTGCAATATTAGCAGAACGTTTTATCTGAATTAATGTTGACATTTATTACTCTCTCTCTTTAGTATGTGCCGCCGTCAGCAATTAGCTGCTTAGTCTTAAATTTTTTAGCCTCTTCATCATATGTTAAAATATAACCGTCTTCTAGTAAAGAAGTATCTACGTCTGTAAGACTCGTAAGAGTTATATCTCCAGCGCGTCTCACTACAATTGAGCTTGTGGAGCTTGTTCCTTGAACCACGGAAACCGGGTTTCTAGTACCTTGTATAACTCTTACGGCAGTCATTTGGTTACCTCGGGATAGACTGTTATTATTCCTTCTACAACTCTTTCAACGTAGTTGGTGGTTACAATTTCTACGTCATAGACATATCTACCAGCTTTCAAAGCAGACGTCTGTGTATCGGTTAATGAAAGGTCTATCTCACCTTCGGTCGGATTATCAATAGTAACGGTAAAAGCTGTATTAGTATTTGTGTAGTATGACCTCTTCAATTGAGCTCGACCAGTAAAACCTGTAAGATTTTTAGCGGTACCAGTATCATCAACTACCGAAATGGTAGCATTAAATGTTGTACCTTGGTCGATTGTAAGATTAGAAATAGAAGCCATATTAACCCTCGTACCATTATTTATATTTTTAGAATTTGGATTAAGTAAATTTCTAAGTTACAACCCAAATATAGTTGTAACTAATAGAATTCTTATAAAATATAATATATTGGAAACAAAGAACTTCTAGAAAAGTATAGTTAATCAGACTATCTTTTTACAGCATATTACGGTTCTTTTCGATTTAACTTGAATATCTTTTTTACTGCATATAATTTTCGATAGAACTGCGGTGTGTCTCCATATGCTTCATTTTTTGTATAGTCAACTTGAGCGTCTGTACCGGGCCCGTATCCGGCAACAATATCTTTACCGTAGAAAGGTATAATATGCAGTAATGGTTCGCCTGCTTTAATATGAACATTGCATTTTCGTTTTGGCGAACATATAAAGTTCGTTACTGAGAATTTTTCATAATCAACAGAACCACTCCAAAGATGTAAATCATCTAGCCAGGTAGCATGATATAGCGGGGGTAAACATAATGCAGAAATATTTTTCGAAGTACGTATATACCATGGGCACTCAAACTTTATAACCGTTAGTGGAACCCCATCCTCAGGTGTAAAGAACCCATCAACAATAGAAGCATCCATGTTTATAGGCGGTCTAAAGCCTCTATCCCCCCTGATTGCTGAACCTATTTCACCAATAACACCTGCTTTATTTGCAAAAATTTTCATGTCAACCCAAGCTGGTATTATATAACCTAATCGACTATAGTCGATAATGCCAGGGCAATGAGGGAACTTAAACACACCGTATTTTTCTATTTGATTCGCTTTAGATTTAGGGGTAACATCCTGTGCTCGTTGTACGGGTAACCGATGATATGTCTGTCTCGATACATCAATAAACTCAAATTCAGGTGTTTTTTTCTTCAAAAAATTAAATAATTTCACTTGCGAGATTCTCTCAGTTCATTTGTATAAACCCCGTGTCTCGTACTTTGAGCTATTCGTATACGCTCTATCTCTCGGAATTCTTTTTTACTCATACTACGAATAATAGGTTCTTTAGATATTTTATAAATTTCTCGATGAATTGGTATAGCTACCACTATAGGTGTACCAGCATTAAGAACACCGTCAAAGTTAGCAGTGTGCCAAATTGCTGGGAAGTTGACTTCTTTTACATATGTATCTGTGTCTACTAAACCAGCTAGACATGTGAAGTGAGCTTGCTCTACGTCATTAATAATGGGCAGAAATAACGTCGACCACCCGGGCGCGGTCTTTACTACCCACCAGTTAAGAAATTTAATTGGTGGTGCCGGGTACCCGGGCGCAGCAGAGCCTCCAATCTGATCAACATTATGAAACTCTACTGACTTGACGGTCGGTCCGTTTTTAGCTTCAATAATAGCACAAGTAGAGCTAGATCGTATACCAACATCAGCTTGTAACGGAATAACAAAACCGATTGACATTGCGTCAAGTAGCGGCATGCATTTTTTTGCAGTTAACCCAGGTCGTCCAATACTATCGATACTATCTGGTAACGTAGGTTTTATCCTCTTAAACCAATCTGGAATGCACTTCGCAGCTGGCTTAGGAGGAAGTAATGATCCTTCAAATTCTGGGTGACACGTAAACTCGATTATAGGGGATTTGCGCCATAAATTAAACAAAAGACCTCTCCACGAAGGTTATACCTTTCTTTTCAAAAAAATCATAATCAGCTTTGTAGAACGCTTTAATTCGAGCCGCCTGTTCTGTAGTTACAGTATCATAATAGTCTGCTGCATCAGTGCTGTTCTGTCTACCTGCAGAATTATAAGACGGTAAATCTAACAGCGGGACTAATTTGTTATATTCAGCTTCATAATCATGGTAATTAAGTAATACTGTATTATCATTGATATATTCAGTTTGTAGCGAAAGAAGATCTACAGTTGTAAAAAACGCTCTAGATTCTAGAGCAGTTAGATATTCATCTAGAGTAACATTATTTAGTGTGGGTTTTTCATCGATATTAAATTTCTTTCCCCAAATTAAATGAAATAGCGCAGCGCCTCTTGAATATACTTCAAAGCTTAGTTTAGGGTCGGTACGAGCTTTTTCCCATTGCGAAATAGAATATCGCCAACCAGATACAAGTCTTTCTATAGGGTCTCTGTAGAATGCGTAGTGGGTTAGTTTACTATAATCTATTTCTGAAAAAAACTCTCCCATAACACGCTGTAGCTGATCTTTCTTAATATGTGTCCAGACGCTAGCGTATTTAGATCGACCGTGTTTCGCCTGATATGCTAGCCGAACAGTAGTAGATCCTGTTTTAGGGATTTCTAAAAATAAACAACCTGTTGATTCGTTAATTATCATTAAGCTATCCTCTCTCCTAATGCCCAGCTAACCAGTGTAACCCGCTTTCCTGATGTAACAGGTCTTACACGGTGTGGCATGAACGATGAAAAAAATACACAGTCCCCTCGTTTAGGCTTAAGGACTCTTGGGGCTTCTATATTACCTGTTGTAACTATTTCGAGCTCACCACCTTCGTATTCTTCTGGATCGCTTAAAAATAATACACTGGATATCTTACGTTGATACTTTTCCCACCCAAATGCAGCATCCCAATGCCAAGAATAGTGTTGATCAGGGTTGTATATAGTATACTGAAAACTATCAAAACCCTCAATATCTAACATAAAATGATCATGATTTACTTTTGCAAGGATTATCCCATGAAGATAAAAAAGCCATTCAGAGTTATTATCACGATGTATCCAGGTAATATCGGAATTGCGAATTTTCGGGTCAGCATCAGTAGCTTGATTGCCAACCCCCCCTTTACGAAACTCTTGCAACTCTGCAAGAAATTTAATTTTATCTAACTCTTCTGCTGTATAGCCGTTTTCCCATACTGCAAAACACTCAAATCCCCCGCGGTATTTAGGTATCTGATACATTATCTAATTCACCTCATGTTGTTAATTACTTTTAATAGTTACATAGCCCCCGGGCGGTACACTGACCGGGTATGTCTGTGAGTCAGGGACGTTGCTAGGATTTACTTTCGTTGCCGCAACTACAGATGCAGGTGTTCCTCCTACGTTAGAACCGGGGAGGGTAATACCTAAAGCGGTACTAGGGTTACCTGCTGCCCCGGGGTTACCTGGTGTATATGATGCCGGATAAGGGTTTCCTGGATTACCTGGTGTATATGATGCCGGATAAGGGTTTCCTGGATTACCTGGTGTATATGATGCCGGGAAAGGGTTCCCAGGATTACCCGGAGTATACGAACCTGGGTTCGGAGGATTAGAATTACCTGGTGTGTACGAACCTGGGTTCGGAGGATTAGGATTACCCGGTGTATACGAACCTGGGTTCGGGGGATTAGGATTACCCGGTGTATACGAACCTGGGTTCGGGGGATTAGGATTACCCGGTGTATACGAACCTGGGTTCGGGGGATTAGCTGTAGGGTTATTCGGGTCTGTCGGGTTGCCTGGGTAGTACTGAGGTGGTATATAAAAACCACCGTAGTTATATCCAGGGTAATATGTCCCAGGGTTCGGGGGATTAGCATTACCTGGAGTAGAAGGTGTCGGATTACCTGGTGTGTATGAGCCCGCATTAGGTGGTGTTGGATTACCCGGTGTAAATGCGCCTGCATTAGGTGGTGTTGGATTACCCGGTGTAAATGCACCTGCATTAGGTGGTGTTGGATTACCCGGTGTAAATGCACCTGCATTAGGTGGTGTTGGATTACCCGGTGTAAAATTACCCGGATTAGGGGGATTAGTACCGCCTGGTGTAAAATTACCCGGGTTCGGGGGATTAGTACCGCCTGGTGTAAAATTACCCGGATTAGGGGGATTAGTACCGCCTGGTGTAAAATTACCCGGGTTTGCAGCGTTTCCCGTACCTCCACGACCTTCTACTGTAATATCATAACGACCGTATGGTATTACATAATTACCTGGAGAGTTAAACGTTGTGGTACCCGTACCAGACGCACGCCACGTTTTTTCTAATCCAAATATAGGTGTTTTTCTAGTCACTAGAAGACCTCGTTACTTCGCGTCTTTCATTGCCAGAGAAACGTATACAGTAGTACCACCATCTACGGTAAATAGAGACCAAATATCTACGGCGTTAGCTGTAGTTGTTGCAGGAGGAACAACACCACCAGGGTAGTCAGATGAAGATGGCCAGGAGTATGTTCTACCTCCAGTTCCATCTTGTACAACTATAGCTGTAACAGCTGCAATTGTATTTGCGCCTGGTACACTTGTAAATGCAAAAGTAGTATTACCTGTTAGCCGCGTACGTACAACACCTTTTGTAAAATCGATATTAACATTACCGGATACGTTACCGAGATCGACATAATCACTGTTTGCGCCTGCGATGGTTATGTTACCCGAACCATTGGTAACTACAATACCTGAACCAGCAGTAAGAGTAGCCTTGTTGAGAGTATTGCCAGTCGAGTTGCCGATTAAAAGCTGACCGTCAGTATACGTTGTCTGACCGGTGCCGCCTTGCGTAACTGTAAGTGCTGAGCCTAGGTTAGATAGATTTCTACTATTATCAATGACGGTTGTACCGCCAACTTGAATTGCCATCTTCGCTCTCCTTTAGAACTCGGCATTTTTTTTTTTATTTTTTATCTTTTAACATTTGAACTTCCTGTTTCAAATGTTTAATACTCTCAATCAAAATAGCGATAAAGTTAAGATAGTTTATACCCTTTGTACCATCAGGCCTGTTTTTTACGACCTCAGGCAGTATTTTTTCAACTTCTTGAGCAGATAAACCTAAAGATTTTTCCCCCGAGTCTTTCCAGGTAAAGCTATAACCTGTAATTTGAGATAAGATATCAAGGGGGTTAGTTATCGGCTCAATATTGTCTTTGAGAGTCACATCGGAGGAAGAATTATAATCAGTAGAGGTTAAAAGACCCGTAGAAGGATTGAAAGTTAATTTAGTGCTGGTAATTTTTACCGCTGCATTCCCTGAGGAGGCTGCTACGAAGGTAGGAAATACCGTTGAGTTAGATGATGTATCATCTACTACTTTAATGTCTAAAGTTACATTTGAAACAGTGCCATTTGAAACAGAACTAGATGTAGCAAGTTCATTAATAGCAGCTACTAGATTAGCTTTAGCGGTAGTTGAAAGATTACTAACAACACCTAGTTCGTTATTAATATTTGAAAAGTTATTATCCACTTCTGTATTAGTAAGTGGAGAACCTTTTACGTTTCGTAAGACTAGAGTAGCCATTTAATTTCTCGTTACACTATATTACTATTTATAAGTAATGCATTAATCTTTTTGACTTCATTTTCAAGCAACTCAATTCGTTGCTGTTGTTTTAAGACTGTTTCAAAAAGTTTCTTCTTTTCTAAGTAAGTATTCAGACCTGCTTGATCAGTATTTATGATCGCTTTCGAGGCTGAGTCTCTTACTAAATTTGGTTTACCTTCTACTTTTAATTTCATTATGCGAGAGCAACTAACCTCAGATTTTTACACTTAGGGGGCTTAGCGCTATTTGTAGATAGTAATACAATCTTTAGAACTATGCCAGTAAATGGGGTTAAATTATCTATCTGTTTTTCAACTTCATAATATTCACCACCTATAGAGTTAGGAATAGTTAAACCAGTAAGCTCGGTATATTCCTTATCTTTAATTGTAGTATCACTTGGTAGTTTAAGCTTGTAGTAGATCTTTAAATCTCCGTCAGATGGTTTAGCGATATCTAAACGCAGATTGAGAGATGTGGACGGATTTAAGAAATCTACCTGCTTAGTAATGTACTTAGCGAGAGCTGACCCCCCGGTAACCGCTTCTTCAGCTACAAAAGCAATACCGTTCGTTACTGTGATTACGTTAGCTGCAGCAGCATTGGTTATTGTACCATAAACTTTAATGTTTGCCCCGTCATCAAGAACATCGAGTACTCTAAAAGTATTAGAATTAACGTTTGAATTAGATACTGTGACAGTTGTACCTTTGGTAATAGTAGCGGCATTTGCTTTATCTAGGGCATCAGGTATAGTTATGTATCCAGTTGTTGTAGATATATTTGTAAAATAAATGTTTGCTGATCTTGCAACTGTAACGATTTCAGATGAGAGATTTTCATTTGCATATGTTGGAGAATTCACTATATTATTTACAAATACTGCACCAAGAGATTGTATATCAATAACCGGAGAGAGTGTAGAAGAATCGGAGGACATTTCAAGACGAAGAGTTAACGGTCTTTGACCTGACATGCTCGCGCTTATATTTGTATTTCCTGCTAAAACTTTAGTAGCTGACAACTCTGTGTCATCTTTTGTTAGAGTAGTAAAGCTAGAATCAATTGTATATCCTACAGATGTACCTTTAAGCTTGTACACTACGTCTGTACCAGCTGGAGTTAAAGTAGATATAGCAGGGTATATCGTGTCGTACTTAACATCCTGAGTAGCAAACAGTCCTGCGCCACCACCACGAGTTACAGAGGTAACGCTAGGTGTTGACGGTAAGTTGATGGTGTATGAGTTAGGCTTAACGTTAGAGACTGCAAACTGAACTCCGCTTACTGTATCAACGTTAATTCCAAATATATTACCTATGGCAACATTAGCACGCATACCATCTAAATCAAAACCACTTAATACTACATACGAGCCGTTGGTAAGACCGTGATCACTGTGAAGTACTTTCATTGTAGTCTTGTTAGGATAAACTTCTAACGGGTCGCTACCTAATTTTTTATTAGAGTATTCTGCTGGGTTAACCACAAGATCCAGGGTACCGCTAGTGCTAGTAAACTCCGCGTTATATAATTTAAACTTAAGATCTTGCAGTTGATCTGGGGTCCAAGAAACAGCATTTTGAGACTTATATAGAACACCTACGAACGGTTGCTCTGATATAACACGATTAGTATATACATCAGTTTCACCTATCTGAGAGATCCAGACGCTGTAGTTAATAGAGCTGGTTAACAATACAATTGAATATTGTCCCGGTTCGAGATAAACTAGACCATCAAAATAAATTGTAGTTGCTGTCTGACCATCGGTCGATGTAGTAATTTGACTTGGCTGTACTACAACGCGCGAGAATGGAACTACTGTTTGCGATGGAATACCTGCAACTAGAGGTCTAATCTCTACAAACATAGGTAGGACTTCATCCTTCGAGTAGAAGAATAAATCTACCTTACTGAGATAAACCGGGGATCCGGATATTGCGAATGTTTGCGCTAACGGGTCTGTACCGTAGCACACTCTACCAGTAGATATTGATGGTGCTGCTGTGGCAGCTATGTTATCTGTATCTGCATCACTATTATTAACGATAGAAAGAACAAAATCTTTATATCCAGCCCCATCAGGGATTGAGTCTCTGGCAATTAACGCAGCAGTTATCTCAATAGAAGCTGCACGTATGGCAGCAGCTTCATCCAATCCTCTATTAATCCAAGATTGAACACCGCCCTGCGATTGTTCGGTACCGTGCTGTTGTAATCCGCGGGCCCAGCCATCTGATACCATCTCATGAACCGCATTAAATGCAGCTAATGTTTCTGCTGACGGTACATATGCACCAGTTCTAAGATCGTCATCAATACTGTAGACGTCTATACCGCCACCTGAATCGATATAGCTAGCCGCGACGGCTTTTTCAGCAGTAGCAGCTACTGTATTAGTATTATCTAAAATTGTTGTTAATGTGCCTTTTTCTTCCCACTTAGTAGCTGTTTCTTGATCTACGGGTATTCTAAATGCATAGCTTACAATACCATCAGAAATTGTAGGCGGTGGGGTAGAAGCAGGTTCTACTATGTTCTCACCCCCGGGGCGTACAGTAACATCTGGTACGTCTCTTCTATCATACACTGTTTCAGCTGCTGTAGGTGCAAGTCGAATTAATTCACCTGAGGACTTAAATATAGCTTCTGCTTGAGTCTCGCTATCATTCCCGTTCGTGGTAGAATCAGATAATCTAAAGATTTTATCCCCGGTAGGTAATTGTAAGAACGCGCTATCATAATAAAAAGCACCGGTAACTACCCCTTGATAATTCGTGTATAGATTACCTTTATTGATTGCCATGTCAGCGAATACGTTACCGCTTACAGCAACATTACCTCTGCAGAATTGAGTAACATTATAATTATCAAAGTAAGCATTAAGTTTAGTGTTAGGCTTTAACCCCCTGCCAACAAAATTAATTACAATACTTCTCATTTTTGGAATAACAACTTTCGATATTACAACATCATTAGTTGATGTATTATCTACTGTTTCAGCAACTGTATATCTCGTACCAGTTCTCTCTTCGACACGATCATTACCGTACCATACTTCGCGCCAGTCACCCCATATAGTTTCAAACGATGCATTACTATTAGTTAGAGTAGAAAGATTTTCATTTTGATCTTTATATACTGCAGGAGCACGAACAGTATCAAACCAGATGTCAGAAGGAGGGTTTAATTCAATAGAACCAGTGAAGTTAACGACGCTAAATGGATTGATATTTTCGCGTCTACTTGCTGCATTATTCTGAGCTATGACATTACTTGTATACGGGAATGTAATTACATTGCCAGTAAGTGCATAATTATTAGAAGTTCTTTGGCTTGTAGATGTATTAAGTTCTTTTAATCTTAAAGTTTTTTGAGAGAACTTAGGGCGAATTTCCCTCTTATTAAAGTCCATGGCAATCTTATAATCAGGGTTTGTGGTATCCCCGACTCTATGACCTTCAAAGTTATCGACTAAGAACCCGTTTTTAAATCTATCAAAACCTAGACTATCTTGAATTTGGAAAGACTCTGTATCTTTTTCAAGAAGAGATAAAGTTGTATAGTATTCTAGATTTTTAACCCGATTTTCTATACGACCGATATCTCTCATCGTATAGCGTTTGTTATCAATTATTGTAATATCAATATCTTGTTGCAGATCAAAGACATAAGGCTTCTGCTTAAGAACATAAAGAAGCATTGAGTTGTCAGGGGTCTTAGGTTCTTTAGGGTCTAACGAACTTGTTCCAGCTATGTATTTAAGCGACCCAGTGCTATCTAAAACTATCTTATCTGTTCTAGCTAGATAATAAGAATAATCTGTGAAGAGAGTGTCGTTAGGTTCGGGAATTTCAGATGGGGTAACGAATGTAGCACCATCGGTATTTATTCTAGGTCTAAAATCTAAGCAATCTCTTAGCTGATAAGTAACATCCCCAGATGTAAAAGATGGTATATCTTTATAATCAATACCCGCATAAGATGATACCGAGAAGTAATCGCCTGCTGAGTGGGTAAAGTAGCTATATGTAACTCTTACTGGGCCGGTTGGTTTTGGCTGACCAGGCTTTAGACTTATGGATCCAAGATCATAATGTGTAAGTCTTTGACCGCTGTCTAGTGTGTATCGATCAGTAATATCTGTAGCATTAGAAGATGAATATGCTGTTCCAAAAGCGTTAGCGGACATGCTAACGCTTGTTAGTTCGAAGATATCTGCCTGACCAAGAGAAAGTGTAGACAAAGCTGCGGTATTGCTAGTTGTAAAGTCTACAGTAGTTCCGGTAACTAAAGTCTTTACTTTCTTGTCAGCAGCAGAGTTAGTCTTATCTACTGTAGCCATTACTGTGATAGTGTCCGAGCCAAAGCTCGCACCTAATGTAATAGTTAGTGTTGTACCTCCGCCCCCTATAGTAATGTTAGAGGAATAAAGCGGGGGAATTGCGCCTGTCGTTCTATCAATAATAAGATAATTTTGAGTAGAAAATCCTGCAAAAGTTTCATCTGTACCAGCGGTAATAGTAACAGAGCCGGTTGTCAGGGTTCTGTTATAGTATCTTTTCGTGGTATATACAGTTTCAATGTTTGTAGGATCGACTTCTTTAATAGACTCATACGGGAACGGATAAATGAAAGTATCGTATTGAGTATCACTTACAGTTGCCTGCTCAACAAATCCCGCCACACCAGAGAGATTGCCTACTACTGCTGCGCTAGCAACTAATGCTACATCACTGGTAATCGAAGATACAAGTATGGTGTTGCCGTTAACTCTTAAATAGTCCCCGGTACTAAGCTCGGTAGTGAAGCGAGTACCGGTACCAGTGACAGTTGTTGAGCCATTAGTAGTATTAATTGAACCGGTAAGCAACACAGTAGACGCAGAAACGTTTGCGGTAAAGTCTGCTCCAGAAGAATTATCAAAAAATAGTTGCCTAACATCCTGCTCGAACACATAACCAGTGCTCATGGATATATCGAATAAGTAGCATTTGTAAATAGCGGATGAACCTGATCCAGAAACATACTCGATATGTCTAACTCTTGCTGTACCTACTTGTGTACCGGAAGCAGTACCATTAGCTGCAGTGTAGGTATTATAGAGTTTTACGCGACTTAAAGTTGTAAAATCTGGTGCTGAATACATCCCCGTAATTAGAATATAGTTTCCGACAGTAAGCGATACTGGAGAGTTGTTTAGGGATATGAAATCTCGTGCCTTCGTTGCATTAAGATAACGGGTCTTTAGATTATCTATTTCATACCCTTGCACATACGCTTTACCTGGGGTTATAACGTTAACAAATAATTGACTATTGCCGTTAACGTTTGCGGTAAGTAAACCATCTCGTACGCTGGTATTGCTTGTTCTTAGATGTTCGATAAGCTCTAAGCCATAAGGTCTAACAACATAATTACCTGACTCATCATATGTTCTTCTAGCTAGTGTATCACCTAGAACGTTGTAATCTGTGTTTATTTTTTGATTTACAACAAAACCATCTTCTATTCTAAGAAGTTCTATAAAATTAACATCGTCTGCGGCAGTTGCAGTTAAATCTCTAGCTTCTAAAGTAAGAGTAATTGAATAGCGATCGGCTCCAGGGGCAAAATAATTTGAAGATCCTAAAGCTGGGTCTAATAGATCAATATCATCTTGACTTGTTATAAAAGATTCTGTTATTACAAAGCCAGCCACTTTATTAAGACCGGCTGATTCACCACCGGTATATTTTGAGATTAAAACAGTTTGTTCGTCAAAATAAACAAGATTATTCTTTGTAAATATAACCCCGGAACGAATAGTTAAGGCTGTACCTACACCCGTAGCGCTAGATGATGCAACTGTTAGTGTGGTTGTAGAATCAGCGACTTGAAGTGTTTCGCTCGCTGTAAACCCGGTAGCTGTTCTACTTGTACCTGAATCAAGATACTTTACATAGATAGTGGGAGGATCGTTATTTTCTGATTTAACTGCTTTCAGAATAATAGCGTTAACACCTGATGTTTGACCGGTTATCTTACTACCTACCAAACTTTCGATAATTCCGTTATCTGCTGCTGTAAGTTTAACAAACTTATAGTAGTAGTCAATTTGCTGCTGTCCGTTTAATACAAGCGAACCTTCTTTAAAAAAGTGCTTACCCAAATAACCAATTTGAGTCTGTATTTGAGTTTGAAGCTGAGTTAATTCTCTAGCCTGGACTGCACGACCAGGTCTAAAAAGAATACGATAGAAGCCTTTAGATTCGCTAAAATCATCATAGTATGGGGCGGCATTAAATTCCAGCGTCATGACCTACCTTTAATAAGTGAATACGGATTTTATTGATATTGATTGATTTTCAGTGGGTGTAAATGCAAGGCGATTATCTATATAAATTATCTTGCCAGAATATTTATCAACATCTGGAGTAGTTATATCAGTAGCGAACACCGTATTACCTAAGTAAGTAAACGTATCGTTAGCTGCTGGGGCTTTATCTTCTAACGGTGTAAGCAGCATAGCATTATTTTCTGAGGTAATAATTTTAAATGTTGCACCATCGGACACTCTGCTTATAATTGCATCTTCCGTGAATACAGATGTGTTAACGTTACCAGAAACTAACCAGCAAGCTGAGCCGGTAATGTTATTAAAAAATCCAGTATCGCCGTAGCGACGCATATCTTTAATAAGACCAATTTGTCGAAAATCGTTCGTTACAACTAAACCCTGATTTTTATCAGTACCTATTGTTGTATAGAAAGCAAGCGATCTCGCGTGGAGTTCTGATACTGGATCTCTACCGTGACCGTAGTATGGGGCAATTATAGGTCTTGCCGCAGCGCCTGCACCTGTAGTATTAGAGGTAATAACTACATCTGCTTCAGTGTAGTTTTGCCCTTCAGTCAGTACATTTATTTTAGTTACCCTTCCGTTGATTACTGTTGCATTTGCGGTACATCCCGTACCATTACCATTCACTGTAACAGTTACGTTACCCGGGTAGTTATATCCTTGTGATACAACTTTAATAGCATGAATAGCACCCGGTACGGCTAATATTTCGCTCGTTGCTTGTACGGAATCAACATCACCTTCAACAAAGGATACCTCGAATTCAGCGTTATCACCATCCCCTTCTGCAGTTACTGATGCGTAAGTATAACCTATACCACCATCTTGTATCTGAAAATTAACTATTTTACCCCCATCAACAACAGGGTAAATAATAGCTTCTGATTTTTCTCCTCTCAACACCGCTGTTGCGTTAGAGCCAGCTCCGGTGATGGTAACGTTTGGTATACGATTGTATCCTGAGCCGTACTTTAAAGTGGCTGTTGCGGTTGCTCTAAACCCAGCATACGCTAAGTTAGCTGTTCCGAATGTCTGAGTACCTGTAGTATGTGTTGGCGGGGTTGCATTAGCAGTTCCCCCTGCTGTGCAGGTGTACAACCTTGTGTTGTAATATACCTGTGTGTTTATATCTAAGTTAGCATTAGCTACCCAACCGCTTCCTATCACAACTGTAGGTGCAGTAGTAAAATCTTTACCGCTGCTAACCATTACAACTCTGCCTACAGAATTACCATTCAACGTAGTAATAGCAGATGCCCCGGTACCTCCTCCCCCTGATATAGTAACATTAGGAGCATCAAGATACCCCGATCCACCTTCGCTTAGAGTAATATAACTAACAGCCCCGTTTAAATCTTTAAGTGTATCGATAGTACCAGCAGCTGTAACGTTAGCATTAGCAGTGAATGTTGTAGCTCTGTATTTTAATCCTACGGTTCCATTGCTTGTTGTACCACGAGTATGTACGGGGCCAGATGCACCTGATATGCCAGATTTTACAACTTCGTAAATGTTGTTTTGAAAATTTAAATACTGACCTGTAAAGTATGTATTTGATGATAACCAGTTTGTTGTACCTGAAATAGGGGGTTCTATAGTTACTGTAGTATTACCAGAGTAATACCCACTACCAGCATTCTCGACAACGGCTTGAATAATAACACATGGATTATCTTCCTGATAACCATCACCTACAACTACCAGGGAAGCATATGTATAGTTATCCCCGGAATTAATTATATTAATTTTTCTAATTTCCCCGCTAGAATAAAATTGATCGCTAAGCGATGTTTTAACCGGCATTTTTGTTGCGGATAAAAACTTACTCTGTAAGGACAGGGGAATCGTACCTATAAATTTCCATTTGTACCCGTCGCTGAGTGTAAACGGTTCAGGTTGAGTGGAGATAGGCTTAACTGTTGACAGTGAATCATTGTTGTTGTTTAGACATTTGTAGATATGATAATCTTCAGTTAATACATAGAAGTTTGCGTCTTGTATAGTATTAGCGCCAGAGTAAGAATACCCTAAAACCGCGTTAGCTAGAGCACCGGACCCGTAAGTATCTGTTATGTTAATACTAATATTAGCAACATTATTTGTATAACCATATCCATTATTAAGCATCGTTATCGCAGTTATCACACCGTCTGTAATCGTAAGATTAGCAGTCGCACCTATACCGTTGCCCCCGGTAATAGATATAGCAGTATTAGCGCTATAATTTGATCCACCGTTTATTAAATTAATACCTATAATTTGATCTGAGCATTGATCATCATACATATCATAAACAGTATTAGCGGTCCAATTAACCCGGTCAACGACATAGCTAACATCCCCCGGTTGCACCTGCTTTACTGAAACTATTCTTCGGCGAACGTATTGTTCGTATGAAGGTGAATCAACCGGGGTAGGGGGATTATCTGGATCATCCCACTCAACTACTTGACCAATAAAATAGAAGTACTTACCTGCTCTCGAGGTAACTTCGTCATAAACAGCATCTGCTACTGTTGTAAATAGCAGTGGTTTAGTTAGAGTGGTAGATGACATGTTATACTATCGAGATCGTCCAGGTAATCGTAATAGCATCACTTGCAGATTTATTAATTACGGGGAACACAGTTCTACACAACATTGAACCCGTGGTACCATTGTTAAAAATGCCAGCCTCAGCAAGCGCACCTGTACCTGTACCTGCAGGATAAGATGCAGAATACGAAATAGTATTTGATGATGGGGAACCACCCGCAACCGTTAGTGCCACTCTAGCAAGCTCAGTTTCTAGAGTTGTATTGCCAACTACAGGTGATGTATTACCAGTTCCTACTGCCATATGGCTCATAACAGCAGCGGTATTACCTGCTAGGCGAGCGGCAATTACCGACTTACCTGCAGTAACCACAAGATTCTTGTGATGGTACTCTTCTCTCGCACCATCAACTTCTGATGTCTTTACAACAATTAAATCGCCAACAACTTTTAGATTGTTGGAAATATCTTCATTAAAGGTTAGCATTAGTTTCTCCTACGGGATATTCTATTATTTATAATAAACTACGATACAGTTATATCTATTTCATCGCTGAAAGATATAAAGCTTGCACTTAGATTTTCAACATAGTCTTCTAAGAAATACTCTGAAGCATACGGTGCTTCAGTTGTAATGAAATTTAACGATATATCCAACGATAACGAATCAGTAATAGAAATATTGCTTTCTATATTACTAGAGATTTCTAAAACATGAAAATCGGATACGGTTGTGTTACTGGCTTGAACTGCCCCGTACAGATAGGTAAAGTTATCATTTGGTGTAGTATTGTCCGATAAGATCTTAGACATACTATATTGAAGAGAGTCAACAGCAGAATAAGAGTCTGTAAGTATACTTCTTAAGAAGTTAACAGTTGACGCTATTTCAGTAATAACGTTGAAATTAGATTCAAGGACTAACTCACCAAACATTCGTGTACCTGCAGGATGAATAATATCCATCACTGCTTTTTTGTATTTTTCTAACCGTTCGTCTATACGGAGAACATAAGAATACGGTTGATAATAGGCATCGTCCTCAAGATACATAACATCACTTAAGAAGCCATCTGTAGTATCATAATGACCTGGATAATTAATTACTGAGCCAAGCTCTACGAATATGGAAGCGTCAGATAATGAGCCAAGAGATGTTGATCCTAGATCTGATATGGCTGTAGAAGTTACAAAGTCTCTTAATAAAGTACCAGTAAAATCTTCAGCGAAATAACTTAGAGCATAATTACCTTCTAGTGATACTGTACCACGATCTACAAAACCTCTAGTGCTATCTGTAATAGTAGCTGCACCACCAATGAAGGTAAAGGTTGTAGATGCGGGCGCACGCGTAGAAGAGGTAAAGAAATTATAAAAATCACTAGTGTATCCTATACCAGAACTTACTAGCTGTACGTTTACAATACCCCCACCAGTAGATATTTTAGTTACTTTAATTCTTGTGGTATTACCTGCACCGGCTTCTAAAGTAAAAACATCGCCCACTCTGAAGCCTGTCCCGGGGTTTGAAATTGTAAACTTATTAGGTACAGCGATTACAATCCCTTTATAATTAGGGGCTTCAACTCTATCCCCTACATTAATTGGAACGTTCTGTCTATTATCAATAAAAAATTCAAATATATCTTCACTTATACCGGCAAGAGAAGAGCATATATCTTTTTCTTGAACAAATAAAGTATACTGAGATGTATCCGATGTAATTAGTACGTTTTTATCTAAGATTGTATCAGGATTACCGTATACAGTTTGGAGAAAAATTGAACTTCTTTGAATCCATTTGCCGTCAGATGCTCTAAGTATTTGATTAGACGGGTAATAAACTTCTACCTCTTTATCAAATAATAATCTAAAAAGTAAATGAAAACCTTTTTCGGTACCTTTACTTGTATACAGATCTTTTATTTTTTTAACTAAAACTTTCTTATCTAAGGAGGCAATTCTAGGTATATCGTCGCAGTACTGTCTTTGAAAATTCTCTATAAAGCTAGTTATAGTTCTATCAACATCATTATATGAAAGAGCGTTTTGTAAAACTTCTTGTGCACCGCTATCTTGCTCTAAAAACTTATAGTATGCTTCTACGAAAGCAACAAATGTAGGAAAGTCGCTCTGTACAAACTCAGGTACTTGATTGCTAACTATCGCTGATAGTTTTTCTGTTATTCTAGTCGTGGTCATGAAATAGCAGTAATGTTAATAGTTAGACCGGCAGTTCTATTAGCTGGGATACTCTTTGTACTATTATCATAAGTTACGATTTGATTACGAGTAGCGATAATATTATAACTATCTTTCTGAAGATCTACGTTAAATCTTACATCAAATTGACCGGCTGGATAACCTATAGGTATAATATCATTTATAACAATTTCACCCAGTCTATAATTGATTGTACCTACAGCACCAAGATCTACATCTGTAAGGAAGTTATATAATCGAAGAGTACCGGTGCCATTAAGATCTGGCGGCATTGAGTCTGGCAGGTCTCTTATAATTACCCCAACACTTTCGCCCAGATAAGATACGTAGAATAGAGTTGACGTGAGCGTACCAGGTTGTAGTTTGTTACTGAATTTAAGTTTAGAATCACTTAGGTAGGAGTTGGAAACGTTGAGAACTGGTTGTATTCTTTTTTGTAACTCTATTTGAGCAACTGCACTAATTATTGATGTATTAACAGCCAAAACTTTATTAATAAGCTGAGAATAGTAGAACGGTGTTTCAAACTCTTGAAGTGTATTTGTAAAATAATTTATTACAGCTGTATTTACTAAGCTACTTATCTGAGCAGCTGTTGATGTTGTTCTATTCTTGTTATAAGAAACATCGACGGTCAAACCAACGTACGTGTAATCTGGATCTACAAATTCTGGAAATACTGTAAGAACTTGTCTTTCTTTTAATAAGGTATTTTTAATAGACTGCTTAGTAGCTTCATTAATTACATACCCTTCGTACGGTTTAAGAGATATAAAAACTTTGCCGTAAATAGGAGGGTCGTTATCTTCACCGCCCCAGACCGATACAGCTTCTACCTGCGGATAAGAGGCTTTAATTATCGAAGAATAGTCATTTTTAGTTACAGCTCTATCCATAGACAGATAGGCTCTTGGTGCATTAAACTTAATCGAGGTAATGCTCTCTTTAGCAGATCCGTTAGTAGAATTGCTTACAGTTGTAATAGCGATATCGTTTGATCCCCCTATCGCACCACCTGACTGAAACGTCTGGGCAATATTACCTGATACATTAGTTTCTGCACCAACTGAAACTAGATATTTAATTGTTATAATATTACCCGCAGTTAGTTTCTTACCTATTATTCCATCACCAAAATAAATCTGATACTTACCTAATGGGTTTTCTTCTAGGAAATATACCGTTGAAGCGCTATCTACATCTACGATTGTATTTGAATTAGTATACGTGGTAGTTGTAGTATCTGAAGTAGAAGTCTGTACGGTAACTAACATTGTAGTTGTATCGACGTCAACGTTAGGTATTTCATACTTCTCGTCTGGACCCGGCGCAACGACCGTAAAGGAATACTGAAGTAACGTTCCCTGCTTAACAGTAATATTATCAAACAAATAAACCCCGTTTGATGGGGTTATTGTATACGCTTGAGTTGTTAAGAATGTATATTGCGAGCTATTAATCGTCGTAGTAAACGGTGAGTAGATAGGTAATGTTAAAGATGTAGGTAGGTTAACTGGATTATTAACTGTGACGTCTAGAACGGCAGTTGAGCCTACGATTGATCTAGGTGTATACCCGAGATGCTTAGCTATTGAAACAGCAGATGATCTTTTAACAGCTGAATCTAAAAACATCTCATTAACTAACATATTAGCTAAGTATGCGTTATAATGAGTATTATAAGCAAGCAGATCGATAAGAACCGATAGACCAGACCCTTCAAAATCGTAATCTGTAAATTCATTTTGAGCATTCAGAAATGTCTTTAAATTAGTTTTGATTGTATCAAAATCTAACTCTGTAATTCTCAGATTAGCCATTTATCGGATTCTCGTTAATGCAGTCTTTACGGTTATCGGTCTTTCATTATTTACTGTTCGAAATACTACCTCTACCTCTATACCATTTTCATCTACCTGCTCATCTATATTAACTTCTAGAACTATAACTCTAGGTTCGAATTTTGCAAGCACATCGAATATAGTTCTTCTCATAACAGAAACAGTAATCGGTGAGAAGTTTTCAAAGAGAAGAGAATATATTTGACAACCTATCTCTGGATGAAACGGTCTTTCATAATGCTGAGTCGATATCAAGTTTCGTACCGACTGTTTTATAGCTTCTTCATCATACTTTAAAACAACATCTCCTGTCGAAGGATGTTGTGTAAAGCTTAATCCTAAATCAGAAAATTGTCTGGATGATCTTGCCATATGCTTTTCTATAGTATTTATGCCAGTTTGGATAGACCATCACTGTGTTTTCTATTGTTCCAGAACGTCATAACTTGCTTTCGATTGTTTTCCCCTTTATAGGAGATATGAATCCAAGGGGTATTCGAATAGCTGGTATATTCCAATATTAACTGATCGTAGTTTAATACTCGTGCTAGGCGTTTAGCTATATTAAAATAATCAGATGGTTTATAACCTAAGAATTGAATATCTACACATGAACCGAATGGGTGTTCTGAGTTGATAGAACTTATGTCTTTAGACCGATAACCAGAAGCTATAATAAGACTAGGGAATAAACTAGCCGCTGGTTCCAAGATATTAAGTGCTACCTGTTGCAGATTATAATAAATCTGACCAGAATTTTCTGATTGAGGTATTCTGCTTCTAACAAGGGACGCTTTAGCAGATAACATATCAACTGTAAAGCTAGATGACAAGAAGAAGTTACCTGGTAGGGGATTTTTTGAGAGCAGGGATTCAGATGCAGTAATCAATTTACTCTGCTGGCTTTGTATTGAGGCAGTCTCAATAACTTTAGGCTGCCTTTCAAAGTCAACTATCGAGGATAGTCCTGAGAGTACAATAAGACTCTTATGATTATCATATTCACCTTCTGCGGCTAAATCTTCCTCTAATCTTAAAGCGTAAGGATCTGCTATTGTGGGAACAACGGGATCATCAATTTCTACCGGATCAATATCTTTTCTACCATCAAGTACACCAAACTTTGATCTTCCAGCGGTAGCTGCGATAGGGCCCTGAGGTTTTATCGAGGTACCTACGTTTTCGTTTATTAATGGTGAATCAATATTAAATGTTTGAGCTGCTGTAAAATAAAAATTACCAGCTGTATTACCATACCTGTCGTTACCAATTTGCTCATGTAAATCAAGTACAGTACGAATGTAGTTGTACACACTATATGTGTACATATAAAAGGACTTAATGTTTAAATTCTCATCTGCGAGCATATTCAAGTCTTTATTTGAATATAAATTCAACGCAACATTAGCTTCTATATTAACATTGCTGCTAGAAATATTAAACTCTTCTGCTGCTGAAAGATTAAACTTACCCCCTGCAGCTGCTGATATATCATTATGACAAGTAATGCTTGTATTACCTTCTACTTCAATATTAGCATCGGTACCTACGTAGATATTACATCCTCCGTTAACTGAAATATCAGCTTTACCAGAGATAGCAATCTTACCGTTGCGATCAATAATTTCATAAGAAGAACCTGTAGTGCGCTTAGTTACTGAGCCACTTGCATCAATTTCGACAAAGGTACCTGATCTATGGTAGATATGAAGTCGTTCAGAACCAGGAGTATCATCCATTTCAATAATATGACCCCTTTCAGTCTGTATTACTTTATTGAAAGGATACTCACCCACGAATGGAGAAAGAGGTTGACTCCAAGATTCTTCACCAGGTAGTTTAGCACCTTGCATTCTATTTAAATTTTTCTTTTGAACTATAGTACCTCTAATATCACCAACAGCTAGCTTATTAACATCAGTTAAGCCTTGGTATTCTTTAGTAGGATAGGTACCTGTAGGGTCCACAAAGCCTAAAGAGGTGGTTGAGACAATGTTTGTATTTTCTACGTTGTCAGTATTATACGTCTCAGATTTAGAAAGTTCATTATTTACGGTTTGATCAGAATAATTTTGTGTAGCTGTCTCTACAAGATTATCACGATCTTGCTCTGCTGCTTCTGCTGCGGATGTCTCGACCGCGTCTTTAACTTTTTTTGGTTTAAATAATCCGGATATAGCCGAGAATAGCGAAGAGACTATAGAAGACTTAACTGAGCTACTTAAACTACCAGCAAGAGCTTCAATATTAAGTATTGAAGCTTTATCTGTAGGTAACGCGTTAATCAACTCACCTTGCAGCTTATTTGCAAATTTAGATGTGATATCATCAACTAGTTGATTTTGTATCTCGGTTTTAAGGGTATTAGTTAATTCACTGGATGAAAAGTTACCAGCTACAATGTCTACTGGATTCGAAGTTCCTATTAGATTATTTTTTACATCATTAATTGTCTGGTTAGTAGACCTATTAACACTCTGTACAAGTTCATTAGAAATTTCTTGCGAAACTTTGCCCGCGATATTATTAGCATTTGTATTATCAAGACCTGTTGCATCTATAATCGCTTGTGATGCAGATGTCTTAAGCTCTTCGTTTACTTGTGATTGTATATTAGTCGTCATGTTACGCTGTTGTTACCAAGTTTAATAGACTGCTTTCTTCAGAACTAAATCGATTTTTAACACTATTTCTTAAATCAGCGGAACTAGACGCAAAGTGCGTAGATACTGACGACACTTTATATGCACTTACCAATCTAATTATATCTGAATCTGAAAGATTTGTTTTATTTTTAAGCGGATTTAAAAAAATACTTACAGCGCTAGAACCGGGACCATACTGAACTGCAGTCGACCAGATCAGATCTTGTACGCCGGGACCACGCCTAGAAAGATCACAACCCTGTCTTTGTAAATTAGAAAGCAGAACTGAATAGTAAGTTTCTTTTATAAAGTTATACTGTTCAGTTTCAAACTGTGTACCATATTCAGCTGCAATTTCTCTCCACTTAGCATCGAATGCCGGGGTACCAGGGGCAAGAGATTTAAATTTATCTTTAAATGAACTCCAATTAAGAAATTGAACAACAGGCGGGAAGTGAGCTGTTCTTCTTGATTTTCCGCTTTTCATTATAGCGGGTTGATACGAAACCAGCTGATATGTACCATATGATGCACCGCCTGGGTCATTTCCTGCACCTCCTCTATAATCATTAATAGCAGAAGGACCTCTATTACCCGACTCATATTGCTTAGAAGTTTGACCAAGTACCCATCCGTCTACCGGTGTAGTAGCTGCAGGCACAGGTACATCATCTTCATCCGTTACTGCTTCATTGGTGTTCTCATCGATAAGTACCCCTGTATCAGCATTACTGACCTGCTGACGTGATGCTGGGGCTGGGAATGCGACCGCTGTACCAGGTATCTTAGAAGCAATTGTACCAAACATTGCTGGTTGCTGACCATCGGCACCGTCGAGAAAGAAGCCGACAACCCAGGTACCTTCTACAGGACCAAGAGGAGAAATACCTATACCTGAAATAGCAGCAGACGTTATTGGTTGGATAGGTATACACCAGGGGAGGTCGTATGTAGGTAGTAAGGTCTTATTCTCGGTATGGTAACCGAATATTCTTACCTTACAGCGACCTAATTTTTCCGGGTCGTATCTGTCCTCTACGACCCCAACCCACCACACAAAACCGTCTTTATTAAAAATATTTTGTATCATAATACACCTAAGGAATCTTTAACAATTTCCATTGTCATATAATGAGATTTTAAAGTGACGGTATGGTGTATAGCAGTAATAAGATAGTATCCAGAATAAATTACATCCTCTGTAACCCCGTTATTAGTTCTATCGCCTCCACCGAGAACCGGGTAAGAAAGATACAACGATGTACCTACCTCAACGTCAGTTCGACCCGGTACTACCAAATTTGCTTTTATATTATCTATATCTAATAAACTAGATCTTCTATTACCATGAATAGCGGTAATAACATCACTAAAATTTTCTGTTGTATTATCGTATAGGCGAGGATTAACTGGGTAAAAAGATGTTTTAGCAGCAGGGTTTCTCATTATATTTGAAGAGAACACCGGTATACTCTTATTGTTCTCCCCTGTAGTATGGAACTGTTTTTTATATTCTGAAACGTAATCATAGTCTGTTACAGTATATTTTTTATTATGAAAATCAAGGGTTATAAGTCTATTTGCTAGATACCCATTACTTATGTTCTTAACATTATCTACGTTTTCTATTATTTTAAAATTTTTGGCAAGAAAATATTCTCGGTTAATACTAGAGGCATCAGGATTAGACGAATCTACCGCTATATTAGATGCACCAACAGTATACTTACCTATGGAAAGTTGTTTTATATTTTTAAGCAAAGCTTCTACACAGGCAAAACAAAATCTTTGGCTGGTTTCGAAAAATAAAAAACTCTTAGCAACATAATCTTTAGGTATAGCTTTTGTAGCAAGCCAGTTTATGCATTTCGAAGGAAGCCACCCAGGAGAAACAAATTTTACTTTATTAGAGGTCTCCCCAATAAATGATATAGTTGATTTATTTGTTCCTGTTAAGTAAGAACCTTCTTCCGCAGTATATTCTCTTTCTGTTGAAATAAAATTATTAAAAATATTAGTTACTATATTTTTAATATCCCCCTCAAAAGGAAGAAAAAGAGGTAGGGTAATGTCGTATATAAATTCCAGAGATGTAAAATGCATTACAAAAATTTGAGTACTAGTATCTAAAGCTATAGATCGATCGCTTATTCGGTATACTCTAAATGCTTTAGATATACTGGTTGGAAAAGAAGGGGTCTTAAATTTAACGAGTAATATCTCTTCACCTTTTAGATTAAGAAGTTCTACAAGATTCCTACTATCTGTAAGGGCTATATTACCCGTGATGAAATTAGAAAAAATATCCTCATATAAATTTAATTCAACAAGAAAGTCTTTTAGACTTATTAAACCACCACTACTGCTTATAACAGCAATATCTTCAATTAGCACCGCACCAGCGTGTGTGATAAATTCGTTAGACATTATAGTTTAATCTTTCTATTAAACTCGTTAACTATAGCTGCTACGAATAACGGCTTAATAACTTTAATTCTTCTTTTAGTTTCATTAAGATCTTCTTCGTACTGGTAGTTTGAGACTGGCGTTGCGCCCGAGGCAGATGAATTTACAATATAGCCGTCTGTATCTACGTAGTGATGTGTGCCAGCTGGGTTATTGTATTTAGAACTTACATAGTCGCTAAGCTGTTTATTAGAAAGCACCCATTCAAATCTTGGATCTAAAATATCATTAGTGTGAAGTATTAACCAATGATACTCTGTAGTTCCGTAGAGATTAAAGGAAACTATTTCTGGGGTTTCACCTTCCTTAATATCATACTCATCGTAGATTGCTAGTTTATTTTTTATATCTTCCGAAAAAGATATTCTTAGAAAAATATTGCGAACATACTGAGCTGACGCTTTATCATCAAGTGTGTATAAAGTAACAGGAAATTGAGAAAAATACATTTTTATTTTCCTCTAAACAAGGTATCAATAATCGGTATACCTGGTGTGGTAAGGATTCTAGAAATAGCTGTTATAGCTTTGGCTGTAGAAGAATTATATCCTTTACTGGTATCTACCCAATATTTAAAGCTAAAATTAACATTAAGTCTGTGTGTCTGGTTACTCGATAAGTTACTAACATCCATCTGACCAACTAAAACTGGAAACGCTTCTATGAATTCAATTTCATACGTTACATTATCTTTTTCGTCAAGCTGTCGTAAAAAAATACTAGACGCATAATCTCTCTGATAATTAACGGTAAAATTAGTAGGGGAAATAACTGTATGTACCCAGTTGTCAAAATACTCTTTAACCTTCATATCTCTATCAACATGAAATACGAATTGTACTGCACTGCTATATTCAGATGTGATCGGCCTTATTCTAGGAGGACCGAAAATTTTTTGTGTACGAGTAGGTACAGATAAAGCAGGAAACTGTGCTTGCTCACACATTAAACTTACAAAATTAGGCTTAGCCTTGCTACCAGGCTTAGATGGTAATATTACCTCAAAGCGATTAGTTCTAGCTAAGCTGTCATTCCGTACAGCAGATACGAAATCACTTAAAGAAAAATTAGATTTAGCCATTCTTATCTCTTATTAGTCTGCTTCCAGACATCCTGTTTTGTTTTACCGATAAATTTTTCAACTGGGAGCATTGCAGCAGTTGTCCAATCCGGGTACTTTATATTTAAAAATTTTGTTTCAAGCTGACTATAAAGATAATGTTTTACCGTTTTCTGCACTGGGGCTACTCTAGTCATGTTTTGCAGTAGATTCCAGCTTAGTTTCAATCTTGTTTTCTCACTAATCTTTTCAGATGTAGTATATTCTTGTAATGCACCGAGTAATTTAAATCTAAGCAAATATGGTAAATAGTGTAAATTAATACCATAGAAGCCGTCCGATACTTTTCTAAATGGTAAGACTAGCGGAAATCTATCGTATACAGGTAGAGTTTCTTTATGTTTAGGATCATAAAGAAACATATACATCATACCAGGTAATATAACTGTAGTTAAATCTGGTGTGTTTCTCATTAACTGAGTGGAACTTAATGCACGTAGATTACTAACTTGTTGTCTGTACCAGTTAAATGATTTCTCAGTATCCCCGGCTTTGACTCTTATATTTTGAAATAGATTTTCTGCCATAGGAATATTTATTACAGGGGTACACCCAGATCTTTTTCGGTTAGTACTAAAAACTTCAGATTATTCTTATTACAGTAGCTATCAGCTGCTTTCCATTTAGCCTGATTTGTACCATATTGAAACACTTCTTCTATAAACTTACGCGTCTTACGTTTAGGTATCTCTGGCGGCTTTGTAAACTTCTCAGGCTTAATTTCTATAAGATACTTCTGAACACTTCCGTTCTTATCTTTAATCTTTACATAGAAGTCTACAAAATAACGATGTACTTTGTTGTCAACTGGTGATTTATAAGGTATTACAGCAATCTCTGAGCCCCATTCTAAAACGGATTCGTTTTGATCGCACCATTTCATAAACTGAAGTTCCCAGGATGATCTATAAACTACATCTCCAGAATCACCTTTATACTTGGTAGTATTTTTAACTTTATACCGACCTTTATAAACACTGTTGTACATGGATAAATATTACATAACCTTTAACAGTATTTATCCTATGTCTTACCTAAAAGATCAACTTAAAAGACGCTTTAAAGAAACTTTAAGTAATGTTGTTGAAGATACTATTGGTTCTGCAATACGTAAGATCTTTAATATTGGTTTGTACACTTACCCGGCTGATCTTACAAGTCAGGACTCACTACACTATGTCGAATTTACTATTGTTGAGCGGGGTAAGTCTATTAGAGCGTCTCCAAATAGATCTAAGATAAAAGAAGGAGATGCTCCAAGCCAAGGAGCTGTTGATAATCCTACTGAAGAAGAGTTAGCTAACGTAGCTACAACAACAGCAGCAGTAGCAGGGGGTATCGGTCTAAGCCGGTTAGTCTCAAGCACCGGTGCAGGCGGTCAGTTTGTCGCTGGCGTCGTGGGTGCGGTAGCCGTAGATTTTTTAATCGAAGATTTTAGTTTAATTGAACCTGACACCAAATACATACTTACAGATGTAATAACGTTACATGTTGATGGACCTCCTTCAGTTAAATACAATGTTAATTATTCTAATAAAGATATCGGAATGTTAGCGGGTCTAGTCGGTCCAGGTAGTGCAATAGTAGATGCTATTAGTAGTAGAAATATGGATAATTTTAAATCGGCTGTAACCGGAGCTGGAGCAGCAGTCGGTACCGCTGTACTTTCAAAACTTGTAAGTATACCTTCTTTTTTAGGTATCGGGGATATAGGGGCTGCATTAAGCGCTGGTACCGGTCGTACTTTAAACCCTTTTAGAGAAGTTATTTTTGAATCAATGGATCCTAGATCCTTCACTTTTAAGTATAAATTCTTACCTAAGAGTAAAACTGAAACGAACATGGTTCGTGATATTATTAATTTGTTTAAATATCACATGCATCCAAATATAACTAATGACAAGCTTTTCTTTATTTACCCTTCAGAGTTTGATATTAAATACTATTTTAGAGGTCGTGAAAACGAATACATACACAAATTTGCACGTTGCGTATTAACATCGATGGATGTTACATATGGTGGGGATCAATTTTCTTCTTTCAACGATGGCTCGCCCACCGAAGTAAACGTGTCGCTCAGCTTCCAGGAAGTTGATATCCTCACTAAGAAATCCCCACAAATTGACATTGGAGGCAGATTCCTTGAAGAAGCAGCAGATACCGGTGCGAGATCATATCCAGCAGATTTTGGACCGCCTCTTGTCAGAAGACCATTACCATAATATATTGAGAAAATAACATATGTCATTACCAGTACTTCAGACTCCCGTCTATGAGTTGAATATACCATCCACAAACGAAACAATTAAATACAGACCTTTTCTTGTTAAAGAATATAAAGTTCTTTTAACAATGATTGAAGCTAGCAACGACGAGATTTCGAGAATTATTAAAGAAGTTATTTCTACATGTACTTTTAATAAACTGAATACAAAAGATCTAACTCATTTTGATATAGAGTATATTTTTCTAATGCTTAGATCAAGATCAATCGGTGAGATAGTAGAGGTACAGGTAACTTGCGATTGTGGTAATAAGATACCAACAAAATACAACATCGATGATGTTAAGATTGTAAAAGACCCAGAACATACGAATATGATAGATCTTAATAATGATTACGGTATAGAAATGATGTACCCAAAAATTGAAGATGTTTTTAACGTATATGGTAATAAAAAAACTAAGGTTGTAGATGGTATTATAAATCTTATTTGTAACAATATAAAAGGCATATACAAGAAAGATGGATCCTCGTACTGGGGTGGAGAAGATATTACTAAGAAAGAAAAAGAAGAATTTGTTCTTTCTTTAAATCAAAATCAATTTAAAAAACTCGAATTATTTTTTAAATCATCACCTAGGGTAGTGCAAGAAATACATGTACAATGCGGAGTTTGTAATAAGCCAATTAATAAAAAAATAGAAGGTATTGGAAATTTTTTCGTCTAAGCCTTTCTCATAGTAATTTAATGAATTATTACGTGTTGAATTTTTCGTTAATGCAGCATCACAAATATTCATTAACAGAACTAGAAGATATGATACCGTGGGAAAGGGAAATTTACGTAGCTATGCTAACCGACTTTATAAAAAAAGAAAACGAAAAGATTAAGGCCCTAAATCAAAACCTAAAGAATAGCTAATGGAAACTTTACAAGATATTATCGACGACTTCAAACAACAGAATTCTGAAGACCCCTCCGATCATTCGCTGGGAGATGGCTTCGATAGCACTGTTATTCTCAGAGAGATAGCGGATTCTTTTATATCACAGAACGCTAGTTAGAAAATATTTCTTTAAACGTACAATCTATTACTGACGGTATATTGGAAAAAGAAAATTTAGATGAACAAAATATATCTAATTTACTTACTAGTTTTCTTGATTCTGAACTAATAAGAACAGCATTCGAGAAGTTAGGAAATGTATATGATGTTGTACAAGAATGGGCAGTAGACGCACTTAACGTTATTGAGGACTGGTATAGATCCACTTTAGATATATTTAATAATATTAAAGAGCTTTTTGATAGTAGAAACGCAATACTCACTGCAAACCCTAATGCTGCTGCTAACCCGGAAGCAGATAATGTAGTTTCTGCTGATGAAGAGCAAGCAGAAGGTATTACTAAGTTAGTAGGATTAATTGAAACAAGTAATCAGCTTCTTACCGGTATACTGAATGGTTCTTTAGATAATACCGAAGCAGATATTAGTAGAGAAGATGAAGATAAAAAACAAAGTAAAAAGAAAGAAAATACTGATTCAAGTTTATTTGGTGTACTGGGTGGGATTTTAGGAAGTTTTCTAGATTCTGAATTAGTAAAATCAGCATTCGAGAAGTTAGGAAAGGCATATGATGTTATTAAAGGATGGGCTACAGATGTTTTAGATTTTTTTAGAGAAGTATTTGGTGGTATTGCAGATTTTTTTAGAGGAGGCGCAGAAGCCCGAGATCAAGCTGCTGTAGATCAAGCTCGCATTCAAAGTTACGGTTATTTTAATAATGCAATACAGGATATAAAGGGTGATATTCCGAATAATCTTAATAATTTATTGCCTGATGACCGGGCTGAGATTCAGAATCGTGTTAATCAAATTAGATATGAAGCTCAAGAATATAAGAAAAGACCTGAAATGCAGGACCCTGTACAGCAAGAGGAGTTTGATAAATTTATCGAAACCTCTCTTCAAGGCATACCGCAAGAATTCTTAAATACAGATTTAAGTACGTATACACCCAAAGAAAAAATAGGACTACCCTCCTGGCTTGATTTTAAAATTGGGGGTCCTTCAGATAGTTCAGCTATGACCCCTCTCCCGAGTACTCCACCGACATCGGGTATAGAGAACAGTGCAGAGCCGGGCGTGGTATATGGTGTACCAGGTCAAAGGGTTTATTCAGGGCAGGTAATTCGAGCTGCTCCTGAAACTACCTCCAATCAGCTACTAGAACAGATGGATCAAAATAATAATTACAATCTCGCGAATAAGACGTCTAGTATTAATCAGATTAATATGCCAGTGATTAATAATAACACTAATGTAAATAACAGTTCTTATAGCGGTGGGTCATCCTCGACCCCTAGAAACAATATCTCACCTCTTGTCGGTATCCTATAAAAAACGGGGCTCTAGGCCCCGTTCTTATCAATCATCGTTTGCTAATTTAGCAAAATAACTTAATGACGAATCATCGTCATCAATGTCAATATTTGCCTTAGGTTTAGATACTTTAACAGTAGGTTTATCAAACGGGATTGTATCATTATCATCCAGTGAAACATCAACAGCGGACTTAGCCGGCTGACTAGTCGCAGTAAGAACCTGTTCAAGCTTCTTCTTAAGCTCATCATAGGTCTTGAAGTTTTTAGGATCCAAAAACTCACTCAACGAATGCTGGTTGTTCCAGATGCTTTCCATCTTATTATCTTCTGCTAGCGCTGATGAAGTTTCGAACTCCGACTTATCGTAGTTACGATACCCCTCAACGTTACGTGCTTTCAGTTTAAAGTTTGCCCCAGCCCAGAAGTCAAACGGGTTAACAGGGGTCTCATCTTCAAACTGCGGCTGCATAAGATCTTTAATCTTATCAAAGATCTTCTTACCGAACTTAAAGAGAAATACTTTACCTTCATTCTCAGGATGCGCTGGATCTTTAACAACATAGATATTAGAGATATAAGTCAGACGGCGTTTCTGCTTACGCGCGATCTCTTTATCTGCTTCATTACCCGTGTTCCAGAGCTGCGTATTAAGCTCAGATACCGGGTCAGGCTTATTAAGAGTAGTAAGCGAGTTTTCGATATACCACTTACCAGTAGGACCTTGAAAGCCATGATTCCAGATTCGTACCCAGGGAAGATCTTCACCTTTAGGAGGAGGAAGGAATCGAATAACAGCGTATCCGTTACCAGCTTTATCTACTTCAAGAGACCAGAAACGATCATCGCTCTTTGCTGCTTCAGCAGGTTGCGCAATCTTTTCTACTTCTTTGAGAATGGAGTCGAGGGAACCACGACCTTTTTTAAGAGAGGAAAAATCAATAGCCATTTTTATTGCTCCGTATTTGCGTTGTATGTTAGTGTATGCGAAGTATTAACGTTGTATTTCATTACGAGCTACTACGTCACTTTCGTCATCGGATGATTTGCGATATCGCTCATAATCCGATAACATATTATATAGGCTTTTTTTATATTTGCCAGTTTTACTTCCCTTCACTACCCTGTGAATTTTCTTGTCCTTGTTATCCCAACTATCTTTAACTGTTTTCATTTCCTTGTTGATTAATATGCTTAGACAGTATAGTACTGTACTTGTTAACGTTTACTGATAAGAACGGTTTATATTTTGTAATCAGTCTCGATATATCTGGCCACATCAAGTCATTAGCTAAGCTTAAATTCAATGACTCACTGTAGTTAAGAATACATTCGAGAATTACCAAGGTTTCAATCGATACATCTTTCCGTAAATAAAGCTTTACAATGAAGGGGTGTTGATTGTTTACACTCTCAAACATCTTTCTAAATTGTATGCCTTTGTTACTGCAAAAGTTAAGTATCTTACTAACTTCTTTTTCAAACGTATAGGTGAGAGCTTCGATACGCTTTTTCCATTCGGTGTATCTATCTTTTGCTTCGGTATCGAATACCCCGCCCCATCTATCACCACTCACAAAATTACTGACAAGAAAGTTTACTACCTCTTTGTCAGAATACGTCTCAGCCACACGCCTGATAGCAATAAGATCTTTACGCTTCAAGAATGCTTGCTTAGACGCTTTCACCTTACCTCGCTGTTTAACTGCATCGTAAGTATCTGTAGTAAAATGCAGTCTTAGAGCGAGATAATATCTATAAACTTCGTATGCGTCCATAATCATACTGGGAGTCGCCCGATAGGTTTAATGAGTTTATATTCTTCTGCTTCAAGTCTTATTTTATCTCTTAACTTACTATTAATCAACGGGCTTACTGATTCAATATCTATATCTACATCTGTGCAGTACTTTACAATCGCTTCCATATAACTTATTCGTAAGCGGTTAACCATCTCATCAATATAGATTGCAAATTCGTTAGGGGATCTAAAACGTTTTGTAATTACTAGCGTATCGGTTAGTTTAGTGTTACTTTGTTCTTCTGTCATTAGGACCTCTTCAATGTCGACAAGACATTATAAAGATTTTTTGTGTCTAGTGCCATTGTTTTTTTCGTAAAGATCCCGAAAGTACAGAAGTTGGTCAACGTATTTGTCTCTCTTCTCGGTAAATACTTGAGGCTCTGAATCGTCTACCGAAATTAAGACTGCAGTTTTAGAAACCGGAATACCGAAGCGTTCTTCAAACATAATAGCGTAAGCTGAGGCTTGCATGAAGTAGTTATCTATTTGGTCTTTATCTTTAAGCTTGCGCGAGGTTTTAAAATCGATTACAGACAATTTACCATCGAACTCACCGATACAGTCAACAGTACCAGCTACTCGTAAATGGTCAGAATACATCCTAAGCTCTTGACAGTAGATATTGTTAATGCGGTTTAGTACTGGTTTGAATACATTAAATGTGTTTTTATCGATCAGATCTTTATAATTAGGTTCGGTGTTGTTGAGATACTCTTCACATAGCTTGTGAATACGAGTCCCTCTATTTGACGCGGTGCGAGAAATTTTGTTTGCCTCAGCCTCTCCTACTCGCTGACGCCACTCCATGATGTGTTTGATATTGTATTGAGATAGGACTGTGGTAACAGAGGGGTACTTAGCCCCCTCTGGTGTTACGTAATACCTGGTACCGTCTACATTTACTTGCTGGAGCTTAGGTAGCTCTTGATCAATTGATACATGATTAAACATAACGTATTATATTATCATTTTAGCATTTCGGCAAACTTTTTGGTTTTTTCTATCCTATCTGGTAAGCCGTGTGTACCACCATTTATCTTTCTAGTTAATTCTGTAATAGCTGCATCAGTAATACCTTTATCGCATATTGCCCACAGTTTATTCTTTTCAAAGAAATAAAGAGCGCTATCAAAAGAATACTTAGTAGATACTAGATCAGGATCATTAATTACTTCTGGGTCTTTTACAAAGTCAGCGAAGGCTTTGTAATTATCTTTACCGGTTAGTTGAAGCGCTCCTCTCCCTCGATACTTCCACCCGTCACCCGACGCTTCATCCCCATTACCCATTCTATTAGCATATACTTTATTAGCTATCTTCTCGGGTTGACGTTCATATTGTTTAGCCATCTCTTCGGTTGTAAAGTACTTGCCAAATATACTACGAAGACCAGAAGCACCGTAATTTAAATTCTCAGTAAAAGATTTAAAGTTACCCGACTCATGAGCCGTCTGTGCAAAGAAATGAGCCGCACGAATATTAGTAAGCTTCAAAGCCGTTACTGCTGCTTTAATAGTACCCGGTCCAAAACTTCCGTCTGGCTTAATACCAATTCTTTCTTGTAGACTTTTTAAAGACATTATTGTATCCTATCGTTATAAACCTGCTCATAGTTCATTCTTGCTAAGATATACTCGCGTACTAGACTTGAACGTACAATATCTTCTACTTCAAACTCTACTGTCTTAAATGATGGCATGTTATCTGCAATCATCATAAACTTCTTTAAGCCAGACATATCATTCTTTCTATAGAGATCAGTCTGTCTGAAGTCACCGCAAAACAGTATCTTAGAGTTTTCACCGACACGAGTAATAATGCTATTTAGCTCCATATCGGTCATATTTTGACACTCATCTACCAAAATGATAGAGTTGTCGAGAGTAATACCTCTTACAAAAGAGGTAATTATAAACTGTACATGTCCTTGTTCAGTAAGACGTTGATAAGCATCTTTTCTATTGAATAAATCGCGACAGATTTCAATATACGGTTGCTGGTATACTTCTGTCTTTTCTTTCTCGTCACCAGGGAGGTGACCGATTTCTCGGGAGGGGACTGCAGATCGAACTATTACAACTTGATTATAAGGATTGCCTCTATCTAGTACTTCTTCTAGAGCTTTGTATAGGGCGATATAGGTCTTACCGGTTCCTGCCACACCATGAAGCAGCAGAAGAGGGGCTTGATTGCGGTAGAAGTCAAAAAACTTTTTTTGATTTTCTGTTAGAGGCTGTACCGTCTTTAAATCGTCTATTCTTATTTTTAGTGTGTTGTTTACTACCTTTAATGGACCTTCAGTGGAAGTTAGTTGAGGTTTGTTACGAGCCATGGTACCCTCTAAAAAGAAAAAGGGACGCTGGCAAAGCCAGGTCCCTTTAGTTGTGTGAATAAAAGATTAATTTCATCTTCTAGATAGTTTATCAGCTAGATTACTTTTATAGTTTGCAGAATGAATACGAGATAGAACTTCATTAAATCCTGCGTCGGGTTTACGGATACCCAAACGAACAGAGTCTCCTATTGCAGGAGCGTTACCTATAATACTAACTAGATCAGGATTGCTCTCTAAAAAAGTTTCTTTATCACTGATAGACATAAACTTTTCAAAAACTTCTTCAGTCTTAGTATTGCGAAACGTGTATGTTGGCATAATATTATTTATACAAACCAGGTTGGGGTGGATCTGTTCTTCCATCGCGCAAAGCGTTTTTTATCACCTATATAGTAGTTGCGATAACTAATAATCGAGTTACTATTTTTATAAATATCCGGCATTGCAGGAGTAGGATCACTTAGCCAACCTTTATCAGGTATATTTAAAGGTGTGAAAAGAAATATGTTTTTCTTTTCCGACACTTTATGTATTTTACCGTATCGAAAAGTATATTCTTCTAGTAATTCTAACCAGAGATTATACAGCCACTGATAATGCTGCTTCGAAGAACGAACCCAGAGCCCGGACGGGTGCTTAATATGTGAAGCTTTCCACATCGTGTTTTCTCTTTCGTCAGGAAGTAGCCATCTAGCTATTCTACGGCCTTTGGCAGTCTTACCTTCGTAGAATACCCCGTCAAGCACTCGGTGAGCAGTAGACATTAACTGACCGTACTCAAGTATCATCTTTACAACATGTTTATCAACATGTTGCTTTGCACACTCAGCGGGGTCATTGCTGAGAAAAAATATATTCATGAGTATATTACGTTCTTAATAATCTTTTTAATTATTCGCTTAACTTTAGTTGAAAGTATATTGTCATCTACAGCGGTTTTTAAGCATAACAAAATTGTGTCGGGATCTAGCGATTCAACAGTATAGCTATTATAACGTGTATCATCTACAATATAAAGGTTTACGCAAATAATTACTGCATCCACTTCGGCGTCAGTATACAAAGGTATACTAATAACGTAAGGTGAGTACGGTTTCTTTATATTAGGAAAAGAGTAAATCTTAGCTGTCATTGGGGTCCCTCCCAATATATAGCTACCGTTTAATAAACATTCCTGCTAAAGGGTCCTTAATCGTAAAAACATTAAAAGAAACATTATTATATAATGAAAGGGCTGTGTTCTTTGCTTGTTCTAACCCTTCTTCTGTTCGGTGCAGACCACCATTCATTGAGGTCCGAACACGACCTGCTTTATCTAGAAGATTAATCTCTAAATTAAATATCACGATATAACACCCACCAGTTCTTGATACATCGACTCAAACTCTTCATGATCGGCAACCTCAATAGAAAAGTTACGCTTATGATGAGTTTTAGCCATTCGCCGGAAAGTCTTTTTTGACAGCTGGTGTTGTTCGCATGTCTCTTTAATTGCTTCTCTAATATAGTCTCGCTCTGCATCAATACGAGTCATAGCATTAGAGATTTCATCTAGTTGCTTTTTAATTTCCGATCTTACTTTAGGGTCTTGTGGAAGGCTCATAATATCCTCACTTTAGTTACGACGCATTTTAGCGAGTGAAACAGCTTCATCGCCACTGAATACCGGCACATAATTAGACTTATGCATTGAAGCAATGCCAAGAAGTTTATCACCAGTATATACTTGCTTCTGCCGACCGGTAGTTACAGCACCAAGTACAACAGAATTAAGACTTGAATATTTTTCTTCCGATCTTTTCGGAACAGAAGACGAAGGAACGTAAGTCTTTACGTTATAAGTTTTCGGTTTAGTCGCTCTTCGACCATTATACGGACTAACACCTAACTCTTTACAGAGACTCTCGTACGCTAGTCGCTGAGCCTTAGTCTTACTCTTAGGCTTACGCTTATAGGTATTCTTACAGTATATCATCATATATTCACCCTCCAAGGTAGAGGTATTATAAAGTATTACGTCTTACTTTTCAATCTTACGTTTAATAAGACGTGTATCAAAGAACTTTTCTTCAGGTAAAGCGTTACTGTCAGTAATCCAGTTACTGATTACTCTTTGCTTCCAGGTTTCTTTTTTACGAAACCAATTTAGGATACTTCTAAAGGGCCCTTGGCTTCCTTTACCTTAGGAGGAAGAAGACCAGGGAATGCTTCCCGTACAATTTCTTCCTTAAGAGACTTATACTTCTTGGTAAGTTTCTTATCCTTAATAAGACAGATAAGTTCTGCTTCAGAAGAATGAAGACCTTCGAGCATTTCGATGAAGAGATTTTCTTTCTTCGACCTAGGTAGATTAGTTTTTGGATCAAGCCAGATATAAAAACGTCTATACTCAGTAAGAAGATTTGTCTCTTGATATCCTGCAGGCTTGTTTGTTTCTTTGCGGAAAGGAGGCTCCCCCTCCGGTAGCTTCATGTCTACACTTGGATCAAAATTAATTTTAAGTAGACCTCTTAAAGCAGGTCTCTCGTTACGTTTCAGCAGGGTAATTTTTTCTTCCTTGGTCTTTGCTTTATCAATCTGTTCAAATAGTTCAGAATAAAGAACGTGCATTTAAAATTCCTCCAAATGCTCAATCATGAGCTTCATTTTCTTAGCAATAAAGTAATTCAGCAATACGTTTCGATCTCTAGTAACGGTTAGCTGAGGGTTACTGAAAGTATTTATAATATTTTCACTAATATCTGAAGGAATCGAATCGAGATCTACTAGCATCTTATTACGATCAAAGTTCCTTTTAAATCTTTCATCAGTAGGCATAGAAGAAGGATCTTCTATCCACGCTTTCATTTTTTCACTTGATACCGGCTTCTGTCTCTCACCTTCAACAATTGCATTATCAGAAGTAAGTACATTAGGTACACCATCACCTTTATCCCCTTTAAAAATATGCTCAAGAACATAGTGAGAAGATGGCATAGTAGCCTTTACAAACTTCTTTTGTATAGGAGAATATTGCCTTACATTACTATATTTCTGCAGCTGAATAAAGTCATGATCGCCTGAGACAATCAAAAACGGGCTTGGTTCCGGGATGAGAGATCCTTCCTTGTAATCGTTAGTGTATGCCCACTTAGCAAGGGTTGCGATAATATCATCAGCTTCAGCACCCTCGACTTCAACAACGCGATAAGGAAAGTATGTACTTAACTCTTCCTTTATCAGGTTGATAGCATCGAAGATCATAGTCCAATCGTAACCAGACTCTTGTCTAGCTTTTTTACGATTAGCTTTGTAGTACGGGAATACTTGCTTACGCCAATACTTTCTACTGTCGCAGGCAATAACCAGCTCACCAAACTCTTTACTAAATCGAACCTTATGACTTCTTATAGTATTGACTACCATATGGCGCACAAGGTCAACATCAAGAGTTACATCTTTTCTATTTCCAATCTCAGCCATAATGCTTGAGATTATGGCCTGACTGTAATCAACAACTATCATTTAATAACTCTCACAATGATACATTCTTCGTTTATACGCCCGTTAAGAGGCATATCTTTTGTAGTAAGGTCTTCAAAGATACGTCGCAACTGAATCTTACCTGCACTCAGCACCGACTTAAGAACATCTTTAGGTTTACGAAGCGACTTATGATCCGACATATCCGGGTCATAGTTCTGCAAAGTAGTACCTTTGATCTGGATACCTTGACTAGAGTCGCAGCGGTAAGCTGCCAGACGTTTATACTTCGTATTATATATCCACACCTGCTCGGCACCAACTATTTCAGAAGGATGAATCGACTTAACACCAAGCTCAGTATCTTCTTTCTTATATTTTACTTTCGCAGCTTGAACCGAAGGGGGTTTAACTTTCTTGATTCGAGGTTTACGATTTGCTTTCTTAAACTGAGCATACTTGTTAAGATCTTCAATCCACTGACCTAGAAGAGAGATCATACCAGTAAGTTTACGTTTACCGATGTTCGAATAACCTTCTTTATAGTCAGGGTCGTCAGTCTCGTAAACAAATATATACTGAGACAAGGTGAGGTCTAGCCAACTCTTGATATACGAACAGTACGGCATAGGTACAGTTTTACTTTTAAGATCTACGCCGAGGTCAAATTCTTTTCCTGATGAAAGATAATCATCAAGTCGACCCTCTAGTTCACCGATATATTCCCGAGCTTTACCTTCGGTATTCTCGCGTACACCTTTTTTACTTACTGCTTCTTCTTCGATGTCTTCAATTACTACACCAGCAGCAGGGGTGAGTAGCTCTTTCATGTATGTCTGAAAGGCACCGAGGTGCTTAGGAGAAAGGGAACCTCCAAGCGTAAGAATACGAGCAGCCCAACCGTAAGTCATATTGACACGGGAATCAGGCAGCGTGTTAAAGTAGCTTAGTAAGTCTTTAGAATAGTTTGCCTTGACGTAAGCTTTGATAAAGTCGCGAGCATCTTTGCGCTCGCGTTCTTGATTATACCAGTTGAACGACTTACCGATATCAGTATCGTAAGTCTTCTGTCCATACACACAAGGTTTAGGTTCACTACCGTTAGGTTCGAATGTCTTAGTCTTCATATTTTACCTCTTTAATAGAGTCATAACGAAACGACCGCCATTCTTTTACGTCAACGTCAAATACTGCGCAGACACCCTCGTTAGGTGTCTTTGTACGTTCGGTTTTCTTTTCATAGGCAGCAGTAAGATCAGGGCTCAATGTACAGCGCATGATTCTTTCTGACCCATCTTTCTTAGTAAACGTTACGGTTACTATACCGCTACGTAACTTACTATCGAGTAACTCGCGTTCAAACATAACAAATCTCCATTCAACATATACATTATAGCTAGTTACGTCCGAAAAATCCAGCTACTTTACATGAGATTTGTGTACTTTGACTTGAATCCAAGAGTTATACCAGTTACTAGAGTCCTCTAGCACTTCTCTAAGAAACTGCTCTTTAGCTTCATAATAATTAGTAGTCCCTTTGGAGGGGCAAAGATGAAGTATTTCTCTGCTGAAGTTTGTTTCACCTAGCAGTAAAACATCAGCTTTCAGTTCTTCGCTTGAAGACCAGTAACTTCGCCAGTCGGATTCTATAATGTAAGATTTTCTTTTCTTATTAACTTGCTTTCGCTTTTTTGACCAGAAAAACTTTTTACCAATATACTTCCGACTGTTAGTAAGATTAGTTATAACGTAAACAAAACCATAATAGTCGCCTGGTTCAGTAAACTGTTGACCTTTGTAATACCACTCACTCATTATAATCTTCTAGTTCATCTTCGTCATCCTCTGGCTCGATATCACCTCCACAGAAAGGACAAAAGCTTACCACGAAATAATCTTGATTTTGAGAATGTTTAATTTTAAAGTCAGCATCACACTGACTGCAGTTATACGATTCCATGTACTACTCCTCTAATAACTTAATAGAATCTATACCACATCGACGTAAAAATTCCCGACCCGATGCGTCTCTGTAATAATGTCTATAATAAACTTTCTGTATACCTGCACCGTAAATTAGCTTAGCACACTCCATACACGGTGCGTGGGTTATAAACATAATACTATCTTTACCTGATTCATTACTTCTAGCTAACTTAGCGATGGCATTAGCTTCTGCATGAATAACTTCAGGTTTAGTTTTAAGATCTTTGCTTTCTATAATTTGGCTCTCACCGTATATTGCATCTGAAAAATTTACTTCCATATATTCACAAGTATTATCCCACCCAGCTGGTGTTCCGTTATACCCAATAGAAATAATACGATCGTCCTTTACTATAATAGCGCCTACTTTAAGTTTTTGTGCTGTTGATAGTTCCCCGTATCTTGTAGCCACATCCATATGAGCTTGTATCATTTTATCTTTCATGATGCCCAGACCGAATCCCAGGAACCAGACAGGGCGCCTTTCGCGTAATCGGTTGCACGATTTTCAAAAAAGTTAGTGTGTGTAGGAGCATTAATCATCTCTTCAACCCAAGGTAGAGGGTTTTTCTTACGCTTGAAAATACCTTTCATACCTAAAGAGATAAGTCTACGATCAGCTATGTATCTAATATATTCCTTTACATCGGCAGCAGATAGGTTTTGTATACCTCCTGTCTCAAATGCTAGATCAATAAACTTGTCTTCTAACTCTACCATTCTTTCTGCAATGGTGTATATGTTACTCTTTAACTCATCGTTCCATATACCTTTATTTTCTTCTACGTATGCTCGGAATAGTTTAATCATTGACTCAGCGTGCTGAGTCTCATCGACGATGGACCAGGTGATGATCTGACCCATTCCTTTCATCTTACCATTACGAGGAAAGTTTAGTAGCATAATGAATGATGAAAATAACTGCATACCTTCTGTAAACGCAGAAAACAATGCTATGTTCTCTGCAATAGTGGCAGGATATGTTACTGCATTAGAGCGGTTAAGAATGTAGTCATGCTTGTCTTTCATCGCTTGGTATTCTAGGAATTGATTGTACGTTGAATCAGGTAGTCCTAGAGATTCTATAAGGTGAGAATAAGCGGCTACATGGAGAGCTTCACGGGCAGCGAACCCAAGTAACATCATTCGTATCTCAGGCAGCTTGAAGAAGGGTAGGTAGTTCTTTACATATCCCCCAGCAACGTCGATATCCCCTTGTGTAAAGAATCTAAAGATATGAGTAAGAAAGTTCTTTTCATCAATAGTAAGTTTCTTCTTCCAGTCTTTTATATCTTCAAGCATAGGTACTTCGGTATGTAACCAATGGCTTTGCTCGTGCTTTAGCCAGGCATCGTACGCCCATGCGTATGTAAATGGTTTGAACGAAGATCTTTCATCCATTAAACTGTAATCAGATTTTTTCATATTATCCTTCGCAAGCCAGGCAAGTATCGCCTTCTGTTAAAGCTTTCATATCAAGTTCTTTAATCACTTCTCGTTCGATCTTCTTAGCTACCTTATCTGCTTTACCTATTTTTTCTGAACGACAATAGTAGAGAGTTTTTAATTTAAGCTTCCAGGCTAGGTAGTGGATGGCATGTAAGTATCTAACATCAACATCCGGTCTAAAGAATAAGTTAAGAGATTGAGCTTGGTCGATGTATTCTTGCCTATCTGCAGCATGCTCAATAATCCAGCGCTGATCGATTTCCATGCTAGTCTTGTATGTATCTTTTTGCCAGTCATCTAGGATATCTAAGTGCTGTACCGAACCATCGTTCGCAATAATGCTAGACCAGATTTCATTATAGTCTATTTGTTCGTTCTCTTTACACTTAGTTTGTATTATCTTATCAAGATAGCGATTTTTATTTAAAAACGAACCGGAAAGGGTATCTTGTCTATACGCATTAGCACGATAAGGTTCAATCGACGGGCTAGTATTACCCATTATAATGGAGCTGCTGGCGTTAGGTGCAATAGCCATCATATGACTAAACCTACGACCAGTGCCTTGAGCATCTGGCGCCTCGCCTCTTTCTTTACCTAGATCTAGATTTGCTTCTTCTAGTTTAGTTTTAATATGCTTAAACATTCTTATATTAGCGCTTTTCGCGCCAACACTTTCCCAAGGTAAGTTGTTCTTTTGTAGATAAGCGTGAAAACCTAAAGCCCCTATACCGATAGATCTTTCTCGGGTGGCAGAAAACTTTGCTTTCTTAACTGCAGAAGGAGAATTGTCGATAAAATATTGCAATACGTTATCTAACATCTCTGCAACATCACGTAAAAATAAAGTATTATTTTTCCACTTATCATAATACTCTAGATTAACGGAAGAGAGACAGCATACTGCTGTTCTCTTTTTATCTGTAGGTAGGATGATCTCGCTGCAAAGATTAGACTGCCGTATACTTAGACCAATTTTCTTTTGAAACTCTGGCATACTATTATTCGAGGTATCAATAAAGTGCAGATATGGTTCACCGGTCTGCATTCTAATCTCTAGTATTCTCTGCCACAGCTCTTTTGCTGATATAGTATCTTTTACTTCGCCGGAATGAGGATCCTTGAGATTCCAGGTATCATCTGTAGTATTATCGACCATGCATTTTTCAATCAGTTGCATAAAATCATCAGTAATATTAATACCGTGGTGAAGATTTAATGCTCTCATATTCGGGTCGCCAGTTGGCTTACGAATATCTAAGAATAGAAGAATATCGGGATGACTAATATCAAGATAGGCTGCATACGAGCCTCTACGGGTTCGCCCTTGGCGATAAGCCAGGGAAGAGGCGTCATATGTACGAAGGTGAGGCATTACACCAACGGATTTATCATCGGCACTGCGAATACCGATACCAATACCAACACCGCCGCCAAGCATTGATAACCAGTTTACTTCCGACAGAGTGTCGACCAGACCCTCTGCAGAGTCATCCAGGTAAGGGAGAAAACAAGATATAGGCAGACCGCGGCTACTGCGACCAAAACTAAGAATAGGGGTACTATAAGATAACCAATGCTGGCTACTATATTCATAAAGTCTTTGAGCGTGTTCATCGTTCGATGAAAAAGCTTTTGAAACATAAGCGAACCTCTCCTGGGGAGAAGCTTCGTCTTCTCTCATATAAGACTCTTTTAGTCTTCTTACCCCCAACTCATCAAATAAAGAATCTCGAGATAAATCTACCTTAATACCGTGAACAGTAGTCGTCATACACCCTTCTTAAAATAATTGCTACTTGTTATTCTTCAAAATCTATTTCATTATATATTGTAGACTGATCGTTATACCATTGAATCCAAGCTTGTACTTTAACACTGCATTCATGATACTTACCATAATTAGCAGTAACTATTGCAAGTGTCTCGCTTAAGGTTATAGTACCGGGGGGTACTTGTTGCAGCTCCGGGCACTCTTCCATAAGAGACTGAATAGCCTCTGGAAAGGTTGGCTTCACCGGAACAGTTGTCGTACCACACCCCACAAGTAGCATAATAAAAAGTAACCATACTTTATTGACTACCATCCTCTTGTATCCTATTATCGGCTGCTGTGTTTAGAATATCAAGAGCTTCTGGAGTAATCTTACACTCTTTATCGATAAGTTTTTCAACTTCTCGAATTCGCTCTTGAACAACATACTGAACATCAGTCACCGTTTGGACACGGTCTACATATTGTATTTCAATTTGCGTATTTGCGTTCTTTGCTTTAGCTTCAGCAATCAAAGCCTTAGCTTCCATCTGCTTTACTTTTGTTTGCCAACCAGCTTCATTAGCAATCATACCTTCAAAGTAAATACCAGCTACTAATAAGCATATAGATGCTATTTGTATTGGTAATTTATATTGATTTAATAACGGAAAAATACCTAGAAAATAGGAAGTAAATAACCCGACAACACCAGCGAAGGTTATAATATGAAATGCTATATCGGGTAAGAAATTTAGAATCCACATACTGAGGTATTTATAGATCTACTAGGGTATCTATCATTGGGAAAATTCTATGAATAGCATATGCACATTCTCTAGCAATCATAATATGCTCCAGCTGAGTGCCATGAGCAGCTCGTAATTGTATATAGTGTATCCAAGATCTCAAGGTACCGTTCATATAGAGTTTAGATACCGTATTACCTTCAGGTAGAACTGCTCGAGCTTGCTCTTTAGCTATACCATTGCTAATAGCCCAGTTATATGCCATCTTAGCTTCATGAATAACTAACTGCTGCTTTGCATACCATTGAGCTTCTAAATTTTTTTCTTCCTGACTATCACCCAGCTGAAGACTATTTTGTCTATTCTTATTATCCTGTAATCTAGCTTTTCTAATAACAAAATTTAAATTGTCTACTGGGTTAGCATAGCGCTGACTAAACTCTTGAAACGAAAACGATCTATGACGAAGAATCTGTCTTGCAATATCTCTTGTGGTGGTAATTTCCATACACGCAGATACCATCTCAAGTGGAGACCAGTGTTGATGTTCGATAAGATATTTAATTAATTTATCTGATGTTTGTACATTATACTGGTTTTGAGGGTTAGAAACTCTTGCGCAGAATGCAACTAGTAACTCTAAATCCTTTATTTCCGCTATATCTCGTACTGGGGTAGAATGCGAAATAAGTCTAACTTTCTGAATCTCTTCGCTTAGCTTAAGACCTCCTACATTGTATTCATGCAACGTTTCCATGCTATAAACCTCGCTTGTGCAGTAAGACCACTAAATGTATTGTTTTTAATAATATTAAAAATATTTTTATCTGCTTGTATCATCTGATTTATATCTTTTTGTTCTAATGTTTGCGGCCAGATTACAACACTAAAACCTTTATCTATATTTTTTTTAATGATAGCACATACTTCTTTATTTCTAGGCTGATTATCGAACACAAGCACTAGTTTATCTTTACTTATACCTAAGCTGCCTACTTTATCAAAAGAAGTTCCGTTAGCTGCAATTGCATTATCCAAAAACAAGCTATCAATAGGGCCTTCAACGCAATATACGGTCTTATTCTTATTTACTTTATTTAAGTTAAATATTAACGGGTCATCTTCTTTAATTTTAATTGTTATGTAACGTAAAGCTTCACCTCTAATAGCTCTGCAGGTTACTCCTGAGAGTTGTAATTGCTCATTATAAAACGGAAATACTAACCGAGGCTCTTCCCCTACAATACTTTCTTTATATTTACTATTAAGCTGTACAATATCTTTTATATTAGGTATGAAGTAGATGTCTTGATAACGACCCTCAGGTATTTTTCTTTCTTTACAGTACTGAATCGCTTCGTGATCATCGGGTAGTCTATCTAATCGTTCTAATAATGAGTCAAGAAGTGAATCTGGTTTAGGTTGAGTAAATACAGGTTGAGCAAAAACAGCACTTATATTATTAGCTTGAGTATTAACGGTTTTACCTTCCGAATATTTCTCTACAACGTATTGAGAATAAAGCTGAGAGTCAAGTTGTTTTAAGAAGGTACTAAACGCCATACTGCAATCGCAATTATGACATTTATATCTGAGATCGTTTTTCTTATTAAAGAAGTAACCGCGTGCTTTGCGTACATTCTTAAGAGAATCCCCGCATATAACACATCTACAATTATAAAGATTATCAGACTTCTTCTTGAATAGAGGAAGTCGGTTACTTATTAGAGAAAGATACTTCTGATCAAGATACAATGACATCATACACTCCTATAAGTGTATTGTATGCTACTGTATGCTAATAATCAACTACTATTGTAATAAAACGGAAAAATCTACCAGAGCAAATACATAACCTAAAACAGCTGCTGTTACGGTAGCTCCCCCGACCAGCATCCATTTCCACCGATTTAGCTCTTCGATCTGATCGTGAATAACTTTGTGCTGAGCCGTACTTGAAGCAGTCTGCTCATCTAATTTTTGTATTAACTTCTCGTGCTTATTATCTAATTCCAACCTGAAATCATCTCGTAGCTCACTAATACGGTGATGTAGAACTGCGTAACTAGAGTCTACTTTTTGCTCTAATTTAGTTACATTGGAAGTTATATTATCTACTTGAGATTCTAAAACTGAGACTCTCGACAGAGTAGACTCTTTAGCATTTCTTGTTGACATCGACGCTTCCACTATTTTTTCTTGTTCTTTCTTGGCTTACGGGGTTTCTTAATATCGATGGGCTGTAATACGGGTTCGTTTATTCTAATAAGAGGTGTATCATCTAAACGAAATGTAGATTCGTGAGTAGTAGTTATAGGTTCTGGCACTTCTGGGATAATTGGTAAAGGAGATTCTTCAGCTGAACATTTTGCTGGTGGTTCCGGTTTACTCCCTATTAAGAATTTTAATAACATACCAATCATGATTGTCCTCTCCGCTTCACTATTTTAATTTTCTTCTTTTTAACTCCTAATGTCTCAGGAGTAAAACCTGCAATACCTGGTGTTGCAGATGCATTGTTAGCTGGTACTTCTTCTATAAAGTATTTAAATGTCAGAAATCGTTTATTATTTATAGTTTCTGTTACGAAATTTAATTCTTCAGATAAATTTTGGTTTTGTCTATCAAAAAATCTGGCCTCTAAATCAATAACTTCAGTCTTATCTTCTAGGTGTTCTTTTATTAGAGATAAAGCAGCAGCAAAAGATAGAAGCTTTTTATTTTCTAGAGGTACTTTTTCTATTATTTTTTTCAGACGATATACCATTCTATGAAGAAGGGTATATGATTCTCTTTCTTGAATTGTATTAAGTGAACTCATCTTTTTGAGTTCATGACCTTTTTTATCTATAATCCCTAAACGATAAGCATCAGTTTCTTCAAATGGCGTAACTAGCATTCGAAGAATGCGGTAAGCAATAAGAGAGTCTATGAATTTAGTAGCCATTATAGTTTAGAAAGTTTTTCCAGAATATTTTGATCTATAGGTATGTCATACCCAGGGGTATCATATATTACTAAACCTATTGGCATATAATTTAAAAATACTAAAAAGGTTTTAAGCTGAGTCCAGAATTTTTTTTCTATCTTAAAGAATAACATTCTAGTAGCTGCATCAACACCGAACAAATTATAAAGAACAACAATATGATTTATAATTAATCTTTCTTTAAGCTCATCACCTGCATCATACTTTCTAAATAAGCGCTTTAAATATCTAAATCGCTTTAAATCGTCTATAAATTCGGATGTACCTTTGCATGTAGGATTATCATAATACTTCATTGCATATAGAACAAAATTTTCTTCAGTGAGTTCACGATTCATAATTAAGTAATACTTGCGGTTCCCCCTATAACGAACCATTTACTATTAGTATATAATAGCGTGGCAGTATCACCTACTGCGTTAAAAGATACGTTAGCACCAGCTGCAATATTAGATGAGATGGTGTAGGTTCCACCAGCTGCAGAGATCATAGTAATGATTTTAATTTGATTTGTCTTAGTAGCATTTGGAATAGTTATCGTACCATTAGCTGCTGAAACAGTAAGATGTGTAACTGGTTTAGTAAGATCTATAATACCAGGAGAGGCAAGAAGCTGAACTGTAGAGTCAAGAGAAACATTACCTTTCAAAACAGGATCAAACAGGTTTTCAAACAATACAGACGCATTCGCTTTCTTCGAAGAATTAGCCTGTACAACATACAGTAAATCGCTGCGTCCAACGTTGGACGCAGCGGTTAGTTCACTTAACTTACTCATCTATAATACCGTATTAGTCAGGGAAAACAGTATCTTCAAAGTCACCTGCAGTACCAGCTGTAAAGTTCTTAGACATTGCAACTAGTACTTCTGACTTCTTACGAACTGAACCATTAGCATCTATATAGGTTGTAAAGTGTGTCCAACCTGTATGAGAGGCATTTGATACACCTGTACCGGAGGTAAACGAAATATCAGCTGTAGCGTTTTGTGTAGGAACAGCGGCACCAGTTGTAGCAATCGTCACTGTGGTGTTAGCTTGAACCTCAGCTGTGTATCCTGCACCGGCGTTAGTGATAGTAAAGCTTGTTACGTTGGCACCAGTATAATTAATAGTAGCGGTAGCATTTACAGTTGGCTGTGAAGCACCGGATGTTGAAATAGTCGCTGTAGTATTGGCTTTTGCAGCAGTTGTGTAGTTACCTGCAACGTTAGCTGTAAGCGCAGATACTCTAGAAGTCTTCATTTCTGAAGAATCTACACCGTAGATGTTTTCAATGTTATAAACATTGCTTTCTCTACCAGCACGACCGGAGTAAACAGTAACGTTACCACCAACATACTTAGGGCCTTGCTGAAGGTATGCTGTAGCTCCAGAGACAGCTGAAAACCCTGCTCTCGTTAAGAACAAGTTTGTATTAGATACAACATTGCTTACTTGATATTTGCGACCGGAAATAAGCAGGTAGTCTCCGTCTTTTACATTTGAAGTAAAATAGGTTGAGGAACCTACTACATTAGCATTAGCTGTATACAGTGTCACTGTACCGGCTATAGCAACATTATCTGTATAACCCCATGAAGACATTTAGTTTCTCCTTAATTATTCCCCAGCAGAAACCGTGCTGCTGGAGTGAATATATCTATAGTGATTTCCGGAGTCTTTATCTTTTACGATATACTCCACGTAGATATCACCGCTTTCGGTATTATATTTAGGCTCTGAAACTTCGTGACCTTCGTTTACAAGGGTGTCGATCTTCTGATCAACAGCGTCTTCTAAAGCAGCTAATTCAATAAAAGCATTGTTCTGAACATTATAAGACTCATTAGCAATGTTAATTGCTTCTTCCTCTCCTACTAACCGCTTTGCAGCAAGAAGATGTTCGGAAAAGGAGTAACGATCTTTTGGTTCGAAGTTATTCACTACTAATACGCTTTCGCTATATTGTACTGATTCTTCCATATCGTCTTTTTTAGTAGAAGCCATTCCTTTAGTGGCCCCTGACTGAGACATGTGTTTCTTAGCTGCAGATTTAGCTAGTCTTTCTTGTTCTTTATTTTTCTTGGCGATCTTTTCTGCGGCAGCTTTAATCATAGGAAGACGCTTAGCTTTCAACTCTGCCGAAGCTGCTTCTTCGATATCATCTTTCTTTGTAGATGCCATTCCTTTTGTAGCACCTGATTGAGACATATGCTTCTTAGCTGCAGACTTAGCTAGTCTTTCTTGCTCTTTATTTTTCTTAGCAATCTTTTCAGCAGCTGCTTTAATCATAGGTAGACGCTTAGCTTTGAGCTCCGCTGACACGGCTTCTACCATATCAACTTCTTCTTTCATCTTAGCTTTTTTACCGGTACGAAGCATCTCAAAATCTTTTGATGTGAGTTCATCCTTTTCTGGTTCGTGAACATCTAGCTTCTGCTGATTAGGGTGTTTAATCTTACCTTCTAAAACTTCGCGAGCTGCATTTTGTAGTGATTTGGAAATTGATTTCATATCCATTTTGTTATACCTTATTTTAGTTAAATTAAAATTACCATTGACGACAAGACCAGTATCTCGCTTTAGTTCTTGGACCAGGGTTATCGCAATTATGTCTAGCTCTAAAAGATCGTCTTCTAGCAGGAATATTCTTTTTAATTGTCATGTTAGGATCACCGAAGTTAACTTTTACAACATTACCTTTTTCGTTCTTTACATAAACAGCTCGCTTTTTAGGACCACCTGGGGTAAGGAAAGGTTTACCGAGACTAACTCTTCTTTTCTCTTCCCCTTCTAACAAATAAGCTTCTTCTACAGGTTCGCCCCAATCTTCATACTGTTCATTCCCGGTAACCTCGAATACATCTTCTACTGAACCATATTCGGCATCTTCACAATCTTCACAGCACGCTTCTTCCTTCATTGCCGCCATATTATCCACAAGGTTGGGATAGGGTCTTCCAGCAGCTTTAGCCCGGCGCTTTGCTTCTGCTTTTTGTCCAGGCGACATTGACCCTTTGGTTTTTTTAGGGTTAGGCTGATCCCATACTGCTTCTAGTAAATCTTGTCTTAGGGTTTTTAAATTTTTCATACTACTTTAATTGCTAATTTAACTACCTTCGCTGCCCAGTTACGAGTTGCTTCGTCTTTAGCTTTTTTACTAGCTTCTAGAGTAGCAAAAACTTCTTCTACAAGCTCTTCTTTTTCTTTTACAGTTATAGTGCCATCTTTATAGTCGTCAAGAATACCTTGAAGCTCGCGTGCAAGGTCTCCTCTTATGGATTTTTCTTGCAAATAAGGTGTTAGTTCATCTACCATCTTGTACTCCAGGCTTGTCTAAGCACATCCATTCTTGTCTTACTTAGATTCAGCCAGCGATTACATGCACCTTCTGATGCCGTTTCAGCTTTTTCTAAGTTTACCATTATAGCTTCTGTATTTTCTATCTGCGGATCTTTTTTAAATAACGCGTATCTGTGTAGCCATTGGGCGTCCATTACCGCTTCTTCAAAATTAGATTTATCTATACAATCTATCTTTTCTAATGAAACATCTAAATCTATAAAACCAGCTACCATTGCCGGATCATGTTTTCTAGGAATCATAGACTTTACTTTATCTAGCGGTGCTTTTACCGAAGCACAGCCAATCATTAGTATTATCAATGAACCAAGAACAAAGCGTTTCATTTTATTTTTTAGATCTATATCCCGCCAGTCTTTTTTGCTCGATCGATCTTAACTTAGGCAGCATACGATTTACAATAGTATTCTGCATATATTTCATTCTTTGAACTTGCTGTTCAATACGATCTTTTTCTGCAGCAGATAAAGATGCTTTATCTCTCCCGCGAAGCAGTCTTCTGTATACGGCATTTCTAGCTGCTACAATAGCTCGCTTTTTTAATACTTGTGTTGAAGATGCCCGACGTAATTTAATATTTCGAGCTACTGTTCGCTTAGGTTTCTGTCTTTTAAACGATTGACGTTTTCTTAAACGAGACTGTGCAGTTAATCTTTCTTCTAAATATTCTTCCTCAACAATCTCTTCGTCGTCGTAAAGATCTACAATATCTTCCCACTCGATACTTTCTACTATTTCATCAATATTAATATCTTCTTGTTCATCTAAAACAAAATTGGAAAAGCTTACTAGCTTAGATTCTTCTACCTCACCCATATCAGCCTTAGGTACATGAGCGTAAGGTAAGTCTGCAATGGTTGAATCTTTATGCCCATGGAGTTTGAGAAGATCTTCTGTATGAACTTGCATATATGGCTGATGTTTATCTAACACACCGAGTGTCTGTAAAGCATCATGAGCTCTGCTCATATGATAACTAAAATCATGAAGCATAGTATTTGTAGCCATGCCTTTTTCCATTGCAGCTTTTTTTACTGAAAGATAGTTATCAGTAGCTTCTAAAGCTGTCTTAAGAAGTTCGTGCTGCTGTAAAATTTCTGTATTCATTTAGTAAAGGACCTCAGCATCCACGCATGCTTTTCGTGTTCGCTAATTATATCTTGTAACTTGTTTGATATTCCGAATTCAGACGACTTCTCAGCAGAATCATACGCATTATAGAGAGCGGCCAGATAGGTTGAATTGTCGTTATAGAGATTTTTTATCATAGTCGAGCTATTAGGAATAACATCTGTTGATTCTTCCATGGTCTTGAGCTCCATTACTCTACCTAGCGAAACAGGAGCATATACATCTAAAGTTCTAATTAATTCGGCAATAATATCAGTATTGTTCCAGACGCTTTTATAAAAGTTACCTAAGAATTCATGATACTGTTGAAAATCTGGGCCTTCGACATTCCAATGATATGAATGAGCCTTAAAATATATAACAAAGGTATCAGATAAAAGATTTTTAAGAATATCAGCTAGCATAATTTATTGATCCGTGTACTGCTTGAATCTCATTCTCTTGAGAAGACTTATAGGTGACATATTCATCGCTTTCGGATCAGGCTGCGGAAGTACTTCCCCTAATGGTTTTCCAGATCTAATATCTTCTATATGCTGCTTAAAAAGCTTATAAGCGCTTGGGCATGCATCCAGGTTTCTGGTTTGAATACCATCGAATTCAAGCTGCATAGAATCGTTCTCTTTTAAATTATTTTTTTCACCCGGGGTTATTTTCTTCATTTTATTAACCCCTTCCTTCTCTCCCCACTGATACTTAGAAACTTTAAGATGTGGGTCATAAATCTCATTGGTTGTTAGAGACTTTTTAACGTGATTATATACTTCTTCTTTATGTTTATCTGAAAGCTTTGACATTAAACCGGATTTGAATTTTTCCTTATTACCTGCAATTGCGTGCGAACGTAATTTAGTTCCGGACATTCCTTCGGCGCCTTCGGCGTCTGGGTCTCGGTGACCGGCGGACACGACTTTGATTGTTTTAAAGTTGTATAGCGCTTTATCGTGTGTACCGTTATAGTGCTTGAGCTTATCTTCATATTCTTTTACCCTGTCTGAACCAGCTACCATTACTAGATGCTTATGACCTTCATCATGAAGCTTCTTTGCAATGTGAAGCATAGAAGGCGTTTCTTTACTGGAAGCTGCTACATGCGCATCTGGATACGCATGTTTTATTAATTTAACTTTATGTTCGCCGGATAACGGGTTTTTCTTTGAATCTTGAGAATGAGATGTAAAAATATGAGCTGTAGTATCATGTTCTTTAGCGACAGACATAGTTTTATCGAACAGTTTTTCATGTCCAATAGTTGGAGGGTTGTTCCTACCATATGTAAATACAGCTGTTTTTTCCTGAGCCATGTCTAATTTTTCAAGGTATTGACCATTTATTTATCTTTCTTTCTACCGCTGTGCATATTAATAAACCAGTGTGCAAGCTGTTTTTTACGTGGAGATGCGCTCTTAGATGATCTAATTTTTTTAAGTTGAGATATAGATTTACCTTTTAAACCATGCCTAGCCATATCCCCTTTATCTTGAGGATTACGACCATCTTGAAAGTTTTCTCTAAGTTCTTTAAATGTTTTCATAAATTGATCTGATGTATAACAAACACCGCTGAGGATGTATTAGGGGAAAAAGCTGTAGTTGTAGAAGATAAGGATATATCGGTTGAAGAAACAGCCCATACAACCGATATTCTATCCCCTGCATTTAAGGTGACGTTTCTAGACCATATAGGTGCATTAGAGAAACCGTTGCCAGCAGAGGACACCCTAATAGTACTATCCGGTATATCGATACCGTTTTTACGACCCCATACGTATATTTGTTGCTGAGAAGCATTGGAGGATATAAATTGAAGCTTTGCTCTTACATTGTACAAACCTGTATTTAATGCAGTGATTTCAGTATTACTATTATTTTTTGTAAACCCGCTTGTAACACCCTGATTGTTGAAGATTACACTATGGCCAAAGTCAGTATTAGGGGCTACTTGATTTTGGCTGCTGGAAAATTCCCCGTAGTACAGTCTAGGAAAAATAGTTGGTCTTACAAGCAACACCCCATCTGTGGGGTCTGCTTTTAAAACTGCGGCGACGGAAACTGCTACGTTAGGGGCTGTGGGTTGGGTTATTGTTAATTTACCTGGAATACTAGGGTGCGCCCAAAGCAAGTTACCAGCATACCAGGTTTCACCCACAACATTACCGGTAGTGTTTAATTTTCTAACCTCACCTAAAACAGTGGCTCTACCGGTACTATTATTTTGAACGTCAGACGTAAGTACACCTACGCTATAAAGAGGGACAGCGTTTGCATCAGCTAAAAATTTATCTACTTTAGGTAAAGGGTCACCGGGGGTACCATTTATACCGGCGAAAACAACAAACTCGCCGTCTAATAATATATTACCCGTTTCATTGGATACTCTTATGTAGTTTTCTAGACCTACTTGCAATATGGTACCATCTGCTTGATGGATATCCAGACAATCTTTATTTGCATTCCAGGCTGTAAGCCCGGCAGCCACATTTGCGTTGCCAGTATAACCTACAGTATCATACTTTAGAGAATATATCTCACCCTGGTCACCGGTTAGAAAACCAAACGTGACTCCATCGAATGCGGGGTTGTTATTAGGCTCATACTTTAATATTTTGTGGCGGTCTCTACCTTGCCAAGATTGATAGTTAACATCATCCAGTCTAAGAAATCTTGTTTCACCAGAACCAGGACCGGTTGCAGCTATCTTGCTAATAGCCTGTTCCAGAAATTTTAATTTTTTCTGTACTGCTTCTAAATTTTTTTCAACTAATGTAGGGTCTGGTTGTTGGAAAGAATCAGCTTTTTCTTCTAGCTTGACTTCTTTAGTAATATGTTCGGCTGCTCTTTCAGCCAAAGATTTAGGTGTTTCATTCTTAGAGGCTTCTTCATTAGTCTGGGTTTGAGCCAATTCATTCTGCTCCTCCTTTAATACTTCTAATAGTTCATTAAGGGTAGGGGGCTTGGGGTATTCATTTGTAAGTTTCTCAACAACCTTCTCTGCTACTACCGTGGCTTCTTGCAGATCTTTAATCGTGTTACTACGAACAGATTCAAGAATTTCCTGCTGAAGTTTATTGTAACGATTGACCTCTTCTTGTAGCAGGGGGTCGACATCATCCCCCATTGCCTTGGCCCATTTAACTAGAAGTTGTTTTTCTTTTATCGATTTCACTTTTTATTCTTCAAAAAATTCAGTCTACTAAATTCAGCTCTATCAACTATCTTGGTAGGTCTGTTATTAATTACTGCAACATGGCCTTCCGGCTTTACAGTAGTACCGCTGACAGTATGATGGAAATCTTGATGAGATGCAAGGGCATTTGATAAAATATTTTTAGCGGCCTGAAGGTGGTGATGAACTTCAAGCGTTTTGTTAAATGAATGCTCGCTGCTGCCTATCTCTTTAAGATGTCGATCGCTTATAGCTTTCTGATTAGCTTTACCGGCCTCTGATTTCAAGGCGGCAGCTTTTTTAAGGTAATGACCAATAATATGATTTTTGTAACCTTTAATAGACGGCTTTGTACCTTCTTTAACTGTTGAGTTAATATAGGTTTTTAAATGTGTTTCATGGCCTTCGAGATGACCGTAATCATCAATTTGATTGTGAGCATCAATAGCGTTTTGCATATGCTCTTTAAATTTTTTCTGAGCATCAGGGGTATAGTGAACTTTATTATGATCATACTTTGCAGAGATCATATGTACGCTAGGGTGTTTTCCGAAGTGAGAAAGGTCTGGGTTATATTCTGCCTTCTGGTTCTCCATGTTAGTACCATGATATGCAGTATGAACTACAAAGCCTATATCGGAATTTTTTATCTTTTTACCTTCTTCTGAGTTCTTTTTTGTAGAATAGGTAATGGTATTAGGGGTAAAATGATAACTATCTCCTTGAGAATGAACATCGTTATCACCTTTATGATACATGAAGTCACCCTGGTATATACCTCTGTTAGGGGTAACTTTAGGCATATGTTCAAGAGCAGCTTTTAGTTTCGATACCAGACCGGGCGCATGCCCGTGGTTCTTTTCGATATCAGCTACTGTATAGTTGATCTTAGGATTTACATTAAATACGGATTTAGAAGCAACAAAAAATCTACCTGTTTCTGGATGATGACCAAAAACAACAGACGGTTTTCCATCATATTTAGTTGAGATAGATACTTTAGAATCTTTACCGGTTAGCTTCTGATGTACACCATGAAGAGTATCAAAGGCGTGTTTAAAGCCTTTACTACCATCGTTGATTACATGGTCCTCTGCATGCTCAAGGTGGGTTAGTTTTTCTTCTTTATCTTCTGAAAAAGCTTCTGTTAAATAACTTAATAGGGTTTTCATAATGGTAGCTTAATATTGTTGTTTAAAATTTCAACTGATGTTTTTGTAATTGGGGCAATATTAAACGGAGATTTTGCTCTCATTCTAAAATTCATTTCAAAAGTAAACTGATAGTTTCCACTACCTTTATATTGCACTCTAGCTCTCCAACCGGCTGTGGAAGAAGATGAAAACTTAGGTACACCAGTAAACTTTAAAGGATTTAATCCCCCGAAGAGATAAAAACCATGTGTCCCAATATTAACGTAATATGTATCTTTCTTATTATAATATTGTTCTACCTTAGAAGGAGATATATCACCTTTTAATTCTGGAAAGGTTGTAAGATCTCTTTCATATCGAGCTTGATTTGGGATACCTTCAACCATTTTTTTCCATTGAGGTGTTTGAAATTCCTTATCAAGTCTATATGGGGTTTTGTTCCATTTGGCATTTATCTCTTTAAACAGCCCTACCGATTCCGCCACACCCATTATAAATGCTTTTTCAGGATCATCTTTGCTTTTAGGGTCGAACGCCCATTTTTTCGTTTTAGGGTTATATTTTAAAACTAATGATCCTGCAGAGGCATCAGTTATCTTCAATTCACACCCAACGGGTTTACTTTCACCCCTCATAATCATTAAATCAGGTACACTTGATCCTGCGCCTGCAGGGGTGAAACCTACCGGTACAAAACCCAAGGGGATGAGGGCTTCTGCTGCATTTTTTTCGTATTGGAAGCCTTGTTGCGCAGCCATTTTAGATAACCCCTATATATTGTTCCATATATTTATCCAAAAAAGAAACCCCCTCGAGGGGGGTTTCTGCTGGTTTCTTTACCAGTCTAGCTGTTAATTAAACAGCGCGCTTCCAGCTACTGCGAAGGCAGCTGCAACCATTGCACGGGAAGGACGACCCATGCGATAGGCAGTTTTACCATTCTTAGTGATGTTGGTGTAGATAGCGTGACCTCCTGCTCGAAGATCGCTTACGCGAGCTACAACAGTGTCTTCAGTAGTCCCAAAGAGCCCAGCAATCTGAGCTGCGGTATACTGACGACCGGATTTAAGAACGTTAAGTACTTTAGTCTGAATAGACATTTTCATTTTCCTCATAGTTAAGGTTTCCCCGCCATATTAAGAGCTATGCTGAGCGGCGGTCTTTCTCAGCATAGCTGTTGGATTAGCCTGCGATCGCTGCGAGTTTTTCGATTTCTGGATCAGTTTTAGGTTGCTCAATAACCAGCTTAGGTTTAGCTGCAACCGTTTCTTTCTTCTTCATAATCTCGCTGATATCCGCAGCGTACTTACTGAAGTTAGGGTCGTTCAGAAGATACTGACAAGCTTCGAGCTTAGTCATTGGACTAGGAAGATCGATAAGCTGGATATCAGTGTCGCCTTGCTTCTGCAAGTTCTTGATACGTAGAATCAGATCAGAACAGAAGCGTACTTTGACGCTGTCTTTATGAATCGAAACACCTGCTACTGTAAACGTGGTCATACTCAATTTCCTCATGATATAATATTAAGTTATTACTGGGTTAAGATCAACTACTTCGGTACATCTTAGGGCTCTATTTCCTACCCTAGCCAGCATATTATAAATGGTTACTCGTTACTAATCAACTATCATTTTCAGTATCTACCAAATCTTCCTCTTTTACTATCCCAGACTCTATGAGTGCAGTCATTAGAGAGTTTGCCCCTTTAGAGAAACCGTAAAGGTAAGACAGAGTCGAAAAAAGAATGTTAATAGCAAATAGAGCAGTATAAAGCCAAAGATTATCTATCATTATATACCGTTACGTGTGGTAGCCATTTCATTACTTTTTTTAAAAGCTTGGTTCGAATCGTTTTCCATTTTTCCCTATCGTTACAAAACGTACGCTTATAGTAATAATAAGTTCCAAGTTTCTTTAAGCGATGTATGTTCTTAATAATTTTTTCTGGGGCTTTGTTAGAATAGTAATGTTTTATTTCCATAGCTAGATCATGGCCATAAGCATCTATTTCATCTGGATCGGAGAGGTATCTCTGATCTTGCTTTTTATTGTTGCCTAGATCTCTAAAATCTACCTCTAAACTTTTATATGAATCAGGATCTCTATTTTGCCACTGGCATTGGTGTACTGTCTCATGCTGACATACTTGAGAGACATTAAATTTAAATTCGTTCCATTTTCGTATATCTATGTATTTTGATCTGGATGAAAAAGAAAATATAACGTATTTAATATCCTGATCAATATCATAAAGACCTGAGATGCAATACTCATCTTTTTTTATATTTTTTTGCTTATTATAGGAAAATTTAAAAGGTGCTTTTTTGCAAAAAGATCTATTTAACGTCGTGCAGACATCTTTAAAGGTTATTCTACCTTGTAACTTATCTTTTTTGGATTCTAAAATTTCATCTATTAGGCTAGCAAGGTACATAGACCCCCCTGTGTTGCCGCTCAGATTCAGCTTGTAGGCAACGATTTGAAAAAATTAGAAAAATTATAACTACCCTCATCATCACTACCCGAACCCGAGTCTGCAATATTAACTTGCGCAGACGGTTCTAGATCAAATAACTTCATCTTGGACCTATCCACCCCTATCATAAATCTTTTATGAAGAGTTGGATCATTATAACGGTTTTTTAACTGCTTGACCATCAGCTGACCGAGTTGCTCCAGTTCTTCTGTACTTATTAGAGCAAACATAAAGTCTGCTGTTGCTGGTAGTCCGAATGACTCGGAAGTATCGGTCAGTTCTACATCAGTGTTCGAGTAACCCGAACGAGTAGTCTGAGTAGCTGATACGATCGGTACGTTATATTCTACAGCAAGACCGCGCAACTCTTCTGCTATGGCCTTAACATATGTATAAGAATTTACACTTCCACCGGGTTTGAATCGCGAAGATGCACAGATATTTAAGTAATCTATAAATATTATATCTGGCTTAAAGTTACGTTTTAATGCTAATTCAGACAGTAGACTCTTAAAATGACCTACATGAGCTGAAGCCGTAGGGTATTCTTTAATGATTAGTTTACCTTTAGTTTTCGATTGAATCTTCGTAACTCGGTTTTCAAACATAGACTTCGGTAGATTTTTCAGCTGATCTATTTCAACATTCAGTAGATTAGAATCTATACGTTCCGCAATCCTTTCTTCTGCCATTTCCATAGTAATATACAGTACATTCTTACCCTGAGATAAAGCACCTGCAGCAACATGGCACATAAAGAGAGACTTACCAACCCCCGTACCAGCCAGCGCAATATTAAGAGTTTTATTCGGTAGCCCACCCTGGGTTATTTTATTGAATAGATCTAAGTCAAAAGGTATACGGGCTTCGACCTTATTATAATAATCAAATCTGCTCGATAAGTCCTCAAAGTAGTCATGCCCGACTGCATTATCAAAACACACCCCTAACGCTGTCTGTAAAAGCGAGGGTATTCCATCTTTACTGAATGACTTATCATGACCTTCAAGAACAGATATCGATTTTAAGATAGCATTATAAACTGCTTTGTCTTTGCAAAACTTTTCCGTCTCATCTAACAACCATTTGTCATTAGTATCATCATTATCTTCTAATATAGAGGCTATGTCTTTAATAGCCTCATACGCTTCTTTAAATACAGCTTCACCGGTATTAGAATTTTGCAGAGATATAATTAAAGCTTCCAAGGAAGGAGAGGTATTGTACTTATCAATGAAATCTCTAGCTAACCGGTACAGCGTCTTATCGCAAGTTTCTGTAAAGTATTCTTCTTTAAGAAACGGAAGAATTTTACGCATGTATTCTTCATTGCGAATTATATTACGTAGTATAATATGTTCAATTCTTTTCATTTTTAACCAGGTCTATAGCTTCTTTAACAATATCCAACATTACGGTCTGTAATACCTGTTCCCACAAGGGACTAGATAAATCTACTGAATCTGGCTTGTTTAAAGTATGGTAATCCACTAACAGGGATTCTTCATTGTTAAAATCCATTTCTGTTATCTGTATTACCACACCAGTAAATTCACCGTCTAAAATTTCAACACCCCATTCAGGTTTTTCTTCTTCTGCACCCGCTTTAGTAACCCAGGGTTTGTATAACTCATTCCTTAGCATTTTCAAACTCCAGCTCTATATCTTCAGAGGTGAGATCTGACCCCATGATAGCATTACCAGATATCTGATAGCGATCAATGATAAATTGCTGGAAGTCTGCTGAAGCTAGAATAGGAAGCCAAAACTCTTTACTATAAGTATCTTTAATTCTATACTTCTGATCTTCGCCTTTTTTAGCATACCAACCATTAGAAGGTTTAGTTACAAACCCCCCTTCAAGAGCTACGTCTAGTAGACCTGACCACTTACTTATACCACCTTCGAATGATACCTCAACCGGGATCTTCGATTTTTCGCGTACATGCCTTGACTTCTCTACGTTAATGATAAAGTTATATCCTGTAAGTTCTGTACCATCTTTTTCTTGCTGACGACCGATAATATAGATATTATCTGCAGAATAGTAAACACCGGTTCCTCCAGATACAATATCTTTCGGAAACATACCAATCTCTTTATAGGTATGATTAACTACAATCATCGGAATATCTTTCAAAGTAAGATGAGGGGTAATCATACGGAATAGCGACTTCAGCTGCTTAGCACGAGACATATCAGCCACTGACTTACCATCTAAAGCGTCGTCTACCTCTTTACGAGAAGCTAAGTTACCTACTGAATCAACAACAACGATAACATGATCACCGCGCTCAATGTTACTAAGTTGAGCCATTGCATCATGTTTAAGCTGCTCAATATCAGTGATCGGGGTATGTAAAACTCTTGAAGGTTCGATCCCAAATGAAGTGAAATAAGATTGAGGAGAGCCAAATTCAGAATCATAAAACAACACCACAGCATCATTGTATTTCTCCAGATAAGATTTAGCAAGAAGCAATGCAAACGCGGTCTTAAAATGCTTACTAGGCCCGGCAAATACTGTAAGCCCGGGAGTTAGACCCCCATCTAGTCTACCAGACAGAGCTACGTTTACCATCGGCACCGGGGTTTGTATTACGTCTTTAGCGTTAAAAAATTTAGATTCGGAAAGTATTTCCGTATCTTTGATAGTAGAATTCTTCTTAAGTTTATCTAACAATTGCATATTAATTCCTCATCATGTCTTGACATTATAATGTATAACTTAGTTAACATCAACAATACTTATCCGAATAGTCCTTCTAACGTAGCTTGTTCTTTTAACTGCCAACCAATACAGTTAAGTAACGAGTTAAGAGGATCTAGGAAAGCTTTTTCGAACATTTTATCGTAATCTATGTAATTTTGCAATCTAAATTCTTGAGGAAGTTCCCCAAGGAAAGAGATGACGTGAGAACCTAAAGGGTTCGGTTCCTTTAGGTATATGAATTTAATTTTATCCCCTTCCTGAATATACTGATGCTGCTTTTCAAGACCGAGATTCTTAATCATATGATTATATATCAACGAACCTCTTACATGGATAGGAGTACCTTTCTTAAAGATAGAATTAGAATCACTGTATTCTTTTACACCGTTAACCCCTCGAGGAAACGCAATAGACTCCGGATCTAGCTTATGCCATTTTTTCTCGATTTCACTCACGTACTGCTTAATACTACTTTCATCTTTCGTAAGTACAATTTCTACCGCCTCTTTAAGCGCTTTTCTAACAGGGGCCGGGGTAGAAGTACGAACAATCTCCATACCCAGAACTTTGAGTTTAGGAGGATCGTATACCACCCCTTCAGCATTGTGTACGGTCAGGGCATATCTTTTCTTAGCAATCCATACACCCCTCTCGGCAATAACTTCCCGCTTAAACTTAATCTTACTCTGCAGTGTATTTAAGTAACTTGAAAATTCTTCGCATGTCTTACTGATAGCAGGTTCGATAACTTTCGTACAATATTTGTCGAGTACATCTACAGTTTCTTTTGTCGTCTTGTTAGGTATAACAGCCTTAACTATCTC
>Ga0222713_10000022_pt1 | contig 158622 bp, 203 predicted proteins | sample C33_649DmetaG_FD_165061 | JGI IMG/M metagenome (GOLD analysis project Ga0222713, IMG submission 165061) | Estuarine water microbial communities from San Francisco Bay, California, United States - C33_649D | ecosystem: Environmental > Aquatic > Marine > Unclassified | place: USA: California...
GTTTGATTATATTCAGAATCAATACTAATTTGATTACCATTTTTTCCTACCTTATAACCAACTTTAGAATCTGAATTTGCGGTAGACCAAGTCAGTCCTCCTGATAATCCACCATTTCCATAGAAAGAATCGCCAGCAAAACCAAATTTAATACCATCTAAACCTGGCTCGTATAAATCCGCTAATACATTAGGTCCGTAAACAGATGTTTGAACTTCTTCTCCAAACATATTTAAAGGTAATTTTCCCGAAGGACCATCAACATAACTAGGGTCAACTTCTTTACTACCCACATAATAACCCCCTTTAGTTGGGTTATCTAAAACACTATTTAATAAGTTTTTAGCACCATCAATAAGGTTACCAATGATTCCTTTATCATAATCAGGACCATATCTATTAAAACCTAACGTGTAATAAAGTTGTGATTTTTGACCTCCACCTGTGTTATTAAGAAATAATTGAGATGCTGACTTTTGATGTGTCAATCTACCTATTAATCCTTTATTACTACTAATACCAAGGGCTTTACCTATTTGACCCGCAAGGTTTAAGTTCTTAGGGTCAGTTTCAAAATAGTCACCAGGAATTTCAGAACCTGGAAAATAAAAACCTCCAAGTCTCGCCGCAAAATCTGCAGCTCTAAATAAAATATTACCAGGTCGAGTAATTACCCAATCCCTTTCTACTAAAGGTATCTTACCCTGTAACATTTGAACGGCCATCAATGGGTCGTTCGCTGCGTTAGGTAAATTAATTCTACCTACAGTATTTTTAATTAATTGTCTATCAATTCTTTCTTTTAACTCTTGTCTAAGAGTTTTTGCACCAAGTTGTACAATATATGAGTCCTGAGATAAACTACCGTCAGAACCTGTAGGGTCGTCTTGTAATAATATTTGGTAAGGCGTATAGTATGAAGGAACAAACGTAAAATATGAAGAAAAACTTGGTGTTAACTGTTTAGTCTCCACAGAATATAATTCAATATTTGCATTGTCCCAAGAATACTTATTTGCGGTTGGTAATTCCTGTTGTGATAACGCGGGATTATACGAAGGCCAACCAGCACCTGTTAAACTCTGTTCAGGTAGTGTCGCATTATTTATGTCATACTCTTCAAATTTAGGCGCTAAAATAACACTACCAATTGAAAATAAATTAACATAAGGGGTACTCCATTTATTAACAGAAGGAATATCTTCTTCAGAAATTGCACTAGAGTTATATGACGGCCAAGTATTACCGTTTAAACTTTGTTGTGGTAAACTAGCTAAATTTAAATTATATTGTTCGTATGTTGGGGATAGTATTACATCATTAATTTGATATAATAATATTGACGGTAACCCGTATTTGTTAACTGAAGAAATAGTATTTTCATTTATTGCTCCCGCATTGTACGCTGGCCACCCTAAACCATTCAAACTTTGTTGTGGTAATGAAGCGTGAGTAATATCGTATCTAGAATAAATTGGTGTTAGTAACAAATTACCAATCAACGCTAATTGTACAAAATCAAATGAATATTTGTTTACTGATGGAATATCTTCTTCAGATATTGCATTAGAATTATATGACGGCCAAGTATTACCATTTAAACTTTGTTCAGGTAAACTAGCATTTAAAACATCATATTCTTCAAATTTAGGGGTTAATAATAAATTACCAATTTGAGCTAATTGAATAGTGGTAAACGCCCATCTATTAACAGATGTAATATCTTGTTCGGAAATAGCATTAGAATTGTATGAAGGCCAAGTACTACCGTCTAAACTTTGTTGTGGTAATGAAGTGTCAGTAATATCATACACACCATTATTGTTTGATAAAACAATCGGTTGGGATTGGGTTATAGTGTCACCAAACCCACTAATTGGTCCGTATTCATTTAAATTATATAAACCGTGGAATGTAGGTCCTAAATTTTTAGGCGGATTCTCAATTAAAGAGTCGTCCTGATTAAGAACCCCCTCGTCTCTAAGAACAGTATCTCTAACTATTGTACCCGATGGTGGTACATAACTACCTGGCACCGTATATGGTGATAAGTTTCGAGCTAATAACTTATTTCTAAAACCTTCTGTTGATGGAAATGTTAATGTACTTGGCATCCCTTAATTTTATCTATAAATAGATAATAGTTTTATTTTTTTTAAAGTATCTATGATATTATGCAAACGCAGAAGTCGGAGTAAATAAATTACCCGCCTTGGCTTTATTCTCACCACTACCTTTAAGGTCGTTCATCATTCTTTCAGTTCGACTATTTCCTTGGTAGATTGCACTTGCAACGTCAGACTTAGATAACATATCCATAACAAAACTTTCCATTCCAATAGGGTTAACATTAACACTAATAGAACCATCGACCTTAACAGTACCTGTTTCAGGTATCGCAGGTGTTGTGTTGTTATTATTATTAATATTAGAGTTAGGTATTTGATTTGGCGTTATTGTTGAGTTTGGAGTTATGGTAGCATTTGGTATTGCAGTTTGTACATTAGAACTATTAACTGTTTGACTTCCCGATAACCCATTTAACGCAGTATTGATTTGTTCTTTAACGGTCTCAGGAATTCCTGTTAACATACTACTATTAAGTAGTGTTTTAAATGCCGTAAGGTCAACATTACCTCCCCACATCTCCTGAGATTCTGAATAGTTTTGTGGAACATTACCAACGGCACCTTTAATTTGTTCGTATGCTGCCTTACCACCTGAAACCATTTCTTGCCCCGCTCCCGCAACATCACCTTTACTAAGTTTATCAAATGATTTACTAAGAACGTCGGTTAACTTTTGAATATTTTTAGATATTGTTTCTACGTGAATTTGATTTTTATCATTAGCATCTCGTTGTAACCCCATAGTCATATTTATGGTTTCTTGACCTGTGGCAACAATTTTACCAAGACTTTCAATATCTTTAACAAAACTAGGTTGTGTCGCAACTGCACGTCCTACAACTCCTTGTCTTGCGGCTATTAAGTTTTCAATATTTTTTAAAATACCATTAGCCTCCAACTGCATTTTTGCGGGACTTGCTAATTTTTCATTCATTGACTGAATTTCTTTTAAGTCTTCAGACTTAACTTCAGAAACTAATTTTTCTTCACCTGAAGCGGTTTTAATAATATATTGACCCTCAAATTTACCACCAGTCGCACCAAGTTGAGCCATACCCGCAATCATTTTTTTAGAATCTTCGTCGGCAAATTCAGGGTTAAATGTAATTTCCCTCATTTTTCTATCAAGGTCCCCCGCATTCATTGCCCACTTCGCAACTTGGTCGGCACTCATACCCATTTCTTTAGCGATTTCTCTTAATTGTCCTTGGGCACCAGGTAAAATTCTAATACTTTTAGTTTGTTCATCAAAATAAGTCATTGATTTTAACGCCTTACCAACTTCTTCTTGTAGTTTAGCAGGGTCATTTCTTGACATATCCATTAATTTATACGGGTCAAGTAAACTAGACACTTGGACACCTAATCTTTGAAAGGCTGCTGACATTTGAACCGCGGCATCAGGTTCAAATAATTTATCCGCCAAACCTAAAGTTTGACTCATATCAATTCTTAATAAAGACGCTTGAGCGGCCATTTTAGCCATACCTTGTACACCTCCATCAAAGTTGTACAAAGCCATTTTACCCATCTGACCTTCTAATTGTTTATATACGGATTGTGACGTTACACCTAATTCTTTTGCGGAATTAAGAATACCCGTCATTTCTTTACCAATATTATTAATTCCATAACCCGCATTTGCAAACATAGGTATCATTGCTGAGGCTTTAGCCCCCGCATTTTCACTCATACCAGCAACTAAGGAACCCGCGGCATATAATTCTTTATATTGGTCAGTATTTAAACTTGATTGAGTCTGTAAACCTTCAATTACACCTTTTTGAATTTTTGCAACATCAGTAATACTTCCACCTAATGCGGCAACTGACGGTGTTGCGTCTCTAAGAAGGTCTCTAGTATTCTGAGCCATCTGTTGACTACCTGCAAATAGTCTTGAAACTGAGTTAACAGTAGATTCAACAGTTTCAATAGATTTTTTAATTTCATCCGCAAACCCACCTAACTGTGTGTTTGCTTTTGTCATCGCTTTAATAACAGAATCAAGACCTGGTAATACTTCTAACTTAACTCTAGACGCCTCTTCGTTTTGTTGTCTTAACGACTCTAAATCTTTTTCATTGTCTCCTTTAGTACCTTGTAACATAGATTAATTTTAATATAAATAGATTGACTAATTATTTTTTGGAGTTATTTCCTTAACAAATTGGTCAATTATATATCTCCGTAGATATACGGGCATAGAAAGAAAGTCTGTATATGACACATTTAAGTGTTTAGTACAGACATAGTATTCCCAAGATTGGGTTTCTCGATAATTAGAAGAAAGGCCGAAAAAACTCCACCCCAAAGGCTATATTCGCATATACCTCTTTTCCTGACGGGGCGTTAACTTTTCTGACTAAGTCAAGTCTTGGTTCATTTTCCTCAACAAAGTTTCTTATAAACTTAGCATCTGATATAGGTAAAGAGTCAATGGTTTGTGTTATAAAAGCAACATCTGAATTACCATCAATTTCCACAACCATTTTATTTAATTTCCAAGTTTGTTTTGGGGCAATTCTACCAACAGGGTATTGGTCGGCCATTTTATCCAACTCACTAAGTTCCCCAAATGATAACGGTTTTAACTTTACTGTAGAATTAGACTTTGGTAATTTAACAACAAAATAACCTTCGTCATTAGGTTTTTGTGTAGTTTCTTTGATGTATAACTCATCTAATAAAATAGTGGTTTCAAATTTTTTACCTGTGTCAGGGTCACTTAATGTAATATTATATTCAGGTCCAAACGCACTATTTCTTAAAAAGATAAGAATAGCTTCTAAGTCACCTTGTAATAATTCGTCAGGTCTTAAATCTGGTTCGTATAATTTATTACGTAATAACGTAATAACCAAACCATCTTTACCTATACTGTCACCAGCCATTAAGATGTTTTCATCTGCCGCGGTAAGATAACCTACTTTAACCGCTTTCTTTTTATTTTTGTAAAATACTCCTCCTGTAGGTAGTTTTACTACATCGTGAGGTAGAGAGAAGTTTTGTTGTCCATATTGTTGTGTTGTATCCATATAAAAAAAATAACCATAGAGAGTTTATAGTGTCCCTATGGTTAAATATAGTAGTATGTATTTTTTTATCAATAGTATTGTATTAGTAAACTAAGATACATCTGTCCATACGTAAAGATGCACTAATTTGTACTAATCCGTCATTTGAGTAACCTAAATCACCAAATGATACGTCAGTTAAGAATGTACCTTCCAAAATCCATTTCTCAACAACAACACCTGTTGGGTCTAACATTTCAAGGTCGACATTTTTCTTGTAACCTGCAGCATAACCCATACGTCCTGTAACTGACTCAGCGTGTAAACGAACCCACTCCATAAGAGCTTGTGCTGCCGAAGGACCGATTGGGTCACGGAATTTAACAGAAATAGGGTCCCAGTTGAATCTACCTGCAACGAATGTTGATGTATTTAAAAACTGAATCTCAGTTGGATTAATTTTAATGTGTGGTCTAGAAGTTGATTCTACAAACCATTCGTTAATACCTAATGTAGAAGGAAAACGTAAGATAAATCGGTTCTGACGTTTCGGTTCGTACGGTATCGGCATTTTCATCAATAAATCAGCCATAGTATTTTATTTTTAATTATTTTGTTTTTTATTTATTACTATAAATACTTCCAACTTGAAAATTTTTGTATTTACTTTATTTTTTTATTCTGTAATCTTCTACTAGAAAATATCTAGTTATTGATTATTTCTAGTTTTTATTATTAATTTATTAATATTTAACTTTTTCTCCTCCTGATGTATAATAAGTTTGTAAGATATTATCTGGTTTATCTTCAAAATGTTTCTTAACTGTTTCCACATTCTTAAGGTCATCATCGGAAAATCCTATTGTAGGTACAAAATTATTACTCACTTTATTTTTAAGGAACGCTTTTTTATGTAACTGAGAAGATAATTCTCTAACATATCCCACAAATTCTTCCAAAGCTTTCACTTTTTCTTCCTCAGGATTTGCCTCCGCACCTGTACCAAAAGAAACAGGGTAAAATTTACATAAGTCAAGATAACTTTTAATTAACTGAGCGTCGGACAATTCACTTTCGTCTGAAAAATTTCTGTATTTTTTTAAGTTTTTTAATAATTCGTCTTTATTGATACCATTAAATCCTGACACAATATAGTTATAAACTCCTTCTTTTAAAGTCTTAGGGTTATGTCCTCTCGCGGTTACTATCGAAAAAATTGAACCGTTGTTAATACATTCAACAAAATCATCCCAAGCTGGTCCTGGTTTTGCCAACATCGCGTCAACTAAAAACGCCTTATCACCTGGTGTTCTAAAATTTCTAAACGGGTCTTCCGCAAAACCTACAATGGTAGTTCCGTTATAATCAAACTCTTCTTTACCAATTTTAGACCTATAATGTGCAAAATCCTCGGTAGTCATACCGATATCTTCACCTTTATCAGATTTCACCATAATTCTTGTTGGCATTGTTACGATATTGTCGTCCCAATCAAAAGCATAATACTTTAAATCTGGTGTCCCTTCTTCAGTAAATCCTTCTTTTATTCTTCTTTTCATATTTTAATTTAAAGGCTAAAGGTGGGGATTACTCCCCACCATATAAGTATTAGATATTGTCAAATGACGCACCTGTTGGTGTAATCAAGAACTCAATATCGATGAATTCTAACGCTTTAGTTGGTTTGATGTAAATTTTACCTACTAATTGGTTTTTATCTAAGTCTTCAGGAGATGAAGAAACTGTTACACGGAAATCGTATAAACCTCTGTCTCTTCTGATAGCATCTAAGATAGGATTAACCGCGTCCAAGAAATCTTGTCTAACTTTCGCATCGTTTTGTTCAAACAGTAATCTAACCGCCACCGCTGAAATCAATTTACGTGCTTGTAATAACAATCTTCTTACGTTGATTCTATCAAGAGCCGACTCTCTAATTTGTAGAGTTTTGTTACCCCAAATTACAGTACCAACATCAGAGAAGGTTGCGATTGGGTTAAGTCTACCTACATATAAAGTATCTCTATCTTCTTGTGTTAATTTACGTCTCGCTTTAATTGCGTTTACAAGACCTCTTGTGTAACCCGCAGATGCGAACCAAGGGAACGCGATGTTGTCGGTTAACGCTAAGTTTCTTGTTACTTCCGCAGTAGCTGGAATGTAAATTTGTGTATTGTTAACTGTATCACGAGTTAATACCCAAGGGTAGTAAGTTGCCGTGTAGTTAGAGTCAATACCTGTCTGTTCTAAGTTATCTACCGCTTCTTGTGGATAAATCATATCTAAAGTATCGGTTGTAGAAGGTACAAACATATTAAAGTCAGGAGTAGTACAGATATATAATGAATCCGCTCTATCGTACTCAATCATTTCAATCGCTTGTTCAACTAAGTTACTATTATTTACATAATCAATACCTGGTGTTACGAACACGTTAATGTTCACCGCCTCAGGGTTTGAGAATGTTTTTTGTCCTAATAGGTATGCGTAGTAGTCAGTATTCGCCCAATCTTGAGTATTATCCCCAACTGTTATACGTTTAAACATACCTGTACCAGTAGCATTTGGATATCTATCTGAATAACAAGCTCCCGCCAAATAACCTGAAGAACCTACTTGGAATCTATCTGAGTTTGTACGGTATTCTCTATAAATGTCCCATCCGTCGAAACCTCCGTGAACCATTAATGAGAATTTTCTTGCGTATAATCTGTAATAAGGGTTATTAGCGTTTGTTGGGTCATTTCTAAACTCAGCATCACCAACCGCGAATGCCGTTCTACCTGAAGTAGCATATAAGTCAGCGATTTTAACAACAGTTGCTCCTGAGTCCATATGGAATCCTTTAGTTAAGTAAGACCAATCTTGTAATACAGGGTCACAAGTAGTACCTAAATTTTGTTTACCAACATATTGGAAAAAGTCTAAATCATAACCTGCTCCCGCCGCGGTAGATAAACCTAAGTAAGTTCTTCTTACATTGTCACCCGCACTAATCGCTGGATTATCTTGACCATTACTATATCCAAATGGAGGGTTGAAAATAACTTCTCCTGGGAAATCATACTTTGTTTTATAAACAGGGAATGGAGATTTTACCGATTCGTAGTTTCTAAAAGTATAACCTTCAAAACCACAAGGTAATGAATCTGTAGGTGCATCTTCATTAATTTCAACCATTACAAATTTAGAGTTCAATGCGTATTCCCCATCTGCCGTACCAATTTTTTTAGCTACGAAATTATTTAGATTAGGGTCCATAGAACAATTAGTGAATTTTTCTAACACAACAGGTGCATCATCAGTATCGTACCAATCACGGATAACAACATCAAATGTTTGATTTCCGAATGACATATTCATAATTGAAATTTTCAATTGGTCATTTGCCGAATTACCGTCAGCGATTGAGATAAATTTAAATAATCTGTAAACTTTAGTACCTCTTAATTCAGACACTAACCAAGGTGATTCAGGTGTTTGATATCTTTCACCGTAGTATCCAATACTTGAAGAGTTGTTACTTCTTGATTCTGGAGTTGAAATTAATTCCGCTCTAAGTCCTCTAATATATCCTTTTTTGAACGCCCAATTTAACATACTTGAGAATGTCTCCTCAACAAATAATGGGACCTCAGTTCTTGGTTTAGCAAAATTACTTCCACCAAATACTTTTGGTAAGTAAGTTGCGTCTGACTCTTGTAATGAAGTTTTAAATACAAATGTTTTACCTTCATCATTTGTTACATTAATTGCAAATGGTGCAAATGGGTTTTTCTTAACCGCAGAATAACTACCTGTAAAGTCTAAGGTAACCGCACTTAACGCACTAACTTCATAAGTTGGTCCGTCATTAGTTGTATCATAGGTAGTTAAACCTCTTGACCTTAAAGTTGATACAATTAAATTATTGTAGTTACTGTAAGAAGTACCTGTATAGTAATAAATTTTACCGTGAAGAGTACCCGTAAAGCAATCAGGTTGTGTTGTAGTTGTTGTAGTTATAGGTGATGTCGTTGTAGTAGTTGCACAAGGATTCAAAGTTGTTGTTGTAGTTGTTACAGGAACCGTTGTTGTAGTTGTAGTAGTACCTGTTTTAGGTAACATAACCAACTCTGAAACTACAGTCCAAAATGACATACCTGAATAACTATCACCACTGAAATTTTCAAATAATGAATAATACCAAGAATCGTTGTATGATGAAGAGAAGTCTGTGTTCGCCTCATTAACACTTGGTACATTTAATACGTTATTAGCGTCTGTAAATACAGGTGATAAAATATCGTAGTCGATATTATCAATACTACCCCAATAGTTAATTGATGTACCACTCAAACTTGGTTGAGCAAATATTGATAATAATTGTTGGTTAATGTCAGTTTTTAAAGTTGACACTCCACCGTTAAATTTAGTATATTGGTTATTAATAATGTTTTGAATTTCATCAGGGAAATTAGTTACATATGTAATTGAACCATCTTGGTTACTACATCCTGTGAATTCAACATCAAAACTAAGTGATACACCTGTACAAGTAATGTCACAAGTATTATCATTATAGTTAGGAATACTAGCACAAACCTCATCCATTTTAATCGTTGTAGGGTCTACGTTAGCAATTGTTTGAATTGACCAAGAAGGACCCGCATCGTATCCTGACAAACCTAATACTCTTGTCATAAACATTTGATTAGATTGTTGTAGATATGATTTTGCTATATACGCCGATTCGTACTTAGGGATTTGCGTGTTTATAAATTTTTCAGGGTTCGTTCCCCCGAAGTAAGTTTGGAACTCATCGTAATTACTAATGAAGATAGGTTCAAAAGCGGGACCTTTTAAAGCCTCACCTACAACCCCTAATGTAGTAACACCAACACTTTGAGTAACAAAGCTTAAGTCTCTTTCTGATGTGTACACTCCTGGTGACACGAATACTTTACTGTTTGTTGCCATTATTTTTTAATTTCTATTCAGATTTATTTAATCATAAATATTTGTTTTTGCACCAAAAAACTTTACTTTTTAAAACATATTTATATTCTGGCAGACTTTTTTCTGCCTTTTTTCTACTTATGGATATGGACAAGGAAACCAAAAAAATTAAAAACCTTAAGATTTCGGTCGAATCACACGAGATATTGAAGAAATATTGTGATAAAAGGGGTATTAAGATTTATAAGTTTATTGAAAATTTAATTTTAGAAACTTGTAAAGAAAAAAAGGATATATACGGGGAAAATTAAACTAAGGTAGCTGTAAATTTCAAATTAGAAGTCTGATTTGAATATGTTTTTGTTATTTGAAACTTAACTTCATCCCCTCCATTTATCTTTATATTAGTTAAATCTGACCCATAATATTCACCATCAATATAGACTTCGTATTTCGAAACGTTATCAGAAGATATCCAACTCAAATCTACTTTATCGTAAAATCGTTTAAGTACAAATGTGTTTTCGTCAGAAAATTCTACATTAACTTCATATGTTGATGGGTTGTCCGATTTTTTTACTCTTCTACCTCCTCCGTTACCGTTAGATGCTTCGTATATTTGAAAAACTCTTTCAACACCAGGTTTAACTTCAAACTCGTCTTCATCTAAAAGAAACCCCATCATAGTAAATTCATAACTTTGTATATAATATTTTCTTTTTTCAATATCCATAACAGATTCGTCAGATACATTGTCCATAATAATTGGAATATAATGACCTTTAATATTTTGATACGCCTGTCTTGATGAAAATTTTTGTAATATTGTTTTGTTAAGAGCGTTCAACTCTCTCATTCGATTACAAATTATCTTAAGAGAATATTTGATATCAACAGGTACTGGTTGTGGTATCTTATAAACATCAACATTAATTCTATTACCATCAAAACTTGGTACAGATGCGTAATAAAATTGTCGTCTATTAGGTATTGTATATTGTAATGAAGGTAGGGAACCGTATTTAATTTCAGGGGCTCTTACTACAGTAATAAATGGAGGTGCCGCGTTTTTATCCAAATCTTGAAATTTCCAAGTTTGGGTAAACTGAGACCAATTTTGAGTTGTGACAATAATATCGACAGTCGGTATTACTTTACCCTCAACCGATACCTTTAACTCCTCTTTAACAAAATCTAAAAACCCTCTATCTAAATCAGCGTGTAATATTGATTTAGGTAAATAAGTTCCGTGTTCGTTAATCTTATCAAGTAACTCAACTCTTCTTGGGTATAAAGTTCTGTAAGGGGTTAACTCAATATTTTTTTTTATTTGTTTCGGAAATCCCATATTAGTATTTTAAAATTTCGTTAATAACGAATAATTTATTCTTTTGATTAATCATATCTACCTCTTTTGCTCGATATACAGGTTGTTCTGTTGATTTATAAACAAAACTATCGTATTTGTATGGGTTATATGTAACAACATTATCGTTTGATTCCTGAGGCATATTTTCACAAGGGTATTTACAATAATCAACTAAGTCACCAATAACAAAGGCGTGTACATTCTTACTTTTTTCACTTCTAACTTTTTCTTTTCCACCCTTTCTAACTCTAAACTCAACATCACTTAATTTAACATAGTCCGCGTGAAGTATTACTTTAGATTTATATGTAACTGAAAAAGTGTGTTTATGTAAATTATAATAAACCATAACTCGTTTACCTTTAAAATCTTCTTCAGAGTTATCGTGACCGCATTTATGACATACATATGGATTGTCACCGCCTTCTGTTGTATCCCAAGACCAACCACAATCATCACATATGATTTTGTCATTAGTAATGGTTTCCATTATTAAATTTTTTTGTCTTTCACTAATTAATATTTTCATTATAATCCTCTAAATTCGTCGGCAGTTACAGGTGTTGCCGTTATAGTTCTGTAGAATGGTTTATACCCACCATAAGTATGTTTATTGTCAGACACAACTCTACCGTCATTTGCGACAACATAATATCTAACTCTCGTTTCTGTTTCATAGTAACCAATATAATCACCATAAGATATATCAATACCTAACTCATCTAAATGAGATTGGTATACTGAAATTCTTGCGTTACCAGGTTCAAATTGTTCTACTTTACTATTACCCATAAATTTATTTTCAGGGGCAACTATCTGTAAAAACGCGTTAAATTGAACAGGTGGGAAGAATTTAATTCCGTCAGAAACAGTTTCACCGTAAACATCATCTGTTTTAGTTTTATATCTATCAACTCGATATAATACTAAAGTGAAGTTCATATCACCTTCTAACCATTCTCTACCCATATCAATATCTAAATGATAATCCTCCGCTCCGAAGAACTTACCTAATCTTGTAATTGGTACTTTATTTTGACTCATATTGATAAATATCCAAAAATTTATTATCATTACATAAATAGATGACTGAGTTGGAAATTAATAATTCAAACAATCCCCAATTAATAGAAAGAAAAGCACTTGAAATACTAGAGTCGTATTCAGGTGCAAATAACTATTTGTTAAGGTTAAAGAGACAACAGGACTTAAATAAGAAGTTTTACCCAACAAGAGCTCAAGCTGAATATATCATTAGTTTTCATAATATAGTTCCTAAAGTGGCCAAAAAATGGGTTGACTTAGACCCGTACTTTGCTCAAAAAATTGCCGACGAAAAATTATATACAAAAGTTCCTGAACAAATATGGATTGAAAAACTTTTAGTTGAGAAAGATAAATCATATCATATTTGGGGAAAAATTTTTGAAAATGAAGAATTACACGAAATATGGTTACCTAAAGGTGCTATTATAAAAACTCACAATGTTGAAAAGGTTGTAATTGACTATTCAAAATATTCCCATAGACCACCTCTTAATCATCAAAAGGAAGCGATTGAAAAGTTAGTCGGTTGTAAAAGATTTATACTTGCGGACGATATGGGGTTAGGTAAAACGACCTCAACTATTATCGCTGCTTTAGAAACAGGTGCTAAAAAAATATTAATAATATCACCAGCATCCCTTAAGATTAACTGGATGAGGGAAATTCAAAACTACACCGACAGAAGTGTTTATATTTGTGAAGGTAAAAATTTCTCAACTGAACACGACTTTGTAATCATTAACTATGACATTGTTAAAAATTTTTACGATATTAAAGACAAAGAAAACAGTCCAATATATCAAATGAATTTTGATTTAATTGTTATTGATGAAGCTCATTATTTACAAAACGCTCAAGCTCAAAGAACTAAATTAGTTAATAGTTTTGCAAAAAGAGTCGATAGACTATGGTTACTAACGGGTACCCCATTAACCTCAAGACCAATTAATTATTTTAACTTACTAAATCTTATTGAATCTCCTGTGGCACAAAATTGGATGGCTTACGCAATTCGTTATTGTGAAGGATATCAATTTAAAGCTGGACCACGAAAGGTTTGGAACGTGAAGGGAGCATCTAATTTAGAAGAACTACGAGATAGAACTTCAAGACAAGTCTTAAGAAGATTAAAAGAAGACGTATTAGATTTACCTGATAAAATTATTACCCCCGTTTATTTAAGACTAAAATCAAAATTATACGAGGGATTAATGGGAGAATACTTTGATTGGTACCGAGCCAATTCAGAAGAATCCTCATCATTAACATTACAATTTTCAAAACTAACAAAAGTTAGACAGATTATTGCCGAAGAAAAAATATCTAGCACAATAGAGTTGTGTGAAAATATAATAGAACAAGGAAAAAAAGTTATTATTTTTACTAACTTTACTAACTCACTTCAAAAAATAGTAGAACATTTTGGAAAACAGTGTGTTTTCTTAGATGGAAGTTGTACTCAACCACAAAGACAATTTGCGGTTGACCAATTTCAAACCAATGATAAAATAAACGTTTTTGTAGGTAACATAAAAGCGGCAGGTGTCGGTATTACATTAACATCCGCAGAGGCGGTTATAATGAATGATTTATCTTTCTTACCGTCAGACCATAGTCAGGCTGAAGATAGAGCCTATAGATATGGTCAGAAATCAAATGTTTCAGTATATTACCCAATATTTGAAAACACTATTGAAGGAGTTATTTACGACATTTTATCAAAGAAAAAATCTATTATAGAAACAGTTATGGGTGACAACCTTGATAAGGCAGATTTTGTAGAAGAAGTTTTGAATTCTATAAACAATAGTAGATAAATCGGAATTACCGATTATTTATTAGAATAATAAAAGCCTTAACATATGAAAAATCTAGTAAATAAGATTGAAGCCTTAAAAGAGGAGGTCACACTAGTTGAAACTAAAAAAACTCAAAAATTCTTTTTATCTGAAATGAAAAGAATTGGTATTGAAAAATTACCTTACTCTTACACATCTCTTAAACGTTTTATTGACCCCGAAACAATGGACATCCATTATAATAAACATTATAAAGGTTATGTCGAAAAATTAAATTTGGCGTTAGATAAGAAAAAGTTTGGTGATTTAGACTTAGAACAAATTGTAAAAACAATTAGTCGTTTTAATAAAAATGTTAGAAATAATGCAGGTGGAGCATATAACCACGCACTTTTTTGGAAAATGTTAACACCAACACCTCAAAAACCTAAAGGTTTAATTCTTAAGAAAATTGAAACTGAGTTTGGTACTGTAGGTTCATTTAAAAAGAAATTTGATGAAATTGCAAAAGAAAGATTTGGTTCGGGTTGGGTTTGGTTAGTTGTAACTAAAAACAACTCCTTAAAAATTATGTCAACTCCAAATCAAGACAACCCATTAATGAATGATATTAAAGATGGTGGGTACCCTATTTTGGGATTAGATTTGTGGGAACACGCTTATTATTTAAAATATCGAAACAAACGAGACGAATATATTAAAAACTTTTGGACTGCGGTTAATTGGGAGTTTGTAGAAAAGTTATATAAAATGAAAATTGAGACGAGAATCGATGAAGAGATTGTAATGACTCAACTAATGAATTCGTCTAATAAAGATATTCTAACTGAAGATGAAATAAAATCTCAAAGTTGTTCAACAAGCGACGAACAGATGTTTAAAAAATTATTATTCCCTCCAACAGATTTATTAGAGAAATCTGACTCATATGGTAAATTTAAAAAAGAATATATTACAGGATGGATGGATATACTTAAAAAATCTTATCCTGAAAATTGGAGAGAAAAAAATTCTTTATTTACAGGTCACGAAGCTGGATTATATAGTAAAGAAAATGTTAGGTCATTACTTATGAACTTAACCTCATCATACACCGCTTTTTGTATTATTCATAAAGATGTTAACGAATATCTTAAGAAAAATAATCAAAACACTATCGAATATGGGGATAACCCAAATACAAACCTAATTGAACTACGAAAATTTTTCTCAGTCCTTGATGGGTTGAGGTCTAATATCTTTAAACGAGGGGAACAATCTAACACCCTTAGACAAATTGGTGGTGTATTAAAAAAGACTGACTGTTTAGGTAAAAGAAATGAGGAAGCAACTATGAAAATTATCAACCAAAATTATGGTGAGGGGGCTTGTACTATCGTTTCAGGTGGGGGTATGACAAAAGATATGTTGTCAGGAATTGATGCTAATGTAGTTATTGACGGTAAAGAATATACTTCACAGATTAAACCTTTTAAAAATATCTTTGAAAAAGACGGGTATTTTGTAGTCCAAGGTTCATCAAGTACTCAATCTTATAACAAAGTTAATTTACTTATTTTTGTTAACGTTAAATCAAAACAAGTTAGAATTTATAAAACCCCAAAAACCAGAATCTACCAAGGGAGTTATTATATTCCAAAAGAAAACGAGGTTGCAACCATATTTGCTAAGGGAGAATTGGAATTAATCGACTGTAACAAATATTTATCTGAAAACATTATATGGGAATAATTGCAGAACCAAATAGAACAAAATTATATACGAGAGTAAAACACCTATTAGGTGCTCCTCTTAGAAGTGTTGAATTGGAGGATGAAATGATGGACTCATTATTAGAGTTATCAATTGGAGATTACTCTCAATACATCCAAGATTGGTTAATCGAATCACAATGGTCGGCACTACAAAATCTTAATCTTGACGAACAATCGTTAACAAGAGCTTTCATAACGAGAAGTTTGGACTATGAGACAAGATATACTTACGCATATTCTAAAATCGTAGGTTTACAAGCTGGTGGAGATTGGGTATTGAAGAAAGACTATATTGTAACTCAAAAAAATCAACAACTTTACGAAATTCCTAAAGGTAGAGAGGTGAACGAACTATTATGGTTTACTCCTGCAACAATGAATAACGTTATGTTTGACCCATTTGCCTTTGGGGCTATGGGAGGTCCAGGTCTTGGTGGGGTTGGAGGATTTTCTCAGTTGGGTTATTCAGGTTCGTATACTATGATGCCAGCTTTTGATATGTTATTAAGAATGCAAGAAACAAATATTCAAAGACGTATCATTGGTAGTGATTTAACTTACAGAATAACCGCATTACCTGACGGTAAAAAAATGATTCACCTAATGAATACTCCTGGCGGTAAATGGGATTTTGGTAGTGCTAATTACCATAACGGTAAAGTTTGGTATTGGTATTATGATGTTGATGGTGCGGATAGAGATAAATGTTTAAGTGACAATCCTGATATCGTAAAATTACCTTCAGACGTTCCTTTGGATGAAATTTCTTGGGAGGATTTGAATAATCCCGCACAACAATGGATTAGAAGATGGTTCATTGGTTTGTGTAAAGAAGCTTTAGGACGAGTTAGAGGAAAATATAGTGGTAACCTTAAAACACCTGACAGTGAACTTACTATGGATTATACAAGTTTACTAACTGAAGGTAAGGACGAAAGAGCAAAACTACAAGAAGAATTAATGGCTCGTTTAGAAAGATTAAGACCTGAAAAACAAATAGAAAAAGACGCGTTAATCGCCGAAAATCTAAATAAGGCTTTGAAATTTAGAGCGATGCCAAGACAAATATACGTAATTTAATTTTATGGCAATAATAAGAAGTACTCCTTCGGAAAGAATAATAAACGGACAGGTTATCATATCGTCTGAAAACGCTTTAGTATCTGAAACCCAATTCAGAACAAAAGGTGAAAGTACTGTTGTAGTTAAAGATGTGGAATTTTCTAAAGTGACTTTAGACCACTCATCAACAGACCACATAGTCATTAAGGCGTTGACTAAAGTACTAATTCTACCAAGTTCAGGAAGAATTGATGAAGAGTTTGACGAAATTCTAATAGATAAAGGAGCTTGTGTCGAATTTAAATTTATATCAGGTAATTGGTATATTTTAAGTTCAGACGGATTAAAACAATCCTAAAACAAAAAAGGAATATGTAATTTTAACATATTCCTTTTTTTTTTAATTAATATATTCCTCCCAACCTTCATCCGCCAATTCATACATATAGTCAGGACTTAATCCTCGTTTATTCCAATAAATCATCTCAGGTTCTGAAATTGCTAACACATCCTCAAGTTTATCTTGACCTGACTCGTCAAATGGTTTTCCGTTAATCAACTCACATTGGTCTTTAGTAAACAATCCACGTTTTTCGGGGTCTAAAACTAATAACCCATCTCTAACTTCATCTTTAAATACAACCAATAATGGTTCAATACGTTTGTTAAATGTGGTAATTGCTCTCGGTACATTATAATCACCAGTTAAGTCAGGATTGTCTTCCAACTCTTTAGGGTCTAACATATAACAATTTAAAACTGTGTCGTTACCTTTTTTCTGAACATCACCGTGAGAAGCTCTAAGACCATTATTAACATAGAATATAACATCACCAAGATTAATATTTAATCCGTGTTTAATTGCCAATTCCATATGGGCCATCTTACTCATAGAACCACCAGATTTAGTTTTTTGGGTACTTCTAATTCTGTAATCTTCTAACGATAATTTAACCTTAGCTCTTTGGGCGATTTGTTTTAAAGGAATTCTTCGGTCAAATATTTTCTGTAAGTATTCATAGTACCATTCAACAAACTCTTGTCCCTTACCTTCCAATAATAATTTAACCCCTTTATCTAAGAACGCCTCAATATAAAGTGGTAATTTCTTAGATTTAATGGTATTACCTGTTAATTTTACTTTACCCTTAGCATCCATAACCGCATAATTCTTACGAGCTAAGTTAATACAAGAAGGCCAAGTACCGTCAGTATCTAAGGCCATCTCACCTCTCATAAATAAGTCATTGAATTCTGCAACGTCGGCATCATCACCTGTATACTCCTTACCCTCTTTAACTTTCCAATTTAAACCTTTACCAACATAACGTCTGTTTTCCCATCCCTCAGGTTTCGAGAAGTTGACACCGTCCGTATCCATTACAAGTGGAGTATATCCACGTTTCATAAAGAACTTAATCATCATACGAAGATATTGTCTACCCGTACAGGTAATCTGTTCTCCCATATACATATCACCCCACGCAAACACTTGTGGAGCGGATAACGCACCGAACATCGAGTTAATAAAAATCTTAATCGGCAACTGTTTACGGTCATATGATAGAGATTTTTTAGGGTCTGTTTTCTCATACTGACCCGCCAAATTCTTATATAAGATACGAGTATCACGGAAATATTTTAACATTGCCTTCATACCTCCTGTAACGTCACATTCAGGAAACACATCGTGTACTAACTGAATAGAAGGGTACAGGGAACTAAAGTCGAGTTTCAATACGTTTCTTGAATACCCTACTTTAAGTAATCTTGATAGTCCTCCTACGAAATCAGTTTTCTCTTGTTTTTTAGGGATTGCTAATTTGAACTTATATGACCAAGCCAACATCAACATTTTCCATAATGTTGCGGTACCCATAGTTGAAACTCTTTCGTACGTTGTTGGAATCATAGACGCCAATAAGAACGAACCCTGATTGAATTCATCATCCACAATAAGAGTTTCTTCTAAGTCATCGTCAAGATATCTCTCAACTATATTATCACCTGTGGTTTTAATATAAGTACCAGGGAATCTTTTGTCCAAATCGTTAAACGCAGGGTTATCCGCTCTTTTATATTTACCGTTTGTAACATTTAACCAATACTCTTCTTTCTTGGCATACATAGGTCCAATATCTAAGTGGTCAATATAGATACGGTCATCGGCTTCCGCATCAATATATTGAGTAATATATTTCAAACCCGCAGATTTAATACTCGAATTGATTGCTTGCGCTCTACGAACTGAGTGAATAATATCAATAATATTGTAACCCCATATAGATACCTGATTAAATCGTTCAACCTCATTTGCAAGTTTTAACATACTCTCTTTTTGAGATATTGTTCTTGCGGGATTTAAAGAACGACAGGTTTTTTTAATATCTAAGTTAAGAGCCTGACATCTTTCAAAAATCCAAAACCAGTCGAAGTTTGCCGAATTGTAACCACCAATAATACTTGGTTTTAATTCATCAATAATATTAAAGAACTCAATAAGACCTTGTCTTTCTTGTTCTTCTGTGGCACATTCGATTACCTTTTGGTAACCTTTATTGGTTTTTATTCCAATCATAAAGATACGACCATCCTTAGGTTCAAGTGCGGTCGTCTCTAAGTCGAATACAAGTCGAGTAACATCATTGTACTCCTCATATCCTTTAAATAAACGTTTTTCTCTTTGAATTAAGTATTGTTCTACAGGAGGTAGAATCATTATCAAATCTTTTGCTCTCTCACTCCAAGGGTCTAATCCACCATCTCGGAAGAACTGTATTAAGGTACGGTAACCTTTTAAAGATTTTACCATATACTTAAGACCTTGTTCCATCCTATCATTACCTTTAGTCTCTAACTTTTCGATAACAATACCATACTTGGTCATATACTCTTTCTGAGCGGCTTTTGAGTTTTGATAAAAATTCAAACCTCTTAAGTCTCCAACCCAAGCAAATGCAATAAAACTGTCTTTTTGAATTACTTTACCCTGACCAGGGATTTCTTTGATTTTATATACTGAATCTGACACATAATCAAATTCGACCGCGACAATGAACTCTTCGGGGTCATTACCTTCTAAAAAGGTTTTAATTTCTTCTTGACTAATCATTTTTTCTATCTTTTACGTGTGGTTCATTAGCTGCCGAAAAATTCGACATTTACCTTACAAACATAAATATAGAAATTTAAAAATCCGAAGTCAATTAACAACAAGCAGTATCAGAAATAAAACTATCTTGGACCGTGATGAATAATTGTTCTCTAATAGGGACTATTAGGTCGCCTTGTTCGTTCTTCAACATAAACTGACCTTCGTAACGTCCAACTTTATTAGTATCTTTTTTAGTAAAAGTGTAATAAATATAATATTCTGTTGGGGTATTAGGGTCAATAAAAGTTTTTGAAACAAACCCCGCTCGTTTAGAAACTATTTTAGGGATACCCGTTTCAACATCAACCATACTAAATAGGATTGTTGAAGATTCTATCAAATCCATAAAGTTTTGATAATCACTTCTACCGTCTTTTACGACTTGCATTTTAAGTACAGGTAATGTTGCGTTTTTTTTGATATAAAATTCCATCAAGGTTTTTTATTATAAATACCAAATTGTTCTAAATAATTACAGGGTTATAACATTATATCAAAATATTCTCTCCAATCCGACTTTATTAAATAAAATAAATCTTTTTGTCTGGTATAACAAATATCAAATATTTTTTCATCGCTACCAATGTAACCGTTATTAATAGATTCGTCAATTGTCTCAACAACTAATTCCAATAAAGGACTAATTAAGTGGGATGGAAGTAAAAAACAAGTTCCTTGTATATTCCTAATTTGAGATAAACTATGATACTCTTTATTGGAAACATTAAAGTCTTGATTGTGACTGAAGAATGTAATCTTATTATGGTCTAAATTTTTAATTTTTGACATATTAGGCCATTGTTTGTTTTGATATAAACTAATATCGTTTCTCAAACCGCCAGCGTCGGCCCATATAACCATATCATTATTAAAATATCTTTTTTCCACGGTATCTTTAAGGAAAAATACTTTGTTGAACATAATGATATTATACAAAGGTTGACACATTTCTGGTACATCAGGAAACCCAACTTTAGATTTAAATGAATCTGAACTCATTAAAGAAGATAATGATTCATAATACTTTTCATACATAGGTAATTCATTTAACGGTTGTTCAACAAATACAGTCTTTTCAAGGTTAGGGTCAAATTCTTTACGGTATTTAGTCAAATCATCAATAAATTTAGATTCGGTATATACTACAATATTACAATCTAAAGATAACGTATTTCTCATCCACCACCCGTAGGTGTGATAAGACATTCTAAAATTATTCCAATTTTCTCTACCTATGTCGTATAGAGCCATTACGATAACAGGGTTATTTATATCCATTCCCAATTTATTTTAATATTTTTATGTTGGATGTCTACATTATTGACATCAAAATAGTTTGAAGTATTATCTGGTTTAATTAATGAACTTAATTTATAACCGTATTTGTTTAACACTGTTGGGACAAATCCTTCGTGATAAGCATAATACCCATTATTGTGTATTTCTAATAATTTCGAAAGAGCTTTATTAGAAAATCTTGTAGTGGGAAAAAATGACCCAAACATCTCGTTAGTATTTTCAGGTAATAAATCACCGTCACCAGGAAATCTATCAAACCAATTATTTTTTGAAAAAGTTCTATTGTCAATTGTTGGGACGTTTTCTTGAGAAATTACTCCATTTTTTTTAAAACAAAAGTATGATAAGAAATCAGAATCATCACTATCAGTTTTAATAAAAAATTCATCCCAATTTTTCATTTTAATATCATCATCAAAAAACCAATAAAAGTCGTAATTTGGATTTTTAACATAAAAATATAACATTCTTAAATGAGCAAAAAACCAAACAATATTTCGATTACCATACGAATTCCAATAATGATGTTTACTAACGTTAATATTAAAATTAAACTCATCTCGAATGTCTTGTTCTGTAAACTTAAACCCCACATCAAATGACGGGTCTTTTGTAATATCAGATAACCAAACCATTTCTTTTTTATCTTTTGGGAAGTTTTCCCAGTTATTAACATAACTTTGAAAAACATCAGGTGTTGTACAAATACAATGTATATTATTCATATTTTTTAGTTAAAAGTTCATTCCATTTAGGTATTCTATTAAATTGGTGTACTATATCATATGGGTTACCACTTTTTGTACATATTTTATCAGTAATTAATTGAGGTATTCCGTACCTGTTTTCAATGTTACCCTTAAACCCAAAACTTTCAAAAAATTGCGTTGGTCCCGCAATTGCACAGTGAACTACCCATCCATCCGTTAGATTAAAAATCTTTAATTTTTCAATCTCTTTATTTTTAACCATAACGATTAACGCTGCTTGGTCTTGAATGTTTGTAAGATTTGTACTATTTTCGCATAATTCAAACATTCTTTTATATAATTTTATTAACGGTAATCTTTTACCTCCAATAACTCCAGAACATATTACTTCTTGGTTTCTACAATCATTATAGTCATTAGGAAATAGTTTGTTAATCCAATCCGAATTCCAAGGTTCTTCACTTACTAATACACCTTCACCACCAACAAACACATCATAGTTTAAATCCATTTTATCAAATGGATTTGATTGAAAAACAACATCAAAAACATCGGTTATTAAAAATAATTCGATATCAGAATTCTCTAAAAATTCAAAAGTTCTTTCAAGACGTTTATGATTTATTCTCCAAGTATCCTGAATATTAACAGGTATTGGTATAATACCCATATCCTCACACTTTTTTAACTCATCTTCGGTTGAGTTAGTACATAATAAAATAACGTCCCCATCGACAAATTTTTTAAAACTATCTGACCATACTTTAATTTTTGAGATATGTTGACTTATGTTGTTTGAAACACCTAATAATGCTTTTTTCATATTAACAATTATTGTTACTAATAATCAATTTATCGTTAAAATTAAGGATTGTTGGCCATAAATATTCCACGAGGTAATTGATATAATTTATTTTTTCGGTCTTAGGTAGAGTATCTCTAACTCTCTCATAAAACTCTATTGGATTTTTTAATATTAAATCTTTTGAAACTATTGATTGGGCTGAATTAATAAATTTAATTGGTTCACTATATGGTATTCCAGTATTTTTTGCATATTCAATTGTTTGTTTTAGAATGTCTTTATTATCTCTAATATAAGTCTTACCTAACGGTAAAAATTCCTTTTTAAAATCAAATCCATTAACCTTTTCAATAAATGAGTTACAATGATAAAATGGATTGTCTTGGGAAAAACAAACAAAATCAGGTAGATTATTATAATTATCAATAATGTAGGTTAAATACACTATAGTATCAAATCCCACATTTGGTAAGTTATTCTCAAACTTATGATTGTTTTCGGGGTTTTTATTGTAAATCACGTAATTGTGTTTTAACTCACTAACCCATTCTAAACTTTCTTTAAAATGACATATTACAACGATTAAATTCATAATTTACCTTCTAGTTTATCACACCATCCTTTAGATGTTGAATACGGCCAAACAACCCATTTTGATGGTTTTTCTGCGGTTTGAAACTCTCTCCAAATCTTACAATAACCGTCTCTATCAGATTTAAGTCTTGCAATCTCGTTTTTATCGGCATCTTTTCTGAATAATTCTTGACCACCCTCTCTTTCAAAAATTACCGCCCAAAATTCATAATCGTTTTCAGGTACTTGGTTAAATGACACATCTATACAGTGTTTAAAAATTGACGAGAAACTACTCATCCATTCTTCGTCATTTTTGTAAGGGTTAGGGTTTGGTGGGTATTTTTTATCTAAGGTATATTGTTGTACCGACCTTTTACTAAAAAGAAGACCAGAATACTTTTCATAATCTCTAAGTGTTCTTTCAGTTCCGAAACCAAAAATACCAAATTCCTCAGGGTCAAATACCTCACCATCCATACTAAATAATCGTCTATTTTTTGCGTGGGCTCTTGAATTTTTTTCACCCCAAGTTTTGTCATCATCCCATTGTTTGGTTCTTCCCTTACGAGTATATTCGTGCCATACAACAACTTTGTGTGGATGAAATAAATCATATCCGTGAGTATACGCTCTAGCAGCAATTGAAATTTCTTCACCGTGAAAATAAAATTCAGGGTCGTGTTGGACTTCTTTAGAAAACTGTCCTAATGTAAAGGCGAAGTGTGCAGAATAAAACCTTGAAGTTATCGGTTCTGTTAAGTTTTGCCATCCTGGTATTGTTTCAGGTAAAAAGAATACCGCACCTTCAGGAATGAACCTATCGAACGCCATTCTCCACGGAACTGTGACTCGACCCTTAGGGTCATTCTCAGGGTCAAATGAAGAAACGTAACCTGTTAATAATGGTTTCTTATAACCTTTTTTTTGTAAACCTTTAATCATATCTATCAAAGTCTTATCCCAATTCTTCTCGAATCTCATATGGGAATCGATTTGCATTGTATAGTCTTCTTCCTGATATAATTGTTGTGTTAAGTGTCTTGCCCAACAAACTCCTTTAGATTCTTCATATGGTATGTTTAAAATTCTAAATCTATCATCGTTCTCATATTCAGATAAATCGTCAAATTTATCTTCAGGATGAAATTGTCTTGCAATTGAAAAAACTAAATTTTTTGGGTTCTTAGCTTTATCGATAGCGTCTTTGATTGTTGGTATTAACTGAGGGTCTCGATAAGAGGCGATTTGAATAAAAATTTTCATATTAGTATTTTAGATACTAAAATATAGGAAATAAAGGAGTAATATAAATAAAAAATCCCTCAAGATATACTGAGGGATTGATTTGAATTTGTTTAAAAAATTAATAAATCTTATTTAATACAAATATATCCGAGTATATTGCGTTTGACGCACTGTTACTACTAAATTCAACGGTCGCATTTAAAGTGTTTGATACTGTAGTATCAAAAGTTGTATTATTAACAGTATTGAAGGCGAATCCTTCTGGTGCCCCATTAGATTGTTTTGTAGTATGAAATACCCCAAGAGAAACGATAGATGCAATCCCTGCAGAACCTGTTGCTCTTATAGTGAAATTAACTGAGAATTGCCACACGTCATTTGTTGCTGCATTCATAGTTTGAGGTCCACTATCAGCCAAAACAACCGAGCCAGATTTGACCCTTATTCGTATGGTGTCCGCATTTTTTGAAGATAATAAACCGCCAAAATCAGCTCTAAAACTATCACCAATTTGAAATTGATTTGGACCTACAGTTAATGTCCCAACACCCCCATCAATCAATGTTGATTCTACGGTAGTCGCACTTACTACAATACTATTACCTGTTTGTGAGAATAATCCATAAACTGTTGGGAAGGGAGCCGCGGGAGCTGATGTTCCTGATGTTCCATTAACCCCTGAACTACCACTAGTACCTGATGTTCCTGATTCACCTGAACTACCACTAGTACCTGATGTTCCTGATTCTCCTGAACTACCACTAGTACCTGAAGACCCATTACTTGTTCCTGAAGAACCTGATGTTCCTGAAGAACCTGATGTTCCACCTAAATAATATAAGGTTGTTGTTACGAATGAATAATGACTAATCCCTTCAGTAACAAATGTTAAAGAATGAGTCTGATTAAATTGATTATTATTCTTACCTATTACTTTTACAACTATCCTATCTGTAATATCTAAAGTACTACCTGACTGATATATATCACTAACATACATCGCAACATTAGGTGAATTTGTAGTAACAGGTACGGGGTCAGAACTAAATAAAAACGTTTCGGTCCCGCCACTATCTCTTTTATAAACTTTACAATATATTTCAAAAACCGAATTTTGATTTTGTTTATACGCGTGTAAATTAAATGTCCAAACACCTGGTGGTAATACACTAATACCAGGATAGTCTACAGGTGTTTGATATTCAGCAATAACACCTTCTGTTTGTGCGGAAACACTTACGGTTATTCCTGTTTCTGAAAAATTATCAGCAACTGGTGAAATTTCAAAATAAGGTGATTGGGTGTTTTGAGTATTAAAAAATAAAACCTGTCCGCTAGACACCCCATTAACTCCCGATGAACCATCAGTTCCTGAAGAACCACTAGTTCCATCAACACCTGAAGTACCACTTGAACCGTCAATACCAGACGTACCCGATTCTCCCGAACTACCTGATGTCCCACTTAAACCACTTGTTCCTGATGTCCCATTATCACCATTTCTTGTTACCGCAGAAAAAGGTATTGATTCAGTCTGTCCTGAACTTACTGTATTGTAGTTTACGATAACCATTAAGGAGTCTGAGTATCCTGTGGTTGCTCTTGGTAATAACGATATTGGAGAATCTGACATATTTTAAATTATTTAACTGTTATTATGTATTCTAAACCTGATTTATTTGGTGTTAAATCAGTGTCTTCAATTTTATTGTTTCCAAAGTAAAATTCTTCTGAGATTATTTCAAATGGTAAATTTAATTCTGTTTTAATTAAATTCTTAACATCTAATATTGTTAATCCTTCAGAAATGGTTATTCTATTTTCTTGTCTGAATAAAATCTTTTTTTCAGATTTCATTACTTTTACATCTATGTTTACACTTCTCATATTTTTGTTTTTTTAATTTTTATTAATCCCACCAAACGATGTCATTTATAGAATCATAATTATCTAAATCGGTTATTTGTTCTATTAATACTGAATCCTCATTTATCATAATCACAGTTCTAATTGGTGAATTTTGGAAAGTCACTATGTATCTATCTTTAAGAGCTTCAACATAAATCCAACTAGTAAATTCAGTATCATAACTATTTAGTAGATTTCCATTAAAATCATAAAGATTAATAATAATTAATGAAGTCTCAACTTGTTGATAAACGAATAATAATTTATCTTTACCAATCTCAATTCTATAATCTTGATTTTCAGGTAGTAAAAATTCAGTACCTATAGAATCTGCCATTAAGAATCTACCATATCTCGTGTTAGGGTCGTATAAAAATAATTGGTTTGGGTCTAAAAAGGTATTTGAGAAATACCAATTAGGGTAATAAATGTTAGGGTATGAATTAATTGTTGTAAACTCAGTTGTCGTATTATTAATATAAAATGAATCTTGGTTTACTTTTAAATACAAGGTACCTCTTGTTGTATAATAATCTACACTAGGACTACCTGAATAAAATAAGTTATCAAGTAAAACACCTGACGAGTTATAATACCCAAAATAAACATCTCCCGTAGTAGTGAAAATTGAACTATAAAAATTATTCTCAACCGAATCGTAATTCCAATAATTAACGTCAGTTATTAATAAATTTGTATTTGTTAATGTAATTCCATTTGTGGAATTAAGTGATATCAAATTTAGATAACCTGATTCGTCAGTTCCAACAGTATACCAACCATCATCAGTTATATACCCCCAAGGACTAATGGATTTACTGGTGTTTGCATAATTATATGTAGTAAATCCACTATCTCCGCTCAACATATAAACAATATCACAGTTTGAAGTTACTGTACCAATATTATTCCAACCATTGTATTGATAAAAAATCATAACAATATTATCAGAAATATTATCGTCAGGCCAAAATATACTGTTACTATTTACTGAAAAATTATCAAAAAATTCTCTGTTATGATAATCAATAGTCATTGTATTAGTGTTACCATCAAAATGATAAATTTTATAATCAACGGTAGTATTATTACCATCCCAAAAAATTAAAACTATTTTATTATTACCATAAAAATAATAATTCATATTGTTATAAGACGCTCCGTCTAAAACATAAGAATCTCCAATTATACCACCATTTTCATCTCTGATATCAAATTCTTGGTAATATTGATTAACTTCATCGTATATAACCCCCACCATAAATGTTGTTTCCGCTTGTAATTTAAAATTAACGGTATATCCACTTTCGGCAAGAGCGTAAAACTCAGTTAAAGTACCATCTTGTTTACCTAAATAATAAGTTGTTTCATTATTATCTAGTGTATGTTTTCCAATTACTATAGATTTTTCTTTATTTGTTGCATCCCAATCCCATTCAATATCAACATAGTATAGACTAGGGTCCCACTCAAGTGTTAATACTACAGTTCCGTTAGAAACTTTTAAAACACCATTACTAATATCTTCATAAGACAACCATCTACCCTCAAGAGTGTCCATATCACGATTACTTGTAGTTGCACTATAGGTACCAATTACCTGATTAGATGAGTCTGTAAAGATTACATACTTTTCTTGATAATCACCTCTACCCTCAAATTCATACATAAATCCTAACTCTGTTGATGGGTATATGTTATTTATAGCCCAATATGTTGCATCAATACCGAAATCAATTATTTCTGCAGTGAAATCAGTTGCGTTCATTGTAACAACACCATAATTATTAGAATCAATTATTTGAGATACTAATACAAATAATTCTTTTTCTGTTATTGGTTCTTCAATAAATAAAGTATATGTGTAATCATATTCAATCACATTTAAGTTATAATAACCATATGGATGTGATGTAATGTTATTAAAAGGAATTGTTTTTTCCCCAAGATTTTGAGTGTCACCTGAAGTTGTACCAGTGACTGGCGTAAATGTGACAGTTGCGGTTTTACCACTTAAATTATCACTTAATATTCTTGCTCCTATTGCCATAATTTTTTTATTTTATAAATATCTTTTATTTTTTGTTTATTTTATACGAAAGTCAATTTCCAAGACACAATATTGTGATAATCTTGAGCCCCACCTGTGGCGGCACCAAAACCTATGTAATAAGGTGTCGAGTCAAACGCAAATCCATTGTATTGTTTATTTGGCGTACCAGGTTTAGTGTTCGTGGTATTAAAGTATAAATTAAGTGTTTGGGTTGAATGAGTATAATCCGCCCAAAAATATAATACTTGTCTAAAGTACCCTGAACTAACAGAATCTGTTGATTGTAAAACATTATTCTTAAACCATCTGAAATTATTAACTGTATACGTATAAAACCCTATCGCATTTATTGTACTAGACTCCGTAATTAAACCAATTCCTCCACCTCCAGAACCGTTAGTATTGTTGGTTGTTGTCCATTGGATACAATATCCGTCAGCACCTGTTCCTCCTCCTATATATGATTTCCACTCAAGTGAAAAATCTCTATCATATCTAACCGAGGTTGACCTATAAAGGTTACCTGTCGACGCAACTGTTGGTGATGTTAAATAAATTTCGTTTGATGTTTGTTCAACATAAGGACCAACTAATTCAAGTCCTGAAATTGATGAAAAATCAGTGTAATCAAAACCGTCTAAATTAGGTGTCGGTGTCGGTGTCGGTGTAGGTGTTGATGTTGGGGTTGATGTTGGGGTTGGTGTTGAAGTTGGTAATGGTACGTCAATATTATAATAACTAATACAAACAGGTTCACTTAGATTAAAATTACCAATTGAAGGTATGATTAATGTTAATTGAGGTTGAGGTTCGGGTCCACTATTACCATTATTAAAAAACATACCAAATTCATAACTAATAGAACCACTATAACCACTGTAAACCACGTATCTATTTCCTTGAGCGAATGTTAAAACGAAAGGGTTTTGTAAATTTTCAAAATATGGATAAGAATTATTACCATTTCTATCTATTTCATTCCAATAAACCCCACCTAAAGTAAATGTGTTAGGGTCTAATGTTGCAACTCCACCATCAATAAAATTAGGGAAAATAATGTTTCCATTACTTGGCGGCTGATAAGGAAGTACCACTAAGTTAAATGTTTTACCAGTACAAGATAATATTTCATAACTTAAATCGTTATTAGGTATTATTTTACTAATAATATCATTTATAGGTATTAAGTTATATGTGATATCATTACTTGGGATAACTTTAAAATTAAAGTCTCCGTTTGGAATTAACGCGTAATTGATATCGTTATTAGGTATTATTGTATAATTGAAGTCACCATCTGGTATTGTAATGTAATTTAAATCATTATCAGGGATAATCAAATAATTAAAATCGTTAACAGGTATTGGTGTGTTACATTCAATTATTAATCTACCACCATTTTCTTGTAATATATAGAAACCATTTTCTTGTAATAGAAAACAATTTTGGACTTGAGTCGGTGTAGGCGTTACGGTTGGCGTTTGTGTTATCGTAGGGGTTGGTGTAGGCGTTACGGTTGGTGTTTGTGTAGGCGTTACGGTTGGTGTTTGTGTTATTGTAGGGGTTGGTGTAGGCGTTACGGTTGGTGTTGGTGTGTGATAGAAAGTTGTTGTTGTAGTCGTAATGGGTATTATAGTTGTTGTAGTTGTAGTAATAGGGTTTATTGTTGTAGTTGTCGTAGTAATAGGGTTTATTGTTGTAGTTGTCGTAGTAATAGGGATTATTACCGCACAATTAGGACAATCAAAATCAAATAACTCAAATTTATCTTTTAATAATAAAAAGTTATGTTTAACCTCATCGGCGGATAACGGCTCTGTGTACATTCTAAATTGAGATATACCTCCGTCAAATGACCCCGCAAAATTTTGTTCTAATAATATGTTAGTCGTTAGACCTGATAAAGAGGTTCCACTCAATATATTGTTTGGTAAACATTCAGGGTCTTGCTGGTAAACTAATCCACTTAATGATTCAGGACATCCTGTGAAAGTTAAGTTGTTATGTAACCCTTGAGTTCCTCCACCCCAGGATACGTTATACGGTACCCCAACCTGTCTTTCTTTTTCAGTGTCTAACGCCCTTGGTATTATTTCTTCAATATCCTCAAATGTGTGAAAGATTCTTCCGTTAACGTAAACTTTAATTCTACCTTTTCTGTACTCCTTTTCAATTAACCATCTTTCATTTAGTCTAACAACTTCAATTCTCTTGTCAATGTCAGGACCAACATCGGATTTTGGTTCAATTAACCTTACAGATTCATTTACCAATGAGAATAGATAAGGGTCTTCACTAATTAACCCTAAACCTCCTTTATACCATAAATCACAAGTGTCAAACCAAGTATATCTTTCCCACACTAAATCTAATTGCACCCAATGTTCCTGTTGTAAAAACGCAGGGTTTACCTCTTGACAAAAGTCATATATACCTTTAGGAGTACATAAATTATCCACAGTATACCCTGTTTGATATGTTACTCCTGTTGTTGAACAAGTTCCTGTGGTGACACAGTCGCCTGTAAACCTTAAAATCCTAACACCTATCTGAGGGTTATGTGGGTCTCCACAAAGTTTAAAGGCGATTGCGTTTGATAAATCATCTAACTTTGGGTCTTTATCAGGATTAATTATCTCAGGGGTTTCAAGACAACCACATTCACAATCTATATTATGTGATACCGACTCTTGAGTTGGTTGATAAACTTGAATACAGTTTGAGTTGGTTATTGCCGTACTTGAACAAGCACAGGTCTTTAGACAAGTTAAACTTTCAGTGACCCTTGTGTACCCACTATCGGAAATAGGATTTCCGTCCGCTCTATGATAAAATTTATTTTCCGCTCTGGTTCCCAAATAAAAGAAAATATCTTTGTTATTAGGGTAGAAATTATTTAGTGTTGTTTGGTATGCTGGTGGATTAAACTCATCTATAAATCTTGGTTTTAATAAAACCTCAACCGACCAACCTTTATTAACTCTTTCAGGGTATAATGTATAATCATATCCGAATAACTTGTAGAACCCCTGATAGAACCCACCATATAATTCGTGATATACACCAATCTTTGGTGAAATTTTAGACACAACATTATATGATATATCTTTTTGTAACCCTGAAAAACGAATGTTTGGACTTGCGGTATAACCAGTAACTTGATGTAATTTTAACCTTCGGTCGAAAGATAATCTATCAAATTTTTGACTGTCAGACAATAAACCCTCAGTTGCGGTGATTGTCACCCCTGTCATTTGTTCAACTAAACCATTATCAATACCCGTTAACCCTATATCACAAATTGTTTGTGAACTATAACAAGTTAAGTCATTATTGTTTGGATTATAATAATTTGACGATATTAGATTATTGAATGGGTTATAGGCATTATAGTTTAACACAAATAATTCACTATTACTTGGGTTATCTAAATCAAAACTAAATGGTAACCTATTACCGTCATCTTCAGCAATAAGTTTTGGGGAGAAAACTACCTCCTCCTTATAGTCTCTTTCATCCGAAGATAAGGAAAAATCTTGTATCTCGGACTTATTAAGAAGATACCACTTCTTAAAATTATACTGGTTTATATTTTGATAGGCCATAATTCTATGATAAATACCTTGTATCGCAGTATTTATATGTAAAAAGTAAAATGATTCAAACGAATACAGAGTATTTTATTACTCCATATTATTTCTACATTACGGAAAAAAGCGATAAAATATCGTTATACTATTCTATTGCGGATACTTTGGTAGAGTCCAGAAAGAAAGACGAAAAAATTGACTTCGATAAAAAAGATTTAGAAAAAGTTAAAAAAGGAATTTCATCAATACTTAAAAACAAAAAAATAAAAACCAAAGGACAAATCAAAAAATATTTTGAACCAATTTCAAAAGAAAAATCTGAGATTGATGAGTTAGTCGATTATGACGGTACTATGAATAATTCAAAATACCCACCGATTAATTGGGGTCTAGCTCAGAAAAATATCACCGATAAAATTGTACCTGCAACAAGAATGCCAGGTAACCCTGTTACTCGAGGTTATAGAAGATACTATGGTGAATCAACAACTGAAGATAGTAATGTCGTTAATGAAGTTGATTATTCTGAAGCGTTTGGATATGAAGAAACTAAAGATATGGACGGTAAAGAAACTTTCAATTATTTAGTTAAAAAAATGGGTATGGAACCTGATGATGCGAAAGAAAGAACTAAACAGTTCGGTAAAGACCCTTCAGGTAATAGAACAAAAAACGCACCTACAAAGATTAGAAACAAAAAAGGATTTATTGATAGAATGACTTTGGCTGAAATACAAAGACAAAAGATGATTAACGCGATTGATGAAATCTTATTGAATAAGAAAAATTCTGATGGAGAATTGGGGGAAAAAGAAGATAAAGCGTCTAAAATTATTAAAAAGAACGTTGACTCACTTAAGAAAATGGCAGAAAAAGAAGGTTTCACCATAAACCAATTAATTAAAATGTTAAAGAGTGAATAAAGATTTATATGGGAAAGATTATAAAATCCCAACACATATTATAGACCACTTACAAAATCATTCTGGAAATGAAACTATTGATAATTTATTATCCAAAGGTAATATATCATATTCTTTGTTGAAGAAAATTAAACATAGAATAGAGAATGGTGAGAAAGATTCTTTGGGTGGTGATAAGATGTTAGGATGGGTTAATCAAACTCTAAACTCTGATAGGGGTTCTTTAGAAAATTCTAAGAAAGCTAGAAAAGAAAGTGGGTTATCAAACTCATATAATCAAAGCCCTAAAGATAACGACCCTAAGGGTTTGTCTAATTTAAATAGACCAAGTAAAAGTCATCACACACATAATGATGATATAAAAATAACCGAAAGTTTAAAACGAATAAACGAAATAATTTCAAAAATAATATAATTATGTCACAACAAGAACCTATTGATTTGGCACAAACTGAAAAAAACTCATTAACTGAGATTGCCGAACAGGAAAGAAAAAAACTTTTTCCTAAGAATAACTACAATTCAACGAATTCATATTCATCAACTAACCCTGACGCTTTAGCAACAGGTGATGAACAAGGTAAAGGTACGGGTGGAGATTTAGATGTTTACAGTACTTTCGCAGGTAGTAGTGTTGATAACGTTGAGAGAAAAAGTGAAATTAAAATTAACAAATTTAATTCATCAAAGACTTATCCTGATTTTTAATGAAACTATTAACTACATTTACTAACCTAATTACGGAAACCGCGTCTTACGAGGATTTAATTGATGCGATTAAACAACGAAAGGTTATGATTATATACTATGATGGTGATGAACCAGGTGGTAGGGGTCTTCGTGAAATTGAACCTGTATGTATTGGTGTTAGTAAAGCAAATAATAAAGTAGTTAGAGCGTGGGATAAAGAAGGGTCTTCTCACACGGGTTATAAGGGAGAACAACCTTTACCAGGGTGGAGACTTTTTAGACTCGATAAAATATTATCGTCAAAACCAACGGGAGAAGTTTACAATGAACCAAGACCTGGTTATAATTTTAATGGAGATAAAACTATGGCACAAGTTATTCTTAACGCCAAGTTCGATAATCCACCACAAGAAAACGTAGCATAATATGAGTGATTTAATGCAAAAATTGGCAATTTCAAAGGCCATTATGGACAAACATAATAATATTGGTAGAGGTGGAGTACCTCAAACAAATAATTATCAAACCCCTGTGGTTGAAAATTATGATGCTCCTGCAGCTAATTTTAACATACCTAGTGAATATATTTCAGAATCAAATATACCTACAACTCAATCTGCCGAAACCCCACCAAAAGACAGAATTTTAAATTCAAAATTACCTGACGAAATTAAACGACTTATGATTGAAAATCCTATTCAATCTGTAAATCCGTTATCTGCGAGTAATACTTCAGTGTTAAGTGATGAATTAGTTGAAAAAGCGTCTAAACTAATGGGTACTAACAAACCTAAACAACAAACTCAAATACAAGAAACTTCTTCTAAAACACCTACTAATACTGATTTAAGAAGGATGATGAAGGAAGTGGTTCAAGAGGTATTAAAGGAGAACGGTTTAATAATTGAGAGTGCTGAGAAGTCAGATGAGATTATGATGATTAAGGTGGGTAAACACCTTTTTGAAGGTAAAATATCTAAGGTTAAAAAATTAAAATAACTTTCTTTATTACCTTTTTTTTGTTATTCTTATGGAAAACATAATAGAATGACAAAAATTAATGTATTAGTACTACCATCAGATAAAACAGGTGTAGGTAAGTTCAGGTCTGTCGACCCACACATCTTTTTACAAAAATTATATCCCGAAGATTTTCACGTAGATATTGACTATCAACCTAAAGTTGATGATTTGAATTATTGGAAAAAATATCAAATAGTTCACATCCATAGAACCATAGCTCAAAACTATGATAATACCCCTACGATACTTAAAACGTTAAACGATTTAGGAATTGTAACTATTATTGACATTGACGACTATTGGATGCCAGGTCCTGAACACCCAATCTACGATTTAATTAAAAATCATAAAATTCACGAAAAAATTGTTGCCAACCTAAAAGCTGCAAGATACGTTACAACAACAACAACTTTATTTGCTAATGAGATTAGAAAAATAAATAAGAATGTTATTGTATTACCAAACGCAATAGACCCGAAAGAACCTCAATTTAATGAACCAACTTTAGAGTCAGACAAATTAAGATTTGGATGGTTAGGTGGTTCTTCTCACCTACACGATTTAAAATTAATCGAAGGGTCTCTATCCAAATTTAATTCTGAAGACCGAAAAGATTTACAAATTTATTTATGTGGTTTTGATACTAGAGGTACTATTACTGAAATTAATAGAGATACAGGTGAACAAAAACAAAGACCTATCAAACCTGAGGAAACTGTTTGGAATAAATATGAACAAATTATGACTTCAAACCGTACAGGTTTAAGTGAAGACTACATTAACTACCTTTTAAGATTTAAAGAAGATGTTTATCCTAATGAACTTGAACAACCTTATGTTAGAGTTTGGACAAGACCTGTACAATCTTATGCTAAGAATTATTCAAAATTTGATGTATCTTTGGCACCTATTAAAAATACAATGTTTAATAGAATGAAATCTCAACTAAAGGTTATTGAAGCGGGATTTTATAAGAAAGCATTAATTGCGTCTGAAATAGGTCCTTATACCTTAGATTTGAAACACGCGTTAAAAAATGGTGAGTTCTCAGATGGTAATGCTTTGTTAGTTAATGAAAATAGAAACCATAGTGATTGGTATAAGTTCATTAAAAAACTTAAACAAAATAGAAATTTAGTTACAGACTTAGGAGAAAGATTATATGAGACTGTTAAAGACACTTATGATTTAAATAACGTAACTAAAACAAGAGCTGAATTTTATAAAAGTATAGTATAATATGGACACTACAAAAGGAATTATTGGATTTACTGCGGGTAATTTTGATTTATTACATCCAGGTTACATTTATACGTTTGAGGAAGCAAAGAGACACTGTGATTATTTTATGGTATTTCTTCAAATTGACCCATCTGAAACACGATTTACCAAATATAAGCCAGTTGTACCCGTATATGAAAGATACAAGACATTAATGGCTATTAAATATATTGATGAGGTTGTAACCTACCAAACTGAAGATGAATTACTTAAATTAATGGAGTTTTTTAAACCTGACGTTAGAATTTTAGGTGACGACTATATTGGTAAAAGATTCACGGGAGACCATTTACCAATTAAAGTTGTTTACACGACTAGGTCACATAATTGGTCTACAACTAAGATTAAAGATTTAATTACAATTCAAACAATCAAACAAAATCCTGATATTATTAACGAAATAAATAAATAAACTATGATTAAAATTCCAATTACCAAAATATTGTTTCTTGACATTGAAACTGTTGGTGGATGTAAAGACTATGAGACCTGTAAGGTTAGTAATCCTAAAGTTGCCGAACAATTCATTAAATATATTGATTGGTTCCATAAAAGATTTCCTGAAGATTCTCAGTTGTCCTTGGATGAGGTTTTTGCAAAACGAACCGCACTTGTTCCTGAATTTGCAAAGATTATTTGTGTTAGTGTAGCCTTTGTATTGGATAATGGTGAAATTAAAAGACAAACATTTTCAGGTGATGATGAAAAAGAATTGTTGGAAGGGGTTCAAAAATTACTTAATAGATGTGGAAAGTTAGACTTCTTCCTATGTGGACATAACCTTAAAAACTTTGATATTCCTATGTTGGCAAAACGTATGATTATCAATGGGTTAATGCCATCATCGATTCTACCGTCCTATGACACTAAACCTTGGGAAATTAAGGCGATTGATACTAAAGAAATTTGGCAATATGGGGCATATACCGCAATTGGTTCATTAGATTTAATGTGTGCTTGTATGGATATTCCATCCCCTAAAAATGGCGAAGTAACGGGAGATAAAGTCCACGATGCGTATTGGAATAAAAATATGTTAAAAGAAATTTCAGAATACTGTGAACGAGATGTGGATGTATTAATTGACGCAATAAAAAAATTAAAAGAACTTAAAATAAATTAAATATGAACATAGACGAACTTGAAGACCTATTCACTGACGATGAATCGGAATTAAAAAAAATGTTATTAGATATGGGTGTGGATTTGGACGACCTTGAGAAGGAGTTTGCCAATTACCATCCAAGAAAACCTTTAAAATATGAGGTAATATCTGATGATGCGGTAGAACCGTCATATAATTACCCCTCAGATTCAGGGTTTGATTTATACTCAACGGAAGAGGTTACGTTAGAACCTTTTGGAAGAGCCCTTATCCCAACGGGATTAAAATTTGATATTCCTGATGGGAGTGAAATTCAGGTTAGACCTAAAAGTGGTTTGGCTCTAAAACAAGGGTTAACTGTGTTAAATACACCAGGGACTGTAGATTCAGGTTATAATGGTGAGATACAGGTAATTGTATTCAATACCAATCCAAAACCATTTACAGTTGATAAAGGTATGAAAATCGCTCAAGCGGTTCTTTGTCCTGTAGTTAACGGTAACTGGGTAGAATTAATTAAAGTAGATTCTGTGGAAGAAAAGGATAGAGGTGATAATGGGTTTGGTTCAACAGGAATTAATTTTAAAAAATAAAAAATATATGGAAAATTTAAAATATGTTATGAGACCTTCAGGGTCTAATTTAGAAATAGAACTAAGAAATTTTTGTAAGGAATTAAGGACAATAGTGGGTGAGTCCCCAACTATAGTTGAATTAGGCTCGTATATGGGAGAAAGTAGTTTAATATTCTCCGAAGAGTTTCCAAACGGGACAATATATTGTATTGATAGCTGGGAGGGGGGATTTGACCATTCAGACACTTGTAGTAGAGACGATTATAATATGGTTGAAGAACAATTTAATAAAAGATTAGCGTTAACTAAAAATATTACAAAAATTAAAGGTCTCTCAACTAGTGAAAAGATTGAATGTGATGTGGTGTACATCGACGCTTGTCATCAATATGAATGTGTTAAGTCCGACATTTTACATTGGCAACCATTGGTTAGGAAAGTAATCTCAGGTCACGACTATTATACGAATGACGCTTTTATTCGAATTCATCCTCATATTGCAGGAGTTAAATTAGCCGTTGATGAACTATTAGGCACTCCCGACCGATTATTTAACGATGGGTCTTGGATTAAAATAAAAAAATAAATATGGTTACAGTACATTTGATTACATATAATGAAGAGCTAATGATTGAGTTTTTCGTTAAACACTACCGTAAACTTTTTCCTAATTGTGTTATTAAGGTCTACGACAATTACTCAACTGATGAGACTGTAAAAATTGCAGAAAATTTAGGTTGTCAAATCAATTACTACGATTCAAACAACAAATTATCCGACTCTAAATTCTTAGAAATTAAAAATAACTGTTGGAAAGATTCTGAAACTGATTGGGTTGTGGTTTGTGATTGTGATGAATTAATCTCAATAACTGAAGAAGAATTGATTAACGAATCAAATAATGGTGTTACGTTATTTAAATTCGACGGATACAATATGGTTAACACTGAAGGTCCACTTAATTTGCACGAATTAAGTTTTGGATTTAGAGACACGATTTACGATAAAACATTACTTTTCAATAAATCCAAAATTAACGATATTAATTATCAACCAGGATGTCACGTATGTGGTCCAAGTGGTGAGGTAAAATATAGTACCAATATTTACAAAATGTTACACTATAAATATTTGGGGGTTGAATACACCGTAAGTCGTTACAAAATGTTTGCGGATAGATTATCGGATGAAAATAAAAGAATGGGTTGGTCTTATCACTACGCCGAAAACGAAGCGAAACTTCGAAGATACTATAGTGAAATGAACTCAAGAGGGTTAATAAAACTTATTTAATTATGTATTGGTTTTCAGGAGTAAACAATCACGATAAAAACAAATATCAGAGTTACATCAAAATGTATACTGTTGCGGTATTATCCGCAAAAAAAACTAACCCAAGTATTAAACCTTATTTAATACTTGATGGAGAGGTTGATGAATATTTGGAAAATTTAGAAGATTTAGGGGTGACGATAGTGAACCATAAATCATTATTTTATGATTCTCTATTATCACATTACAAAACAAACACTACCGCATTTGGTGCATTCTTAAGAATTGACATACCAAAAATTTGTGAAAAATTAAACATAGAAGACGAATATATCTTATACACGGATAATGATGTTTTGTTTATGGATGATGTTTCAAAATTAAACGAACTAACACCAAATTATTTTATGGCTTCGGGTGAATTTGATAAAAATTTTGTACCGTCATTAATTAATACGGGGGTAATGTGGATTAATTGGAAAAATATGAATGAAATTTATAACGAATTTGTTTTCTTCATTAAATTAAACTTAAGTAAATTTCAAACGTATGACCAAGACGCTATTAGAATGTTTTTTAAAGATAAGATTGAATCTTTAGATTTTAATTACAATTATAAACCATATTGGGGTTATAGTGATGAAGTTAAAATTTTACATTTTCACGGGCCTAAACCTACGTTTACTGATAATGAATATAAGAACTTCCCTTACAAACAAATGGTTACACCATACTACCAAACAATGGTAGAAAAATTTAAAGAAATATATGATAACAGTAATTTATTCGACGCATAAAGACCAAGAATTTAATAACAAATTTAAACAACATTTGTTACAAACTTCGGGTGTTAAAAATATTCAAATTATAGAATATATTAATAATAATGAGTTTAGTCTATCAAGTCTTTATAATAAAGGTATTCAGGAATCTGAATATAATATTGTAGTTTGTTGTCATAACGATATCAAATTAGAAAAAAATTGGGGTAAGAAATTATTACAAGACTTTGATAGTAATCCTGATTATGGAATTATTGGTAAAGCTGGTTCTTGTTACTTTCCTGAATCAGGAATTTATTGGGAGAGAATGACTCAGACTATGGTTGGTCAAGTTTACCATCACCCTAAAGATAGTAAAAAATGGATTAATCGTTATTCACCTAAACTACCTTTCTTAATTCCCGTGGTAACTATTGATGGTCTTTTTATCTCATTTGATAAGACTAAAATTAAACACGGGTTTGACGAGTCTATTGGTAAATTTCACTATTATGACCACCCATTCTGTCTTGCAAATTATTTAGACGGAGTTAAGATTGGGGTTACATCTTCTTTTGAAATAACTCACGAATCGATAGGGAAACCAAACGAAGAATTCTTTACATCTAAAGATATCTTTTTAAAAAAATATGGTGATAAACTACCGTTAGATTTAAAACCTTCAACACCATTCTTTACTGAGATAAAAGAAAAACCAATTAAGAATGTAGGTAAAGTTGCGGTAATAATTCCAACAAAAGGAAAAACTAATCTTTTATTACAATGTTTACAATCATTTATCGAATATTCCAACTCTCAATCTTATCGTATTTTCGTGGCAGACACTGGGTCAAACAACGAAGAAATTTTAGAAATTAAAAAGTTTATTGAAGATAATTCATCATTAATCAACATAACATTACTTCAATATGATTATTATAATTTTGCAAAAATTAATAATGACGTTGTTTTAAATCATATAACTGATGAATATGAATATCTTTTATTTTGTAATAATGATATTAAAATATTGAATAATGTGATAAACGATATGTTAAGTGTGTTCAAACAAAATTCAAATGTAGGTACTGTAGGAGCTAGATTACATTACGAAGATGGTACAGTACAACACGACGGTATTTTAATGTATCTTAAACAAGATAAGTCTTTACACGTATCTCATTTAGGTCTTAGAAATTACTACAATTACACAACAACAACTAAAGAGGTTATCGGTAATACTGGTGCGTTATTAATGATTAGAAAAAATGTCTTCATTAAAATGGGAATGTTTAATGAAAAATACACCGCTTGTTTTGAAGACGTTGAACTTAATCTAAAGTGTCTAGTATCTGGTTTAAAAAACTATTTTACGGGTAACTCGGTGGCTTATCATTATGAATCCCAAACTAGAAATGAAGACCCTAAGGATATGGAAAAATTAATAAACGATTATAAGGATAACTTATACCCATATATTGTTCAAAACTTTGACAAGATAAAAAGACTCGTGATGGTCTTATAATAATTACTACACAAATAAAATAATTTGAATATCATTAGTGTATAAATATTAATAAATCAATATGACTGAAAGAAGAAAAAAAGGTACAACTCAAACCCCAAAAGAAAGTGAGTATAAACCAACAATGTCTAAAAAAGAACTAATATCACAAATTATTAAGAAAAAGACCAAAGAAAAATTCTTAACAACTAATCAGAAAAAATATTACGATACGTTAACGTCAAGTGAAATCACAGTTTGTTCAGGACCCGCTGGAGTTGGTAAAAGTTATATTACGATGAAAGCCGCGATTGATTTAATTGCGGACCCTACAACCCCTTACGAAAAAATTATTATTGTTAGACCCGCGGTTGAGGCGGAGGAGAAATTAGGGTCGTTACCAGGGAATGTTGAAGAGAAACTAGACCCATATATTTTTCCATCTTATTATTTGTTAAATAAAATTATCGGTAAAGAAGCAAGAGAAAAACTTAAAGAGATTGAAGTTATCGAAGTTTTTGCTTTGGCGTATATGAGAGGTATGAACATCGACAACTCTATATTAATATTTGAAGAAGGACAAAACGCGTCACCAAGTCAAATGAAACTTCTTTTAACAAGAATTGGATTTAATAGTAAATTTTTTATATCAGGGGATGTTGAACAATCTGACAAATACCGAAATAAAACCCAAAGTGGATTATGGGACGCAATTGAGAAATTTAGAGACTCAGGAGGAATTTCAATATTTGAATTTAAAGATAAGAATGATATAGTAAGAAACCCTTTAATTACTAAAATTTTAGAAAAATACGAAGAACAATGAGAATAGGTATCGAGATTAATGGTGTTTTAAGAGATACGATTGGTAAACTAGAAATGGTTTATAAAAAATATTTAATGGATAAAACTGATGGGATGGAAGAAGATGAAAACCCATTTGAGTATGGTATGAATCTTCCTGTTACAAGTTTAAACTTAAGAGACCATTTTACGTTTAGAGATGATGAAGAATTCTTCTCATTTCTTTACGATGAATTTCCTATGGAAATCTTTGGTCACGCAGGTTCTACCGAAACAATGACATTCAATGACTTTAACGAATTTTATGTTGAGTTTAGGAGTAATCACGATATTGTAGTGGTTTCTGATGAAATTGGTAAATCAAAACCTGCATCATTATTTTTTCTATCTAAATTTGGTTGTTTAACTGAAAAAGTAAAATTTTATAGTAATACCACAATAAATTCAATGTGGGATGAAATAGACCTTTTACTTACATCAAATCCTGACTTATTATTAGACTATCCAAAAAATAAAATTATTGTTAAATTTAACACAGACTACAATAAAGATATTAAAATGGAACACGAAATATCGTCAATAAAAGAACTAAAAGAAAAAATAAATCAAATATATGGGACCAATGCTTAAGATAATGAACGAACACTATTTCTTAGATATCGACGAAATAGACAAATATATTCAAATTGAACCTAAAGAACCATTATCAGGTTATACAGGTGAAAATCACATTAGTATCGTAAAATACGAAACAGTTAAATTAATGTTAGAGATATTGATGGATGAGCAGGAGGAAATTGATGAAACTTTAGGTCACAAAGCTTCTTCCAATTTATCAATACCGTTTAAACTCGCGTTTAACACATTAATCAGTAAAAAAATCTTAAAATCATTTTAAATTATGGAACAAAATAGAATATTAAAACTACAAAAATCAATCGAGAATTTACAAAGTAAATCATCGAGAATTTACCTATTTGTACAGGATACTAAAGGTAATCCTAGAGCTTCGGTAAGATACATATATCAAATGGGTATGGCGTTAAAAAATAACGGGTTTAACCCAATCATTTTACACGAAAAGCCTGAATATGTCGGAGTTGCTGAGTGGTTAGGACCTGAATATATGGAACTACCTCATAAACCAATTGAAGGTCAGAATTTAGAGATTTCTCCTGAAGATTTTTTAATTATTCCTGAAATCTTTGGATTTATTATGGAACAAGTTAAAGATTTACCTTGTGCTAAAATCGTACTTTGTCAAGCGTATGACCATATGATGGAAACCCTCCAACCTGGATTTGGGTGGACAAACTACGGGTTCTACAAATGTATTACAACATCTGAATTCCAAAAAGATTATATCTCTTCAATTATGAGAGGTGTTAGTACTGACGTTCTTCCATTATATATTGATGAGAAGTTTAAACCTACAAGCACCACTCAAAAACCAATCGTTGCGGTACATTCAAGAGACCAAAGAAAAACATTAAACTTTATTAAATCATTCTATTTAAAATTCCCTCAATATAGATGGATTACATTTAGAGATATGAGAGGATTAACTGAGGATGAATTCGCGAATAGTCTACAAGAGTGTTTTTTGAGTGTTTGGATTGACGAAACTAGCGGATTCGGGACGTTCCCAATGGAATCTATGAAATGTGGTGTACCAGTAATTGGTAAAATACCAAGTTTATTCCCTCATTGGATTAACGAAGATAACGGTTTGTGGTTATCGGAAGAAACTAAATTAACCGACTTTACCGCTGACTTTATTCAAAATTGGTTAGAGGATAATATCAAACCTGAACTATATACTGAAATGGAGAAAACTGTTTCATCTCTATCAAGTAAGGAGACTTTCGAAACTAGTGTTACTAAATTTTTCACAGATTATTTAGAGACAAGATACGAATCATTTAACGAACAATTAACAAAATTAAAAACTGAAGAATAATATGGAAAATACTTTTAACTTATCTGTAATACTACCAATCAAAACGGCAACTGCAAAAGATTTTGACGAGTTTTTTGAAAAAGCAATCAAATCTGTATCAGAACAACAAACAAGTGTAAATGAGTTAGTTATTGTTCATACTGATGAAGAACTATTAACCAAAAAAATAACTGAATATGATTTTGGAAACTTAAACGTAAAAAAATTAGTTTGGTCTGACGAAGCTAATTTTGCAAACCAAGTTAATTTTGGTATTTCACAATCAGAATCTGAATGGGTTTCAATTTTAGAATTTGACGATGAATACTCAAGCATTTGGTTTAAAAATGTGAAAAAATATTCTGAAATTTATAAAGACGTTTCAGCATTTTTACCCATCGTTATTGATGTAGACGAAAAAGGAACATTCGCTGGTTTCACTAATGAAGCAACTTTCGCTCAAAACTTTTCACAAGAGATTGGATTTTTGACTAACGAAACACTACAAGAATATCAAAACTTCCAAACTTCAGGAATGGCGTTTAAGAAAAGTTTAGTTAATGATTTTGGTGGTATTAAATCTAATTTTAAATTAACCTTTGTTTACGAATTTTTATTAAGACTGACATTTAATTCTGTACGAGTAATGACTATCCCGAAAATCGGGTATAAACACATTAACCTTAGAGAAGGGTCAATCTTTTGGAATCATAAATATGGTGCTGATAAATTATCCGAAAATGAGGTTAAGTTTTGGATAGACTCGGCTAAAAAAGAATACTTTTTCGCTGATGAAAGGCCATTAAATTATGAACCACAAGTTTAATGCAACTCACAACAAATGAATTAAGTGGGAACACAGAAAGTATTGAATCTAAAAAACGAGGAAGGAAGACAACACAAACGAACTATTTTGACGTACGAGAAGAAAATGCGGTTAGATTGTTTTTGGTTGAGCCTTCTTGGGAAGTAAGAAATAAGATTTATAATGAATACTTAAGAGACCCTTTAGACAAAATGATATCGTCGATTATTAGACGGTATAAACTCTATCGAAAAGATATGGACTTCACAGAAATCCATACAGATACACATTCTTTTTTGATGACTAAAATTGAGAAATTTAAACCGTCAAAAGAAAAGAAAGCGTATTCCTATTTCGGTACTATCTGTAAAAACTATTTAATGGGTCAAATCATAAAAGACCAAAAAGAATTAAATAGAAAGATTTCATATGAGGACATTTCTTCGTCGTTAGAAGAAAATGTAAAATTTTCATACTCTATAGATAATGAAGATGTTGACGCTACAATGGTAATTGAGAAGTTTAAACAGGAATTAAAAACATTTATAGATACCGAAAGTTTAAATGATAACGAAACAAAATTAGGATATGCGTTAATTGATTTGTTCGACAACTATGAAGAGATTTTTATGGGGGCCGATAACAATAAGTTCAATAAAAACGTAATCCTACTTTCATTACGAGAGATGACTAATTTATCAACGAAAGAAATTAGGAACTCGATGAAAAAATATAAGAAATTATACGGTAGTATTATAGGTATCATTCTAAAATAAACGTTATAAGGTATTTATAGATATGAGTAGACCTAAGAAAAAAGAAATAAAATTTACAAAAGACTCTGTTCTAACAATTTTACAAGAAGTGTATAATGAAATTGTGGAACAGAGAAATACTGCATTAAGAATTCAAAATAAAATGTTGGCATTAATGAAAGATGCTGAGGATATGCAGACAATTGGACCAATCATTAAAGAACAACAAAAAATTATTAATGACTGCGTTGAGAAAAAATTATCATTATCTAAATTACAATCTTCAATTTGGGAAAAATCATCAAAAGAGACAAGTGATTTCACTATCGATGATTTGGATGATGATTTAATGGAATCTCTAATTAGTAGAGATGTTGAAAAAGTAGACGACTCTTATAAATTAAATAAAAAATAATAGTTATGGGATTTGATTTAGAAAGTGGTTACGCCAGTATTGAAAATAAAATGAAGGCATCGAGAACTTATCTTGATACTAAAATGGCGTCTATTGATTTAGAAAAAAACTCTGGTGATAATTTAGAACAGGCAAAACAAAAAGTACTTTCAAGTATTGATAAAGTCAAAGACCAAAAGAAGAGATTTCAAAGACAGATGAAAACTCAAATGGACCAAATGTTAAGTATGGTTCAATTTAATGGAGGGTCTGGTTCATCAACAATGAATTATATTAAAACTAAGTTTATTCAAGCCGCTTTAAGAGTAGAACCTAAAATATTTGACATACTTAATAAAGAGACTATAAATGCTTTAGGGTGTTCCCAACAACAGGCATATTCCGCACAAACAATTTATATCAAAGTTAAAAGTGTTGATTTACAAAGATTATTAACTCGTGACCCTGATGAAGAAGTTGCGGCAGTTGCTTATGAGAAAGTAGCCCCAACACCCAATCAAATTCCATATTCAATGAACAGACAAATGTGGGAAAGGTTACAAGATTTAAATGTACCTCAACCATTTTATGGGCGTTCAGGACAGAAACTATTTGATATTAGTTATGTTCAACAAGATGGTAATGGTATTAGTGGTGATTTCTACAAAATAGATTTAGTTAATAAAACTGTGGGAATGAATAAAGTAGCCAATTTTATTGTCGATTATTATCGAGCAGTAAAAATAATTGATACGGGTAATTTATTTCAACAACTGATGGACCAAATCTCAGGGGCGGTTTCTTTTGACGCTAAAGTAGGTTTTGGTCAGTTAGAGGAAGAAAATAAATTTATGTTAATTCTACAAAGAATCTTAGGTTTATGTTTTGACAGTGCTAGAGAGATTGATATTAGTGGTAATTCTAAAGTTGCCGAGTTAGATGGTATTGATGAATCTTTCTTTGAATTTACTGATATGGATTTGAGGTACATTAACGACACAATTTCTAATATACAAAATGGGGTTGTTGAGTTTGAGGATTGTGAGAATGTAAAACTACCTGTAGACAGTCAGTCAATAATGAATTCGTTATTAAAGTTTAATAAATTAACCAAAATTGAAGACGAACAAACTTTGGCAGAACAATTAACAGAAACTTTGACAGGTAATGAAAAATGGAAATTTTTAGTCCCTAATTCTGTAGACATTAATTTAAGTGTTGATTTAAGTTTCTTAACTAATTTACCTAAGGCTATTATGATGGCATTATTATCTCCTAAGGTATTATTACCATTATACATAATGGCAAAAGCTATTGGTCAGTTAAGTGGATATGCTATCGAAAGTCTAATGGACTTTATGAAGGCATTTAAAAAATATTGTATAAATATTATGTCTAAAATAGGTTCTTTATTTGTTCAAGAACTTTTTGAAATCATTAAAAAAGATATTATGAATCTTATTTCCCAAATTATTAAAGATTTGGCAAAAGAAAAGGTTCTTAAAAAATACGTTATGATTTTAAAACTAATACAACTCATAATGATTATTGCGAAATTTGTCGACGACTGGAGAAAATGTAAGAGTGTTGTCGACGAAATACTTGCGTTACTTACATTAGTCACACCTGATTTTGGTGGAGGTATTCCAGCCCCTTTATTAGCCGCCGCTCAATTGTTACAAGGGTCATCACCAACAAGAGCATTTATTAACGGTGTATCCGAATGGCAAAAAGTAGGTTTACCTACGGGAGCAATGCCTGACGGAAGTCCTAATTTGGCGTTACAGGCGATGATGGGACAAATTAAAGGTCAAGCTCAAGAACAAGATGAGAACGGTAAAGTACAAATCTTTATGAAACCATTAACAGTTACTCCAGCTGGTACATTACCATCTGCAGATATATACGGAAAAGCATTCTAATATGGACGGTAGAGATAGAGTTAACAATATTGTTAAAGAGATTAAGGATAGTACAAATAATGAATTGTTATTTGCATTAAATTTCCTTAACGAAGATTACGAAAAAACAAAAGAAATGATTATAAACTTAACCAAACATTTAGATAGTATTGAAATTGTTTATAATAAAGTATTAAAAGAACACGAAAAGAGACACAATGGATTTAAATAAAAATAGAATTTTATGGTTTGCGAAAGTTAAAGACGTAAATGACCCGTTAATGCTTAATAGAGTTAGGGTTGATTTTGGTACTAAAAATAACGAATCAATTTTAAATGCAATACCAAATACTAAAAATGGTAAAGAGACTAAAGAAGGTGGTGATTTAAAACCTGAATTCAAATGGACTGAGATTGATTCATTCTGTTGTCTACCATTATTACCGTTATATCTAAACGTAACCCCTAAAAAAAATGAATCGGTTAACGTTATCTTCCCTGATAATGAATACCAATATGATGAACAATATTATATTCAAGGGTCTGTTACATCACCATTAACAGTTTATAACGAAAATTTCAACGCTCAAAGAATGTTCGCATCTAAGAACAGACTTGAGTCTCCAAAATTATTAAAAAATCCATTAAATAACGAATATTATATTACAAAAACTAAGGGTGTATTCATCGAACCTGAAGATATTGGTTTAATGGGTAGAGGAACTACAGATATTGTAATTAAAGACCGACACGTATTACTTAGAGCGGGTAAAAGTACAACAATGCCCGATAACCCAAATAAAGAAATTAACGCAAAGACAACTAGAAGTTTTATACAATTATCAGATTTTAATCAAAGAGAAGTTGCGTTACCTAATTCAGAATCAACTAGATTCCAAGAAAGTGTTTCATTTACTAAGACACTTATTGAATGGAATGTTACAAACCCTGAAAATGCCGAGAATAAATTTAATTATATTGTTAGTCTTTATCGACTACCTGAAAAAGGTAAGAAAGAATATAATACTCAAAATATGACAATAGACACTGATGTGTTGAATGATGATAAATCTTTAATTTTTAGAATGCAGTTTTCCGCCGAAGGAGTTTTTGATTTAACTCAAAAAATTATTAAGTTTATTGGACAATGTAATGACGGTGAAATTAATATAACTCCTTATCCAATAACTAAATTGGAAAATCAATTTCCATTATTTGTAAGACCTTCTCCTGAAACTTTAAAATATATGGAATCCCCGTCATCAGGTGTTGAATTCTCAAATGTAACTGCAATTGCGTTAGCCATTGACTATAAGGCGTTAAAAAACGGTACTGGTCTTATCTATTCTAAAGATAAAATAGGACAACAATTTGAACTCGTAAAAGATGTTCAAAAACAAAAAGAGATTAAGAATGACGCACCTATCACTTATAATATTACGGGAGCGGATAAATTATTATTTCTATCTCACGAAAGTAGGATTACAGGTAAAGAACAAATTGTTTTAGATGAAACAACTATATACGGTATTGAACAAAATTATCTTATCTCTAACGTACTACCAAATACAGATGCTATGGTTAGGGGGGACGAATTAATGAAGTTTATGAACTTAGTAGTTAGGTTTTTATCCTCTCACGTACACGCATTTCACGGTATGCCACCAGTACCTGTTTCACAGGATGGTACTAACATTTCTGATATCTTTCAAAAATTGGCAACCGCCCCTGAGATAATTCTTAATCAAAATATCAGAATTAATTAATTCTTTGATATTTATAGGTAAAAGAATTAATGTCAACACATAGGTCATATTTTAATAAAAACAATACTATCATTAGTGATTCGTACGCTAATACAGGTAGAAACCCCGTAACTGATTTATATTTTGGGTCTGCTAAGGATACATCCGCGCCTTTTGGGTATACACGATTTATCTTTAACTTAAATTTAGAACCACTTTTAAATAAAATCTTAGATGGGACAATAACGTTGGATTGTGTGGATAATATGTCACATAATTTAACTATGACAAATACGATAAGGTTTGATGAGGATTTATTAAACACTTATAACTCTGATGAAAGAAGACGAGCAAGTTCGTTTGATTTAATTTTATTTAGAATTCCTCAAACTTGTTATAATCACACCCCTACAGGGAATAGTACGTCAACAACTACAACAACTACCACACAACAATGTACACCATATCCCCAATATTGGGATGAGGGGGTTGGGTATGACTTCAACAATTCAAAATCACCTATTAATACACCAACTGGTGTTGCAATCTATAGTCAACCATTAATCGATAACGCCTTTTCAAAAAGACCTTCAAATTGGTTTGAAACAAGTAATTTAGATTATTGGTCAGAACCTGGTATGTATTCCAATACTAATACTTCAACGTATGTTAATTATAATGATTTAGTAATTGTAGACATACAACATTTTGAAAAAGGTAATGAAGACATTAATTTTGATATGACTAACGAGATTAACGGTATTATTAATGGTACCATTACTAACGTCACGGGATGGGGAATTGCCTACAGACCTGAATTTGAATTAATCACGGGTTTAACTTCGAATTATTCGGTGTCTTTTTTCACAAGACATACTCAAACTTTTTATGAACCATACTTATTAACAACATATAATGATTTAATTCAGGACGATAGAAATTTGTTTGTAGAAAAAATTACAAATAAACTTTATATGTTCGCTTATGTTGATGGTGACTTAGTAACATTAGATTCAAATCCTACCGTAACAATTTTAGACCCTAATGGGGATGTAATACCTTCATTAATTAACTTACCAACTTGTTCAAGAACTAAAGGGGTATATGAAGTAACAATACCACCAATCAGTGGTTATCCAACACCTTGTCAATTTAGTGACGTATGGGGGAATATTATATATAATGGTGATTCATTACCTGATATTGAAAATGATTTTGTTTTACAACCTTATAAAAATAGAGTATCAATCGGTGTTCAATCTAAAGAACCTGATTTATATGGGTTTGATTTTTATGGTATAAAACAGGATGAAAAAATATTGAATACCGATATTAGAAAAGTTGGTGTTGTAATTAAAAAGGCCTACACAACCAAACAATTATTACAAAATGTAGACGCAAGTTATCGAGTTTACGTAAGAGAAGGTATGACTGAAGTCCAAGTACAAGATTGGACAAAAATAAATAGAACCTCAAATGAATATTATTTCATTTTTGATACAAGAGACAAAATACCTAATGAGTATTATATCGACATTAAAGTTAAAAGTAGTGGAGAGGTAGATACTTATAAAAGAACAATAAAATTTTTAATAGTTAATAAAAAATAATATGAGTAAAGTAGTAAAACTAACCGAAAAAGATTTACATAGACTAATCCAAAAAGTTATTAAAGAGGATGAAGAACAACATTCTCAAAGATATATGTTTTTCAGTAATATTGAACAAATCCAAAGACAAATGGGTTTATTATTAGACCTTAATCACGACCAAGTTGAGGAAATCCTTGAAAATGGTCACGATTGGGCTCAAGACCATATAGCAACCGCCAAGGAATCAATTGACCAAGTTTTTGATTTCTTAATGAACGAAACTAAGAGTTTTCATAAGATGGGGGATGAATTAGGTACCGCACCAAAAAACGATATATTAGTTATGGGTGAAGGTAAAAAGAAATCAGGTACTAAATTATGTGCACGTGGTAAAGCCGCCGCTAAAGCTAAGTTTGATGTTTATCCATCAGCATATGCTAACGGATATGCGGTTCAAGTTTGTAAAGGTAAACAACCTGATGCTTCAGGGAATAAAAGATGTTCCTCACCATATTGTTAAAAATAAAAAAACCCTCAGTGATGAGGGTTTTTTGTTTAGTTAGATTCGGTTTCTGTTGAAGGTTCAATACCTACAACTTCTAAATCAAAGATTAATTTTTTTCCTGCCAATGGATGATTTCCATCAATTACAACAGTATCTTCTTTAATCTCAACGACTTTTACATTGACAGGACCCATAGGACCGCTACCTTGTAACATATGACCAACCTCAATGTTTTCAGGAACTTGGTTTTTGGCAACTTCGATAATCATTTCTTTAATAACTTCTCCGTATGCTTCAGTATGTTCAATTTCAACAGTCTTAGTTTCACCTACCGACATATCAATTAATCCTTTTTCAAAACCAGGGATTAACTGACCTTGACCTAATTTGGCATTTAATGGTTGTCTCCCTTCAGCTAATGAAGTATCGAATACGGTACCATCTTCTAATTTCCCTGTATAGTTTACACTAACAGTGTCTCCGTTTTTAATTTTTTGCATAGTATGTTTTTTATTTAGTTAAGTATACGAACATATTTTAGGTTAATCAACGTTTTCAAAATATATTTTTTAAAATATTGTTTTATCGGAAAAAAAGTCATATACTTCAATTATCAAATACAAATACACATAATGAAATGTTACTGCTGACAAAAAGAGAAAGAAGAAGATTTAGAGTATTTCTTAGAAAAATTTTTAAAAAAATTTCAGGAAATTTAGAGGACGCTAACTATAAAGGTCTTGACGAGATTCAAATACGAACAATATTTAATGTTCGTCAAATGATAACAAAAAAAGACGCGACATTATTAATTGCACCCATTTCAAGTATATGTTATATTGAATGGAGGCATTATTTTATTAGGTTTGGGGACTCGGCGGTTACAATCACAAACGGTAAATACTCCTATTATGTATGGTTACCTAGTAGTCATATTGACAAACTTAAGGATATCTTTTACCGTAATGTTGAGGTTCGTAGAAAACAAATGGAAGAAAAATACGATAAAAGGACATTAGATAATTTAAATTTGATTAGTGAAGATTTAAAAAATGACAAAAGCGGAGATATATAAAGAAGTTTTAAATAGGTTACCAGATGATAAAGATTGGTATTCTCCATCTGAAGGTATATTATGTAATGATTTTTGGTGTTATAAATGTACTGACGAAGTCATATCAATATCAAACATAGAACCTAAGAAACGTAAATTATTTTGGACCGATAAACAAAATCGTATGAGAGAGGAAATTAAGTCCTCAGGGTATGATTATAATAAAGGTCATATTGTATTAACCAATGACGGTGATATCGTCGATGGTTATCATAGATTCATATCATTATCTGAAAATTACCATCCAGAAAGTAAAATAATGGTTAAAAGATTAACTAACTTATACAGTGATGAGATGTTAGTTAGTCTATATTTTTATTTACTATATATAGTACCTCTTAAATTTATAAACTTATTGTTTAAATCATTAATTAATGTCTTTAAGTAATATTGACATACTTAAAATTGTTTTAAAAAATAAAAGAGACTTATCAACCCCTATGGTTATTGATGAGGATTATTATAACTATTATGAAACAATCTCTGGAATGTCTTGTTTTAATTTATGGTGTTATAAAGTTAGTGAGGAAACTATTAAATTATCCGATTTAAAACTACAACGAAATACTACTACAATGACTAAAAGACATAAAAGAATAGAGGTGGATATTTTAGAAAATGGTTTTGATTATACTAAAGGAATGATAACAGTAACATCAGATAACCTTATCGGTGATGGTCATCATAGATACTTAATATTAAAAAAACACTTTGGTGGTGATTATGAAATTAAAGTTAGAAAAATATTAAACGTTAAACACCCATTCACTCATCTTTTATTTATAACGTTAATGGTAAGACCATTAAAATTAATATCTAGGTTAAATCCCTTTCAATTTTTTAGATAATCTAATATATAAATCTTCATATAATTGTTGGTTCTTATTGGAATACCCTAAATCCTTCATAGTTGTCGATTCGGTAATTTCAACCCATTCATTAACAGTATGAACATCATATCCATCCATCTCATAACCGTCCTTAGGATTTTTCTCCCAAACGCCAACAGTACGTTTAATGTTATTTTTTAAAGTTTTTTGTTTTTTCTTGTGATTAAATTCGGTGTCAACAAATTCTTCAAACGGTCCTAAGTGTTCCTTTTTCCATTTTTTTAAACCAAGTTCTATAGGTCCATTATATATACCCGCAGTAACTGAAGTATCCCCTTCTTTAATCGGAACAGTTTTTAATTTTAGACCAGGTGTTGGATTAATGTTATTACCGTCTTCATCACTTGTAGTTAGATTGGGGTGTTTTTTCAGATAATTTGAAATTCTGTTTGAAAGAGATTCAATTTTCTTAATTTTGTTTTTTGGTTCGTCCATAGACCCATCATAACTATCGTACTCTAACATTGCATTGTTATATTTTGAAACAGGTGTTGTAAAAGGTTCTAAGGAAGTCTTATCGAATTTTCTAACACCAGGTACTAAAGGACCAATATACGACCCTCTACTCCCACTAGAATCACCCGTGGCTTCACTAATTGGTTTCTTATAATACCAATCTCTAACATTTTCCTCTAATCTGTCTCTATACATTTACAATTTTTTTTATTACTATTATCAATAAATATCAATCAAATGGAAAACGTTGAGTTAAATCAAAATCAACCTATAGGTTCTTTATTCAATACTATTAATTATTACAGTATTGAGGATTTAGAGAAGTTCATATCGGGTATTAATCACGAACAAGCTTTATATTGTATTGTTCAGGGGGTGCAAGCCGCGTACCAAAGAAACGCCTTTACAATCGCAGAAGCCGAGGTTATTTCAAGGTCTATTAGAAAAATTTCAAAATTAAATAAAACTGAAAATGCAACTACTGAAGAAAACAATTAAAATCGCGATGATTGCCCACGATGGTAAGAAGGCGGATATGGTTTCTTTTGCAATGAAACGTCTTGAGTTCTTCAAGTCAAATAATGTCGATGTCATTGCTACGGGAACTACAGGTAAACATTTAATCCACGCAGGATTAACTAATGTACATACAATGTTAAGTGGACCTATGGGTGGTGACGCTCAAATAGCCTCAATGATTACTAAAAATCAAATAGATGCCGTCATATTCTTTATTGACCCATTAGAAGCACACCCACATCAAGTAGATGTTAATATGTTACTAAGAATCTGTAACGTTCACGACGTACCATTAGCAACAAATTACAAAACAGGTAAAATGGTTATTGACTCATTGGATAACCAAATTAAGGGACTAGTTTAATAAACTGACCAACATTATACGATTTAGTATTAGTAATTAACTGTTTTATTATTTTATACACGTCAGGGGTTGTAGTTAATACCGCATTTTTATTATCGACGATTCTTTTACCATACGCAGCTACAGTATCACCTTTATCAACTTTAACTGTGATTGGTGTTGTACCTGTTGGTACCACAACTTTAGTTGTAGTAGTTGTAGATTTCGCAACTTTTTGGTTAAATGTAATGTTACTACCTTTTTTAATTTGTTGAGTACCGTCCTTACCTGATTTAAAATCTAATAATACCGCGTATGACTTTTTATCTGCGTTTAATTGTATTGTTTTACTCTTAATCAAAGCATTTGCATAATCCTGTGATGAACCTGTATATACTGTTGGTACGTCAACTGCCGTAATAGTTGTTTTATCTCCTGTTCCTGACGAGGAACCTCCTCCACCTCTAAGTAATTTACCACACTTATCTAAAACACATATTTCACCTTCAGAAACGTTTGGGAAAAAAGGTTCTACAACCACTTGTCCATCACTATTTAAAACACTAACGTGAGGTACTGAGGTATGACATTTACCTGGACCCCAATCTCTATCTTCACCAGGAGGTGTTAAACATCTTAACCTTATTGAAATCTCTTTTTTTGGACTTGCGGCAATTATCTTATCGATAGTTGGTTTGTCTTTTAAAATTAATGTATTGTATCTAAAACCACCAATTTTTTTGTCATCTGCATACCCTATAGGGTCTAACGTTTTATTTCCCCCTTTATTATTCATATTACAATCCCCACCAGCTTGTGTTGTTATTCGAGTACCATTCGCGGTAACTTCAAATAACGCAGCATTACAAGTGTGTTTGGCATCCATATCATAATTAATTTTAATTTTTAAATTAAATAAACATTGATTTTCACCTAAATCAGGTTCAATAATAAAACGTACCTTAGTGAATTGGTCTGCATCGTAACCCGCTTTTAGTTTCGCATATTCAGGATTTACCGCTGGGTCTGCACCCGCTTTAACCCATTTTTGATAATCCGCCCATCCACCTGAAGGTTCTGTTTTTTGAGTTTTACCAATAATTGTTGTAACCTTAACTTCATCAGGTTTTCTTGATATAAATTTACCATCAATTAAGTCCTGTATTTGTTTTGTGAAATAAGCTTGTATATTTTTTGCTCTTGCGTTAGATAACTCTTCCTCTTTTAATGAACTTCCTGTTAACTTACCTTCATTATCAAAGTTAGGTATTATGGATTCACCTGCATCTATATAAATTCTAGGTATCAAACCTTTATTAGTTTTTAAATATTCTTTTGCGGCTATTATATAAGGGTCTAATTTAGGTTTATTTGAATATGTTTTACCTCTCCATTCGTGGTCATTAAGGGTATACCACCCTGGTGCATATAAGTTAGTGATAAATGGACTAACAAATCTACCATTAGAGTCCTCAGTAAATCCTTTTGGGACTGTTACTTGTTCAAATAAATTATTTTTTTCCTGTTCCTGAATTAAACTATATTGACGTAATATGTTTAATCTTTCTTCTTCAGTTATTATTGTATTTTTTTTACACGAGTTACACATATGTTTTTTTTATTAATAAATAGTTTAAAAATAAAAAAAGGGAACCATTATGGTTCCCTTTTCAGTATTAATCAAGATAATGATTATCTTAACTCTTGTAAGTCAAATGTTCTAACTCCATCGACAGTGATTTTACCATAGAAACGGTTGTTAACCATTTTCTTAGCGTATCTTGTCATAATACCTTTGATAGGTGTGAAGTTAAATGGATTGTACATTGTAGGAGTTAATTGTAGAGGTACGTACGGTGCGTAGATGTAACCTGTGTCTAACAATGATGTTCCTTTGTGTCCCATTAACACTGTGTTAGCTGGGAAGTAAGGGTCACGGTAAACTTGGTAACGACCTGCTAAAGTACCAACTCTTTCAATACCCATATTGTATTGGTCTTGGTCTGGAGCCGCGTTAGATACGTGGAAGTATTCTAAGTCGTCGAAGATAGCTGAAATCTCAGAAGAAACAACAATCCAGTTAGCCCCACCTCTTAATGTTGATTTGTGGATTTGAGCCGAAACTTGGTTGATTGCAGTAATCAAAGTTTGGTTCCAATCTTTTTGTGTGTAAGATGTAGTTTGAGATAATCTCTTCCATCCGTTGTAGTCCCAACGTAAAGACCAAGCAGCACCTTTACGTAAGTCACGTAAAATTTCACGGTCAATCTCAGCCGCAACTTGTTCAGATAATAAAGCCGTTAATTCAGCTTCAGCATCGATGTTGTGGAAAGCCGCAACGTCTTGAGCTAACTCAGGAGACCATTGTGCTCTTAATTTTCTTTCAGTGACAGAAACTGTAACAGATTCTAAGTCGAAAGAAACCTCACCGATTTTATCTTCAAATTCTAATTCTTCATAACGTCTGAAAACAGCGATGAATGAAGTACCAGCAACTGCTTCAGTAATTGTAGTACCTGTATAACCATCTAAAGAGTCAGCTCCACAAGTAGCACATACTGGACATTGTAAGTCAACTTCTAAATAGATACATCCGTCTTGAGAACAGATACTATCGTAAGTTCCACCGTTTCCGTTAGGGAATACTGTTGGAGTTGCAGTTGATGTTGGTGCAACGATACCTTTACCATATTGTTGAGTAACAACTCTGAAAGGTAAAGCCGATGCCGTTGTATCAGTACATCCTGATACCGCAGTTAAACCTGTACCTGCAATGATATGTAAGTCAGATAAGAAAGTTTCAGTATCAACTTCAGACCCGTCAGGACCCATTAATTTACCTACACCATTATCGTAGAAACCACACATTTTAACAATCATTTTTCTAACGTTTTTACCGTCAAATTGAGTTGTAGCGTCAACTAATGCTCCGTCAGACCATACTTGTACAGTTGTTGTAGCAGTGATTGCTGACCATTGACCTTTTGAATAATCAAAAAGACCTGCAGGATTTAAAGTTGGTTCTGCACCTTCGTAGAATAAATCGTAAAGGTTTTTAGCATAAGCCCCTGAACCTGTGTAACCAGCGTTTTGATTACCTGGGTAGTTTCCTGGAGAACCAATTGGAGCGTAGTGCTCACCTGATTGATTCGCAGTTCCACCTGTGTAACCTTGAATTTTAGGTACGAAGTAGAATAATTTACCGATTGGTAAGTTCATCGCTTGTACAGAAACGATATCATTCGCTAATAATTTAGAGAATACACGTCTAACGATTGGGAATACAACAGTTTCGAAAGAACCTGATGAATCCGTTGAAGACGCTTCGTTGATTAAGAAAGAAGCTTGGTTTTCATATAACTGAGCTACGTTCTCTTTTAGGTGACCTTTAAGGCCTTCTAGGAATCCTAATTTATCCCATTTGTTGATTGTATCTTCTTTGATAACTTTTAGGTGTTTTAACCCAATGTTACCAACAAGACCTGATTCTAATAATGCTCCCATTTTAGTATTTGTTTTTTAATTTTTATTTTATTTATTTAACGACGTTCATTTTCGTCATCAAATCCTTCATTCTTAAGAATTGAGGATTTTCGTATGTTTTAGATTCCATTAAGTTAACTGCTGAACCTGAAGCTGGACTTCTTTCGATTTTCTCTTGTAAAGACTCTTTTACTACAGTTGCAGAACCTTGGTTACCTAATTCATCTTTTATTGTTTTATAAAGAGATTTTGACTCTTTTAAAGATTCAACAGAATCAAATCTTCTTAAGATGTTGATTTTTTCCTGTTTAGTCGTTGAATGTTCTGTGAACAATCTAGTAGCGTATGCTAAGTTTGAGTTGAATACCGCAACCTCATTTAATTTAGTTCTGAAAACATTTAAAGCTTTTCTGTACTCTTCGTTTCTTTCTCTAAGTACTTGTAATTCTTTATTGTTTACAGATTCTACTCTTAAGTGTTGTGGTGCTGCTTTTGGTTTTGGTAGACCTTTCTTACCGAAATATTTACCTGTACCTAAAGTTCTTGAAGCCTCTCCTGTTTCACCACCCATTTTGGTTGGTTCCATTCCGTCTTCTTCTTTAAATTCAAACTTAGGTTTACCTGTTCCTTTTGTAGGATTACCGTGTTTCATATTATCTTTGAAACCACCAGTAGTCTTTTTGTATCCGAACTTAGGTTTACCCATTCCTACTCCTTTAGCTTTGAATCCTTCTTTTGTTTCCATTTTTTCAATGTCAGCTTCTTCTGACCATTCTTCATCAACCGAAACGATTTCTTCTTTATCGTCCATTTCGATTTCATAAACAATTTCTTCTTCTTCACCATCACCTTCTTCTTCGAAGTCGTTAAATGATGATAAGAAATCGTCATCAGAATCATCGTCAAGATTAAAATCGAATTCATCCGAATTCATATCGTCTTCGTCTTCGTCTTCATCTGAAAAATTCATATCAATTTCTGACCAATCATCCATATCATCTTCTTCATCTAATGATATCTCATACATCATACCTTCTTCATCAACAGGAACTCCTGACTTATCGTCAAATGGGTTCATTTCTTCTCCTAATGAAATTTTATAATGTACGTCGTCGTTTGAATCTTCTAAATCGATTGTGTCACCGTCTTTCTTTACAATGATACCGTCTTCATCACCCATAGCTTTAAAAACTTTAAGGATTTCCTCGTCGCTAGCATTTGTTAAGTCAACTAATGAATCATCATCAGAACCAAACTCGAACTCATCATCTGAATCAAATTCATCTGTGTCGTCCATTGACATATTATCATCCATATCCTCGTCATCTTCAATGTCATCCATATCGTCAAACTCTAAGTCGTCATCATCTGCTTCCTCAAGGTCTTGACCATAAGACATATCTAAATCTAGGTTGGAATCTTCTTCAGTCTCAGTTAAAGACTCTTTTACTAATTCGCTGATTTCTTCCTTCATTGTTGAAGCAAGTATTCCTTTTGCATTTTCAGCAACTACATTCTCCAAACTTTTCATTTGGATAAGTGCCTCTTCTACAAGATTTTGTTTTTCTGCCATTATTCTTTTTTATTTGTATATAAATATTTCCAAATCATTAAAAAACTTAACTTTAATGATTGTTAAATTAAATTTTTTTTGATTCGGGGTTTATTTGTTGAAAAAAGTATATTTTAATACAACTAATAAATATTACCAAAAACAAAAAAAGGAGGACTATTGTCCTCCTTTTAAATAATTTTTTCTAATGATTAATCTTCAATTACCTCGTCGATTTTACTTTCAGAAACCGATGTGATTCTCCATTCTTGAGAGAATGACTCATATCGTTTAGTAACTTTGGCTTCTACGTCTGTCACGGAAAAACCTTTTACTAATTTTTCTTCTCTGATTTTTTTAATCTTACCAGTGTTCTCATCAGGTAAATCATACTGAATTTTTGCTACAAAATACTTTTCGTCCATTTCCATAAATTTTTATTTACCCAAATAATCGGATAATTTTTTCATTAAGTCAAGCGATTTGTTTCCTGAATCTGTACTCATACCTGTCGCTCTTGACATTTGCATTTGTTTTTCTTCGTCAAGATTCTCATCATACTTACTTCTATCATCTGCATTTAAGAAAAGATACGCCCCTGGTGTTGAGGGTGAAGACACTAAGTCAAAACAGATTAATTCAAAATCGTCTTGTACTTCGTTTTGTTCCCCCTTCTTAGCCAATGACCCTACACCTCTCGATGAGATACCTAAAGTAACTCCTTGTCTTAAGTAGTTAGCCGCCATATCACCTTTAGTTGATACAATACCTCTTTCGTGAAAACCAGGTGAAGTTAATAGTTTTAATTTACCCATTAGTACATTTCCCTCCCACCACACTTCTGTGATAATGTGTGAAACTCTATCTAAGTCAATTAAAGAAGATTCAGGGTGATTTAATTCTGATAACGAAGTTCCTTTAGCAATTGCTTTTTTATAGTTCTCCGCCTCTCTTTTTAATATTCGTTCAGGATATACTCTACCATTTCTATTAGGGGTATTATATTTTTGTAATACTGCGTAGAACTCAAATGGTTTTGAGTGGTCTAATGTATTCTTAGATTCCTTAATAATCTCAGCGTTATGAGTATCCGATGGTGACACATACCCTGCGTCGTATTCAATCAGAATTCCCTTACCTGATTCATTTGGTGCTAATACTTTCATCTTTTTTGTTTACAAATAAATATACCGATAATATAGTATTGGTTCGTATTTTATAAAACCGATTGTTTTTTTGTTAATGAGAACTTGAATGTATCATTATCTCTGAAGTTATTTTTGATGATTGAATCTGTTACTTTTTTAATTGAATTTTTAATTTCCTTACTTTTAAAGTCTATTCCTACCTCATTTAGGTAAAAGTAACATTCTAAATTTAAAAATGATTTTTTGTTTTTTTGAATCCCACTACACCTTAAGTCTAAGTCAACAATAAATTTATCGTCATAAATTTCTTTGTCAATATATTCTAATACTGTGTGTTTAATTGACCTTGATAGATTATTCACTTCTCTATTTGGGGATTCGATTTCGTCTTTTGGTTCTGCCCAAGTTTGGATGTTTAGATAAATTGATTTTAGGTTTTTCGCATCGACAGTACCGTAATTAACTTTGTAGGAACGATAACCTGATAGCTTCGCACTTTTCCCTTTTTTCATTCTGTTTCATATTGTTCAAGTTTATTTTTTATAAAAATAAGTAATAAATCTTGTCTTGTCAAAAACTTTCTGTAACTTTGGAATATTTGTATTATATGTTAATTGTAGAGATAAATAACCGACAACCATTAGAGAAAGCCCTTAAAATTCTAAAGGGAAAAGTAATTCGTACTAAACAAACTGAAAACCTAAAAAATAGGAAGGAGTTTACTAAAAAATCAGTTGAGCTTAGAGAACAAAGAATAAAAGCGATTTATAAAGAAAAATTTAGAGAATCTCGTTAAGAGACTTTAATTTAAATAATGAAACAGAATCAACTTTTTCATTTTTAATTTTCTCAATAGTTTCTGTTATTTTAGTCTTAGTTACTGAATCAGATTTTGTAGACAAATTTTCTAATTTTTCAATAACCATTTCACTAACAACATCATATCTTTTATCTAATTCAGACTGAGATAGTGTAGAATATTTTTTAATTTCTTTTAACTCAGATTCGCTAATATTATTTAAATAATTTTTTAAAGTACTATTAGCAACCTCAACCATAGTATCGTAAGATACATTGATTACGTTAGTTTGGTTCTTTTTAGTGATAAGATGATTAATAATAGTATTTTTACTATTAATAATATTTTCAACAACTACAGTATTTTTATTAACTACAGTGTCAATGTCTTTATAGTGGTTTTCAGTTTTAACGTCTTTAACCCAAGACTCTAATAATGACATAGTTTTCTTATTAATTGAAATCTTTTCAATTAAACCAATACACTCATTTAGATAGTCGTCCGCAAAACTTTTTTCAAATCCTTTCTCTTTACTTAATTCATCGTAAAGATAAAACATTTTACTAACCTCTTTATTCTCTAATACTAATTTCTTGAATACTTTAATATCAGTATTAAACGAATCTTTTTTGTAAGACTCGACAAGTTTTGTTTCTATTTTTGATTTTAATAATCCGAATTCCATATCTTATTTTATCTTATAAATATCTCTTATTTAAGAGTTTGTCTAATTCTTCAGAAATATCTCCTAAAGAATCTTGTCCTTTAGATAAATCAATATAACTATCTTCAGTTAACATATCCTGAGATTCTAATAAAATATTAAGATTTTCTCTTTTAACTGATTCAGGAGTTATCTCAGATTCCCCTCCTGCTGGTGGGGCTTCTCCTCCTGTATCACCGCCAATTGGAGACTCTCCTCCACCTCCTAAACCTGCTGGTGGGGTAAATCCACTTTCTTCACCACCCGCAGTTTCACCTCCCGCACTTGCGGTGGTACCTGATGGACTTCCATATAATTTATCTATATTGTCGAAAATACCTGTTTTAGTTATAACTGTAGGAGTATTTTCAAGTTCTTTAGCAACCGCCTTTTCAAGTCTTTGTTGTTGTAAATCTAATCTAATATCTTCATCTGAAAAACCTAATACGTGTTTCTTAGCCCAAGATACTGACACAGGGGCGATACCTTCAATAGCAGTAACCGCATCTTTGTAAAGTAATATTTTTTCTTTCCACACGTCAATTTTTAACAAATCAGCTTGTGTCGATGGATTTGATAATGTTAGAGTAAAGTTAGATAACTCGTCCTCAAATCCCAATAAGAATAAATGTATAATAGCAACTTTATTAAGTTCCGCTAACATACTTTTTTGTATTCTATTAATAGTTCGTGCAAAACGGATATCTTGTAATGATAAGTTTTTACCATCACCAACAACTTCCTCAAAACCTAAAAATGCTTTAGGTACACGAAGTGCCGTTAATAATTTCTTTTGGATATATTCGATATCTGCAATCTCAGAAAGGTTTTGCGCTCCTGGTAATGTATCAATAGGGTTTGGTGCCGCAGGGTCACGAACAGGTACGAAGTAATCTTGGTCTACCGCCATTTGATTAAACCTCATATCAACATTACCCGTTTTATGGTCAACAACTTGGTCTCTTTTAAATTTATTTGCAACACGTTGTACATAAGCTTCAACATCCTTATCGTCCATATTACCAACAAATACCTTAAAGATTCTTCTTTCAGGTGCTCTTGATGTACGATAGATTAACATTGCGTCTTCCGATAATAATAACTGTTTCCAAATACGTCTTGCTTTTTCTAACATAGAAGTACCATAAGGAAGTTTTCTATCATCACCCAATAATCTAAAGTGGGCAATTTCCCAAGTATTGAATGACATATCTTTATTCTTCCAATTGAATGCAAGTGCTTTTTGCTCACCTTCGCCACTGTCTAAATTAGATTTACCTTTCATACCTCTTTCAACCCTTTCAATCTCAATGTTAGGTAATTGCATACATCCAACAATTCCTTTCTCAGGGTCTAATTTAAGATAAACAAAATTATCACCGTACTTACAAGTGTTTCTAGTCCACATTGCAAGGTTAGTGTTAATATCTAACACATTGTTAAATAAATCAGCCAATACTGATTTAATACGTTTTGATTCTGAGTATATTTGTAGGATGTAACCGTTTTGGTCGGCAGTTGTAGATTCTTCGGCATAAATGTCTAACGCTGCGGAAATCTCAGGAGTATACTCCATAGATTCGTAGTCGTAATACGACGCCAATCTTGTTGGTTCAAAATAAACTCCTTGACTGTAGAGGTTATTTTCTATTTTAGTCCACTGATTTGCAAGATAGAATGTTTGTTGGGCTTGTAATTTAGCCTTCTCATATTCTTGTGCATTTGTTGTTTTTAATAACTCTTTCTTATCGTATTTAAAAACGGGGTAATCCTGATTCATTAAAGAATTAGGACCAAAGGTCTGTGATAACCTTTGCCAAACCGTTAAATCTCTATTTTCATTACTCATAATTAAAATTTAGTATAATTTAAAAATATATAAACATTATCTCGACCTACCGAACAACCATAAATATTTTTGATAGTCATTTTTAGTCGCCTCGTTAGAATAATTCTGATGGTTAGGCATTCCTGCAGGAATTACAGGATTAAACGACACCTGTCTACCAATTTCCTCATTATTATTTACCGTCCAAGAACTTAACATTGCTTTAGTCTGTTCTGTTACTTTGGTCAGCTGATTAAATGAATTCTCACCAACATATGTTGCCATAGCAATTGCCATAATCAAATCATCGTGATGACCTTTTTGGTGGTCTGGTCTTCCGTTTATATATACAAAGGTATTCATCTCATTAAAGAGTCTATTACTATAGATTTTAAATCCGTGTCTCATAGATTCTTCAAATGAAGAAATTATTTGAACCCTCTTGTTATTAAAGTTTAACCCTGGAATCTTATCTAAAGCTTTAGGGTCGTATTTCCATTTATTACCCATTTCAACTCCATCAATATACAAGTTCTTATAATTCATCTCCTGTAATTTTCGAGCAGTTGAAACCCCCATACCTCCTGTGATATCAATAACCACAAACGCACTATACATCATCGCCCATTTATAAGCAATCTCTGCAGCTACGTCAGGTGGGATTTTACCTATGTATTCTAATACTTGTTCTCTTTCGTCAAAATCAATAATAATCATTGAAGTAAAGTCTTCAGAATCTCCTCTTGATACGTCAACACCCATAATATATTTATGACCTTCAACAGGTTCTTTCCACATCCATAATGCACCTCCCATCATTCTATTGGTAGGTTCTTTTAACATATTTTGATGAATATCTTGTAATTGTTTTGAATCAAATACGTTATCACCAGAACCTAAGAAGTTACACTCTAACTCCTGAGACACTTTACGTTTATCGTATTTTAATTTTTTAACCATACCCTCAAACCAACTTGATGTAGGTTTATATCCGTCGGCAAGTTTTTGTTTGATTTCTTCAAAATCTCTTAATCTAGGGTCTATGGATGAATAATCGATAGTATCAATCTCCTTATATTCATCTCGATTTAAATAAAAGTGAATTAAGTCTTCAACTTTTAGTAATTTTAAATCTTTAGTGTATCTTGGGTCTTTAAACCAATACATCTCTGAGATTTTGAATTCATTCATACCTCGTAATGCTTGGTCATATATTTCATAGTAGATTGGGTCATAACCGTTAGGTGTTGATACCACAATCACTTTACCCCCTGTTGAAAGGGATGCCATACAAGCCGCCCAAAAATCTCCATCGGCTTCAATATATGCAGCTTCGTCAAATACAAGAATTGTTGGAGTATAACCCCTTAACGCATCTCGTGATGTTGCAACCGCCTTAACTTCACATCCGTTAGTTAACTTATAGTGTCTTTGTGAATTTTTTTCACTTGAAAACCCTACACCTGTCCAATTAGGCCATTGTTCAGTAAAACCTCTAATCTTATTTGCCATCTCAACCGCAGTATCCAATTTGTTGGCGATGATTAGAATTTTTTCAGGTTTTTTCTTAGACGCAAATACTAAACGTTTTGACGCCCAAGCTGCGGTAACTGTAGATACTCCAGCTTGTCGGTATTTTAACGCAATATTTTCATTGTAATTCTCGTAATCCTCCAATAAGGTTACTTGGTCAGGAAATAATTCCAAAGGGACATACTGAGATACAGTATTGTCATAGGTCTGTAAATAAGTTTTAAGTGCGTAAGGAGTATTCTTTACGCACTTAGTATATTCTAATATTAATTGTTCTTTAGTAAAAGCCATAAATTACTTAGGTCTTGAGATACCCAAGCCACCTAAGAAATCATCTAAACCGTCATCGTCATCGTCATCATCGTAGTCATCTTCATAACTTCCTAATGAATCTTCTAAATCACGTTTTTTCAAATCAGTAATAATATCTTTAACCATATCTTGTAAGAATTTCTCACCTTTAGGGTCTCCAGATAATATTTGTTTCGCAACTTCAAAAAACTGTTTTGTGTCTAACGCTGAAAATCTAGCGAACAGGTAGTGTTGGATATGTTTTTTATCTTCATCAAAGACTTCCATAGGATATGATTGAGAGAATTTCTCCCAAATAACAGGTCCCAATCTTAAGTCCCAAATCTCGTTAGGTAGAGTATCTGTACTTCCCATAATCATTTGTTGTGATTTAGGGTCATCTGGTAATCCGTGAGTACCAAAAACCTCCATAACTCCTTTAATAAGTTCGTGAATTAAAACAGGGAAAAATAATCCTCTCGCTTTAATTGTTGGTGGGTCAGTAGTATCGTCAACTTCTTCTTTACCAGCCATACTTGACGGATTACCCGCCATCATTTGTACGGCTTCGTCAGGCATTAACCAATAAACTAAATCATTAATCGACATCAATACCCCGTATAAGTTTAATAATTGAGGGTCAATTCTATTTAACTCAGCTCTAACCAATTCAAACATATAATGTCCTTTTTTAGAAGAACCTTGAATTAACGCATTAATGAATCTACGTTTAGCCTTTTCTAAGTCAAACTTTTCCATTGCAGTCATAAAATCGTCTAAATCTTCTTCAGCATCTTGACTACCAAATTGTTGTTCAATCTCTTCTTCTTCTGGTTCCTCACCTTGTTGTTGGAATCTACTTTGGTCAATACCCCCCATACCAACTAGTTTGGCGTCAAATTGGAAAGACCCGTCAGGAATTCCCATTTCTTTGATAACTAAATCGACCGCTAATTTCTCAAGATATTCTTTATTTTGAGACTCAATTTGCATAACTCTTTGAACCGCACCCATTAGGGCTCTTTGTAGTTGCATAAAAGCGTTTTGTCCTGATATGTCTTCCATACCCGTATAACGTTTTACTCGTTCAACAACATCTTTAAATCTTTTAGATGCAACCAATTCTTCAAAGTTATCAGGAACACCGTTCTTATCCACATCAGGGAACGCGGGGTTTTTTGATAAACTTGTTGTTTGAGTTCTAAGTTTATTCTCCAAGTCAGGATTCATTCTTTCTCGTCCTTGACCGTAATCTATAGCTTCTTTAGCGTCTAATTTAAACTTTGCCATTATTTTTTTAATTTAATTCCGATAGTATCAAATGACATCCAAGACGGTAACTCTTTGTTAGTTCTCGCCTTAGGAGCTGGTGATGTTTTTGGTTTATAAGGACTATCCTTATCTGGTTTTGGTGGAGTTTTAATTCCAGGTTTTGTTGTTGGTTTAGTCGGAGCGGGAGCGTTCGCAACCATTGATTCTTTAGTCTCCGATTTTCTTGCTTTAGGAGCTGGTGATGTTTTTGGTTTGTAAGGACTATCCTTATCAGGTTTTGACGGGGTTTTAACAGGAGTCTTCACAGGAGCCTCTTTAGTATTATTTTCCGTAACATCAATAGACCCTAAAGTACCAATTGGTTTGTTAAGTGTTTTTTTTGTAATTAGATTCATTAAATCTCCTTTTTTCATTTTTGCATTTGAGTGTTTCTCAAGCAAATATAGGATTTTATTTTCTAAAATCACAGAAGTAATATCTTTTCCCTCATTCATAGATTGTTTGATGGCTTTAACACATCTTTCATATTTGTTATTCTGTTTTGAATTCCACATATGTCTTTCAGTTGTACCAAATTCATTACCTAATTGAGAAGTACAAATTGCGAATGGATTAATCTTTTTAGTTTTTTTCTTTTTACCTTCAGACATTTCACCTTCATTGGTAACATCCATACTACCATCAGCATTCATTTTAACCGCTCTACCTCCTGGTAATGCCTTACCTTTACTCTTAGCATCTTGAACTTCGCTAGCCGAATATTTAGTGATACTAGTTTGTATTGTTTGAGCTTCTTTAGTTTCTTTCTTTTTACCTTCTACAAGGTTTCTATGTAATGTGTCAATTTCTGACTCACTTAAAGTCATTAAGGTTTTTGGACTAAAACCAAAATCTACTAATTTTGAGTATTTGTTAGTTTTCATATACTACTTTTTTTTCAAATTCAAGAACGACATCTCGTTCGTATAATTTATTTTTAACCTCTTGTTCGGTTTCACCAAAATTAAATACTAATCGTTTAGTAACTGTAAAATCAGTATTTTCATTTTCTTTCTCCCAACCTAAGGCAATCACCCCATCCATACAATCCATAAAACTAAAAAAATCAGAGTTCTGTATTAATTCTAACTCTATTGAGGTATTTTTCAGTACTCCGACTTTTTTTATATAATCAAGTTCAGGTGGTTTAGGGTAACCGTTGGAAGGTTTTGCCTCCCAACTTTCATCCCAAATATCAGTTTTATCTTCAGAAAAAATAAACTCATACATATTATCCCCTTTATAGTTAGGACCTAACCCATTTATAAAGACTAAATAACTCATATAAGACTACCTTTAGGTGATATTTTATATTGTTTATAACCTAATTCAAATACTAAGTTTTTCTTATTTGTTTTACCAACAAGTTTAGCGTTAACATTTTCTTTTAGGAATTTTTTAGCACTAACCTCTTGTTGTATTGATTCAGATAGTCTTTTGATTTCACCATTTAATTCAGACAAAGTAATTTTAGTTTTTACTTTTCTTTCTTCATTAATTGTTTTGTTAAATTTCTTTTCACTTTCAGTTATAGTAAAATATTTCATTAACGTATCTTCAATTTTAGATTCGAACATTGAACTAGCGATACTATCTAAATGTTTAGAATCTTCACTCATCTCACCACCGTCAGAACCAAATCTTGCACCTGTTGCTTTTAATGCCGTTGTTTGTGCAATATCATTACCTAAGTCAGCCCAAGCGTTTTCTTCACTCATTTCTCCAAAACCAATAGGTTCTTCATCACCAGGAATTGGTTGTTCCTCGTCAAAATTATCTTCGTCATTTTCTTCGTCATCATTACCAAATTTTTCTTCAGGATTGAATTCTTCTTCCGCACCTTCTAATTTGTTAACAATATCTTCCATATCGTCTTCATCTAATTTTTCCAAATCTAACGCAGACAATATTGAATTAATAACGTACTTAATGTCTTTTGATGACATAGATTCTTCTTCATCTTCAGAAGAATTTAACGTTCTTAATTTTTGACCTAATTTACCTGTAAGTTTTTGTATTGTTTTGAATGTTACAACCTCGTCATTTTCTTCATTACCTTCCATATCATCCGTTCCCATATCGTCAGTTCCCATATCGTCAGTTCCCATATCATCCGTTCCCATATCACCTGTTGGTGATGGGGGTGGTGGTGGAACATCTCCCATATCATCTGTTGGAGCAGGAGGTGGAGGTGGGACATCCCCTAAAGGAGCCGCGGGTGGAGCTGGTGGTGGAGGTGGTACATTTTCTACCTCGTCGGTAGGGTTAGAATTTTTTTTTTCTGATTTCGGAGTTTTTAATGTAAATCTTTTTTGTTCCGAAAACAATGATGTACCTTCATCATTACCATATAATTCATTCATTTCTTTAGCCATTAAATTTAATCTTTTTAACGCTTGAGAATATGAATCATAATATTTTCTTTCTCTCATAGGTGCGATATAATCGACCTCTGATTCTGAAATAGTTTGTTTAATAATATAACCTGTCTTTTCTCTAACAATTTGGTATTCATTACCGTCAGCAAGTTGAAGGCTATATTCGTTTTTAGACGTTTCATTAATTCGGGATGGGGTACTCTCGTTAAATCTTGCGATTTCAAGAATCCTTTGTATTTTTTCCATACCTTGAAGTTTTTCACTTCCTATTGGTTTTAAATCTGCCATTTTATTTTTATTTTAACTTTTTTTAATTTATTAACTGTTTAACCCATTAGGTCCTCCTAATGTAACCATTTGTAATTGTACAACCGCATCACCAGCACCATTAGTGTATGTTGGATGTGGGGTGTCAACGTAAGTTGCAGTAGTCCCTTGGTCAGTGTCGCACACTACACAAATTTCGGACGTAAATGTTCCAGCGCTATATGTTGTTGCCATAGTATTTTTTTATCTATAAATATATCAAACTAACCATTATTTCAAAGATTTGTTAATCTTCTCTTGTAATGATAGTCTTTCATCTGTTAGTTTATTTTCAAAATCATAAAGTTTTTCAATATACCCATTTCGTCTTAGTACCTTAAATACCAAGTTTTCGTTAGAATATTCTCCACCCTTTTCTAAACCACACTGTCTAAATTTCTTTATTTTTTCTTTATATTTTTTGATTAATTCTTTAGCATCCTCTAGTTCTTCATCTCCAGCGTTTTCAATTACACCGTCAATTATTTCCATCCATTGTTCTGATTTATGTTTAATCTCATCAATGTTAATACTAACGTCTTCTTTTTTTGGTTTCTTAATCCACTCATCGAATAATACAGAATAAACCCCCGTACTTTCGTGAGGTTCCTTTTCATCTTGAGCATACAACTCAACTTCATATTTTTTTATAGTAATGTCGTGAGTGTTGTTGAACAACATTTTTTTAAGATTAAAAAGTTTTTGATATAACTCAACTGATTCTTTTGGGAATTGGTCAAAGTCGATTAATAAGTGTAAATCAAAGTCTGAAAATTTTGACCAATTATAATTTGATAGTGACCCTGTTAGAATTATATCACCAACAAATACTGGAACGTCTAAGAACTCTATAAATTCATAAGCTATCTCAAGTAGTCTTTCTCTAATTTCAGGTTTCATAGTTTCAACCTGTCCTTTAGGGTCGGACATAAATCTTTCGTTGGGTAATACCCAAACATCAGGATTTAATTCATCCTGCAATAAAAAACTTTTTAAAATTTCAGATTGTTGTCCCATTATACATAAATACTTAAAAAGTTAACTTTGTTAAACCTTTTTGTATTTATGTACCTTAGAAATGTTTGTATTGAAAAACTTACCCTGTGATTCAGCCATTCTAAACTGAGTATAAGTTTTATGAGTAACGTCATCGTACTCATATTTAGTTCCATTTTTAAACTCAACAACAAGTTTACTTGTTTCAGTATCATACTCGGTTTTAACCAAATTTGTTGAGTCTATTTCGTTAATAATTTTAGTACCTAATATCGTTTCTTTTTTGATTCCCATATCATTAATCATTTGGATTATTTAGTGGAGTTTCTTCATCAATGTGTTTCATCTCTTTCTTAAGATAATCAATAAACTCATTATGGTCAATATCAAAATACATCCTAACCTCATTAAATAACCTTTTATGTTCACTACTAAAGTCTTGATAATATTTCATAATATCTTGTGGATAATATGGAGGTTTAACTAAGTCTTCTTCGGACCATCCTTCTCGTTTAAAACAATGACGTAATTTACGATAAATTTTTTGTAACTGACTATCAGCGTCAAGTTGTTTTATATATTTCTCAAAAGGTCTCATAGACATAAATATATTAAAAATAAAAAACCCCCATTGATTGGGGGTTTGTTTTATGACTTTAGTTTTTTCAACATATCTCTCAATTCAATCGACTTTTCAAAATCTTGGTCGTTTATAGATTTTTTAAGTTCTAGTTCTAATTTAGAAATCTCTTCTTGATTAGACTCGTATTTTTTAATTTGGTCTCTAAGTTTAACCGCTTCTTCAAATTTTTCAGATTCAACTGCAGATTTAAGTTTTCTTTTTAAATCATTAATTACTGAATCGTCGTTTGATTTTACATTTCTACTACCACCCGTTCTAATAAAACTTGTGACGTGTACAGAACCATCATCAGAAATAAAAGTCTCTTTTGTCCAATTACCTAATTCGTCGGTTCCCTTCTCAACCTCACTTTTATTTGGTAGACCACCAAAAATTGAATCGAATTGACTAAACATTGAGTCGAATTCGTTAAATAAGTCATTAAAATTGTTTTTTCTTCTTCCGAAAATCATAGTTTTAAAATTTTGTTTTAAATTTATTTTTTATTTTCAATTATTCTATCTAAATTTGTACCGTAACAATAATAAAAGAAATATTGTCATAAGTCAATACCCTTATGTGACACAATGTCATATATAAATATTATCACCTGACATTATGTCAATATTGGATTTTTAGAATAATTTTTGTACCTTTGTAAAAAAATAAAATAATATGATAGAATCAATGGACAATGACAACAGAAAAGAGAACAAACGACCTTCTGACTCATCAACACCCGCTTTAGACAATTTTAGTCGTGATTTGATTAAACTTGCCGAACAAGGTAAATTAGACCCTGTAGTAGGTAGAGAGAAAGAAATCTTACGTATTGCTCAAATACTTTCCCGTAGAAAGAAAAATAACCCAATTATCATTGGAGAACCTGGTTGTGGTAAAACCGCAATTGTTGAAGGTTTGGCAATGAAAATCTATGAAGGGGATTGTCCAAGAAATCTAGCCGACAAAAGAATTCTTTCATTAGATATGACTTCGATTGTTGCTGGTACAAAATACCGTGGTCAATTTGAAGAAAGAATGAAAGTTCTTATTGAAGAACTTCAGGCCAACCCTGACATTATCATCTTTATTGATGAAATTCATACAATAGTTGGTGCAGGTAATTCTTCAGGGTCGTTAGATGCTTCAAATATCTTTAAACCCGCACTCGCTCGTGGAGAAATCCAATGTATCGGAGCGACAACATTAGACGAATATCGTAAAAACTTTGAAAAAGATGGGGCGTTAGAGCGTCGTTTTCAAAAGGTTATTGTTGATGGGGCAACTAAAGAAGAAACTTTGGTCATCCTTAAAAATCTTAAAGACAAGTATGAGGGGTTTCATAAGGTATCCTTCAGTGATGAAGTTCTTGAGACTTGTGTAACTTTGGCGGAACGTTATATCACAGATAGAGAATTCCCTGATAAAGCAATTGATATTCTTGATGAGGTTGGGGCACGTAGTCAGGTTGATATGAAACTTCCTGAAATTATTGAAGAGTTAAAAACCAAAGCACTTGATATTAAGAACCAAAAGGTTGAGGTTGTTAAAAATCAACGTTATGAGGAGGCCGCAGAACTTAGAGATAAGGAGAGAAAGATTTTGTCAAAACTTGATGAGGAGAAGAAAAAATTCGAGCAAGATTTGACTACAAAACGTAAAGAAGTTTCTTTAGAATTAGTTTACGATGTTGTTTCTAATATGACTAAAATCCCTGTTAGTAAATTGAATGCGGATGATACTAAGGCTTTAGTCGATTTAGATAAAACTTTAAATACCAAAGTTATTGGTCAAGAAGAGGCGGTTAAACGTATTGCAAAATCAATTAAAAGAAATCGTTTAGGTATTAAAGACCCAAATCGACCAATCGGTTCATTTATTTTCTTAGGGTCCACAGGTGTTGGTAAAACTTATTTAGCGAAACAATTAGCTAAAGAAGTGTTTGGTAGTGAAGATTCGTTAATCCGTGTGGATATGTCTGAGTACCAAGAGAAACATACCGTATCTCGTTTAATCGGAGCACCTCCAGGATATGTTGGTTATGATGAGGGAGGTCAATTAACTGAACAAGTTAAAAATAAACCTTATTCGGTAATCTTATTTGACGAGATTGAGAAGGCAAATAAAGATATTTTCTCATCTTTACTTCAAATGTTGGATGATGGACATATGACGGATGGTTTAGGTCGTAAAATTAACTTTAAGAATTGTATCATCATTATGACATCAAACTTAGGGGTTAAAAAATTACAAGACTTTGGTAATGGTGTTGGGTTCTCAAATTCTAATAACGCTTTTGTTAACGAAGAATTAAGAAAACAAACACTACAGAAAGAATTGAAAAAATTCTTTTCACCTGAATTCTTAAACCGTATTGATGATACTATTATCTTTAATAGTTTAGGTCAAAACGACGTTGATAAAATTGTCGCTATCGAATTAGATAAGTTAAAAGTTCGTTTAGATAGTATGAAATATCAAATCACGTTTGATAAGTCAATTTCTGAAATGATTTCGAAAGTAGGTTTTGATGAAATGTACGGAGCACGTCCTCTAAAAAGAGCAATCCAAGATAAGGTTGAGGATTACATCTCGGAAGAAGTTCTTAGAAATAACATTAAAGAGGGTGTTAAATACGTTTTAACTACCGAAGATGGTGAGACTGTATCAATTCAGTCTAAAAAGAAAAAAGGGGTTTAATACCCCTTTTTTTTATCATTAATTTTGTCTTTTTTATAATCTAAAAAATCAAGAAAAAACCCAACACCTACAATAATATTCATTCCCACAGACATTAGTATTTCATAAATGTCTTCATAGACATTCATAGTTAAGTGAATATGACCAACAATCCAAAAAGGTATTGATAGGTTTTGTGATATCCAAGAAAGAGAGTATCTTATAAAATATTTCATACTATAAATACCCTTTAATTAAAAAACCCCTCCGTTTCCGAAGGGGTTTTATTTTTACCAATATCTAAAGGTTGATGATTTTTGTCTTTCGTGTGTATATTTTTGATACCCTAATGACTCTATCATTTGTTTACCCATATCAACACCATTAAACGTATCTTCAACCACAACATACTCTTGGTTAGTGTGGTATCGGTAATATCCGATTGAGAAGTTAATACAGGAGAAATCAAACTTAGTCTTCAATGCGTATACATCTGTGTATGGGTGTACCATATACTGACGTTTCTCATTCATACTTTCGGTTATTACCTTATCACATTTTTCAAAGAATTCCCCTTCTTTATCAAATAATCTAGCACCATAACAAGTTTCAGTTACCATCCAATTTTCGGGAGCGTCGAATTGAATTGCATATCCAACGTTAGTAAAGAAACTTGGGTCTGCCATTTTTGAACCGTGACAACCTGTTTCTTCAGATACAAAAAATGCGGCTTTAAGGTTTGGAAGTTCTTTTAGTAATTCAAAACAGGCAAATACCCCGCATTTATCATCACCACCAATTCCTGTTGGTAGTCCGTTATCGTTGTACGCTTTTAGTGAAAGTTTTAAATCACCGTTAGAATTAGGCAACATTTCTTCTCTAACATTAATAGTATCTAATTTGTGAACCGTATCAGTATGTGCGACGACACAAGGAAAAACAAAGTCTTCAGGAAGTTCTCCTGTTTGTTTTATAGCGTAAACATTTAAATGTTCGTCAACGTAGTGTTCAATATTATTAGACTTTAACCAGTCAACAATAAACTGAACCATTAAATCTTCTTGATATGTGTAAGTAGGCACTGAAAGTACTTCCTTAAGTAACTGCAAATCTCTTGCCATAATTTTAGTATATTAGACACAAAGATAAGTAAAATAATTTAATCAAACAACTCTGGGTGGTATAAAAAATTATTAAATTGTTCTAAATCATAATCACCACGTTTAAAATCCATAGTACCCTTTTTCTTATATTCTAGTTCTATTTTATTGGTTTCAGGATTTATTCTTATGACTTTAAACATCATTTTATTTTCATCCTTAGGTCTACCATACCAAACATTGTATTTAAATTTTTTGGTAACGTAAGTTACTAATTTTTTGTATTCATCCAAATCTGCAAACTTATCACCATCCTCCATATCTGAGATGATGTTCTCCAACTGGTATTTTACTGACCTATTAAATGATTCGGAATCAAATTCATTAGACCCCATATATTCATACATATTACTCCAATAATCGCCATCAACTGATTTGTCGTGACCAACAGTTTTTAATAACGTTAATAAATCACTATTTTTATTACCGTACTTATCGTATAACTTAATTAATGAATCTACGGTTGTCATATATTTGTAAAAACAACCTTGGGTATTGTGAATACCGTTTTCTAAAAAAATATCACATAATTCTTTAGTAATTTCTTTCTCCATTGAGTTTTTCATCCCTGAGTCCATCTCAGATTCGTAATCACCAATAATATAATCAACACGATTATTAAACAACTCCTCAAGTAATCTACAAAATTCAACCGCTTGAGCATCATCCTGTAAGTTTAAATTTGGGGCAATTAATCTTTTAATTTCCTCCATTAATTCTTTATTCTCATCATTAAAGTATGGAAAAACATAACCTTCTCTCCAATCTTCTTCCGCTCTATAACTGTCAAAAACTTCTAAATTACCGTAAGACGAATATAGATTATTTAAAAACCAAACATCATCATCGGATAAGTCAAATAATTTAAAATACTGTTCGTCGTTTTCAAATTTCAAAGTAATAATACCGTTATCTCTAACATTAAATATTAATTCGTCATTTATCCCTTTACCATCAACTAATCCTCTCTTAAACATATGCAATTGCATATATAACCAATCGGGATTTGATTCTTTTAGTATTTTCATCTATATTTACTTTAACAATAAATACAACAAACATTTGGATATTTAAAAAACAAATTGTATCTTTGTAATGTTCTTTGAAAATATGGGGATGAATGGAATCGATTGGCATTGTTGCGTATCGGTGGCACGTCGGAACTGAATTAATTCCGTAAAAACTGATTCAAAACTGTAAACGGCAACGTTTTAGACAAAATGGCTCTATTAGGTCTTGTTAAACAAGATGAGCTTGTTTCTGTAGCGTAAGCACAAAAACATTCGGGTCGGCGGACTTATAACCTAGGAACAGAAGTCTTTATAGGTGTGGTTTCTATCTTAAAAGGAACAAGTGGAGGATTAGTTCTCAGTAAACCGAACCACTATAAAATAAGGGAATTGTGAATTTCGGAACATTAGAAAATGTTGACCTAAACGTGTAGTCACTTATATGTGAAGTGAACAAGACGAGAGTTCGAATCTCTCCATCTCCACCATTAGAAATAAGGGATTTAATTATCCCTTATTTTTTTTTACTTATTGACAAATAATAATTGACTAACTATATTTATAATCTAATCTAAACAATAAAACTTAACTAAAAACAAAAATCAAACAATGAAAAAAGTATTTTTTGCAATCGGGGTAGTGGCTTTTTTATCATCTTGTGGTGGTAATGCGTCTAAAACAGAAGGAACAAACGTTGATTCAACTACAGTTTCAACTGACACTACTAAAATGGTTGTAGATTCAACAAAAGTTGACACTACGTCAGTAAAATAATTATTACTGAGCCTAAATAATAAACCCTCCAATCGGAGGGTTTTTTTATTATACTAATTTTGAAAAGAAATCTTTAATACCTGTTGAGGCGTTTGACACTAAGTCCTTGAGTTTTGTATTTCCAACTTTATAATCCATTATTTTAGATAACAGATTTTCATCATCATCTGTTTTATAATCAATTTTATAATTACCGTTGGCGTACTCCTCCTCAATCCACATAATTAATTCCACTATTTTTTCCTCATCGCCGCTAATATCAACACCAGCACCTACTTCAGGTTCTCCTGGAAATGTTTTATAATGGAAACTACCTACGGCGTGTACATTATCAACCTTACCATTTGGGTCTTTTTTAGCGTAAGGATTTTCGGTAGTTCTTAAACCCATACTATCCGCCTTATCAATTACCTTTATTGCAACATCTCTATCGGTAAATCCAAGGTGTAAATGGTCTTCGTGACCTGACCAAGTAATTCCGTTAATTCGAGTCCCGTGGTCATATCCGTGGCCAATTTCCCCTCCTGTCTTTGTCGCAGGATTATAAACTAACTCATCAACCCCCTCAATGTCTGATTCATTGATGTTCATTAATTCTCTATTTCTTTTAATTTCTTCTATTAAATTCTGTCTCATAATATTAAATATTTGTATTAAACTAATCCTATTGATATTCTAAAAACTTCTTCCATCCAATAAGGTAAGTCAATACCTGCATCGTCAAAATAAAAGTTTCTTGGCCATTTATCGAAGGTATTAGATAGGGCTTCTTTTATATTTTTATATTCGGGGAAATTTTCTTGAATAAATTCTTCGTCAACATCTCCCTCTAATTGTTGTAAATCATATTCAATCTTAGGTTCAGTACCTTTAACTCTGAACGTTAAATCTAAAAATAATTCATCTCTAAAATCACTAACCCCTATTCTTGGAATAAATTTACCGAATATCTTAAGGTGTTCTTGTTTTCCGTGATGATGGTTAACATTTAAAGTTGTAATATCTTGTAAGTTATGAAGTAACTCAGATTTAAATGAATTTGTTATATAAAATATTTCACTAAACGGGACCTCAGAACCCAGTATATGAAAAACGTCTTGAATTCCTTTTTGTTGGCCAACATAACTAACATATATATGGTTTGGTTCAAATGAAATATACTCTGAAAGTTTTTCAACTTCAGTTCTTAAATTAACCCCAATTATTAATAAGTTATATGGGACATCACCAACATTTTCAATATCAAATACGACTCTAATGTTATCATACATATCTGATTCAACGCTAAGAATATTAACTATTAGTCCTGGAGAAAATTCTTTCCCATTAATAAAGTGTTTAAGTATTTTTTCTAAACCTGTTACCATATGTTATAAATACTGGTATTTATAATTAAATTAAAACTATAATGAAACTATTAACCTTAGCGAAAGCCGTTCAGCCTTTTATTCAAAAAAATATCACATTAGAAGGGATATATAAAGAAATTTTAACTAATAAATCATTACCTTTCACAACAATGTTAAAACCTATCGATTTGATTAAATTAGTTTTTTTAGCCAAAAAAGTATCAAACGGTGAAGACCCAAGAGAAATAATGACACAATTAGATAATAATATTTTTCTTTTCTCAACTGTAGAATTTGGAGATAATAACCAAACAATAGATTGTGAAGAATGCCAAGGAGACCCTAGTGTTGAATGTACTTGGTGTGATGGTACTGGTGAAACCGATTGTGATGAATGTGATGGTTCAGGTGAGGATGAGGAAGGAAACTCGTGTGATGAATGTCAAGGAGGGGGTAAAGTTGAGTGTAATAACTGTGACGGTGAAGGGACTCAAGAGTGCGGATATTGTGATGGTCAAGGATATAATGAGACTGAGGATTATACCCCATATGATATTGGGTACTATGTATCATATGATGAAACTCTTAAAAACTCATTACAACAAAGATTATTAAGAAATAACACTGAAGACCCAATTTTTAATTCCAAAAAAACATTCTTACTGTCAGTTAATCAAATAGGTGTTGATGAGGGTGATAGTGAAAGTATTAAAGATAATTTCGCAAATACAACACACTTATTAGAGATAAATGATGAAGAAGTAAGTGAAAGTCTAATTTATGGAAACGGTAGAATACTACCTACAGGGTTTTTTGATAGTTTAAGTGAATTTATGTAATTACTTCTCTAAATGACCCATCAAAACACCACCTATTGCGGTTGCGTGAACTTGTAAGTGATTTACAGATTCCATATCAAGTTTGGTCTTTCTTTTGGTAAAATCCAATCCTAAAGTACCAATAAATTTATCATCAATAGTTTTTATTGAAAATAAGAATCCTGATTTACATCCTGTATCTTCGGCAATATATTTTAAACCGTAGGTTGGGATTGTTTCATCTTTAAAATCAGGGATTTCAATCACATCGTTTTCGTATAATTGATTAATAGACTTGCTAAATAAATTAACAGGGATATTTTGAAAATTTAATTGTATTGAATTTACGGAAGGTGATACCGTCTCATAGATAATACTAAATTTAGCCATCGATTTACCTGTTGGGTAAAAGTGTCCACCATTGTGAAATTGCATTATCCAAACTCTATCCGCTTTAAATTCTTCCTTAATATGTTCAATTTTTGAGGTAATTAATTCACTAACTTGTAGTGCCTCTTTAACCATATCAGGTTTTTCTTTTTTCTTTTCTAACTTACTCTTTAAGTATAAAAGAACCACAGGACCTAATACCCCCGTTATAAATGCTACAATTACTTCACTTGACATTAACTAATCTTTTGTTTTATGTTTTATAAATATCCTATTATAAAAAAAAATACGACATTATGTCGTATTTTAAAGTTTTTCAAATTTAGGTTTTAGATATTTCCATATCATATGGTCATATGGTTTTCTATCCCACATTGCAAAACATAGTGATTTAACCTTAGGGTGTACCTTATTAAGTTCTAAATGTTCCGCAAATTCTTTTTTAGTCGGCTCAACTTCTTTATCCCCATATTTACCATATCTAAAATAATCGTGCATCTTACCTGCGTATTCTGAGTAACGATAATGGTTATAATTCAAAGTTGAAACATACTGTTTTACTTTTTTGTAAAATTCGTCAGGAACGTCTTTAAGATAGTCCTCCATTTTACCTCCAGAACTTAAAACTTCCCAAACACCAGTTGTAGATAGATTAGTCATTATTTTATGAAGACGAAGATATTCTTCACCTTTTATCTTCATTCTATCTCCATTAGAGAATCTAACGACAAACCCTTCTTTATTATCCGCAATGGCGTGTTTCAAGTAAGTGTAGTCAGAAATTCCATCGTATTTTCTAACAATATTAAATCCTAAGTTGTTCAGAAGGTTTTTAAACCTAACATCCTCATTATTACCTGAATGGATGTTAACCTCATCACCATCTTTAGTGTGTATCATCCCTAATAATACCAAATCTTCAAAATCGTAAGAACAAACTATTCTATTTTCAGGATAGATTATCTCAAACAAATAAGTATAGTCAGGGTTTAATCTGTTATAATCGTATTTCTGAAGTAACTTAGTACCTTTAACCGCTTGGTCAGAAGTAAAAGAACCACGAGTAGCAAGAACCCACTCACCTTTATAGTTGAACAGTATCCCTAAAGAACCATCCATTTTTTCATAAACATCAAACTCTTCAGTTGGGGTGTGTTGGTTTTCTTCTATGTTAAAAAACTTCTTAAATGGTCTTGCAACGACATTACCTTCATTATCAGTAACCAAACCACGGCATTGTTTAGTAACGTCATCCCAAAATTTATATTGGTTGTTACCTTCACCGTATTGAACCTTTGGAGTGTAGTTCCATATAGTCAAAGGAAGGGTAGGATGCACTTGTTTTTGCACCAACTCTTTCTCATAATATTTGTTCAATTGTTCTAACATACTACAAAGATAATATTTTTTATTTAATTACCAACTATCAACGTCGGTTAAATCTAATTCTGTTCTTGTTTTGTGGCTATACACCGCAATTCCACTACCAATACCTGTTGGTGTTATTTTCCAAGTGAATGTACCATATTCACCATAAATCGCTTTAATGTGTGATAACCACTCATCATACATTTTCTGTTGTTTCTCGCTGAGCTCCTCGTGTATCACGGTTTTTCTCGTATTCTTTCCTCCCATCGCATTTAGTTTTTTCATTTATATTCCAAAGTTCTTTTCCTCCATTTTTCATATGACAGTTATGGGGTTTATCCATTCGTTTGGAGAACCCAACAATCATATCATTATGTTTATTCCTTACAACCCAAGGACATTCTTTACAACTCATTACCCTACAACCCCCGTTAATTCATCTAAGTGATGGTCGTTACCAATTTCAGACACTTTGTCTCTGTGACGTAATAATGGAACTACTTCTCTCATAACGTTGTACGGTCTGAACTCAGGGTGTCCATCCATCCCCACATCCATACGTTGACCTTTACCAAATCTCAAACTAGTCGGTAGGTGACAATGTCCGTGAAGGTGCATAACACCCTTGTTTAATCCGTCCCAAGAGCTAATTGGGTAGTGCATCAAACGGAATGTGTGTTCTGCAATTTTCAAAGTGTTATAATGTGAAACACTTTTGAAATAACCTTGGCATCCTTGTCGGTTGTTTTCAATGTGGTGGTCGTGATTACCAAGAATAAGGTGAATGTTTTTACAAACAATTCGGTCCCAAAATTCTTTAATAGATTCAAACCCACCAAATGACCAGTCTCCAAGACAGATTAAGATGTCGTCTTGCATAACATTTTCATTAATGTTATTTACGATTGACGCATTCATTTTATCTAACGATTCAAAATCACGAGTCTGTGAAATTGGAATCGACCCGTCAGGCATACGCCAATTTGTAGTGCCACGACATATGTTTTTGTGATTGTAATGTGGGTCTGAAAAAATCCACACATTACCTTTAAAATCTTTATCTATTTTAATCATCTTATTCCGCTAATTTCTTATTACTAAATTCTTTAATACCTGTAACCTCATATAATATTTCCTTCTCAATATATCTTGGAAAACTGATTTTATCGTTTAGGTCTTTTAATTCGACCTCTAAGATTATTATGTTAATTCCGTTATACTTGTCAATCTCAAATTTATGTCCCTTATATTTAATTACGGTTCTTGTTTTATTTATATGTAACGAATTACTTAAATTTAATTCATTAAACTCTTCTTGAGTCAATGTTATCTCCTCCTCCTGATTAACACCTTTAGAGATATTTGTTTTTTTTGTTTTGAATATCTGTACGTCACCTGTAGGGGTCTCAACTTGATATCTATAACGATACCCATCTGAATGATACCACTGTTCAATTTGATAAACAGTGTTAATTCTTTCTAATCTTGGGAATCTTTTTAACAAAAATTTTCGTTCTATCTCTTTAAATGTTTTCATACTAATTCCATTTCTTTTTTAAACCATTTAGGTGTTTCTCGATTTTTCCATACCGCGAATCCTGATTTTGCACCAATATAATAATTTCGATACGATTCAACAACGGATTTAACTTTATACTCGTCAGGCATTGCTTTTGGTGGTTCAGTAAATCCTTTGTCACAAATGTTTGGTTTATTTGTTACACACCACTCAATCACATCCTGTGATTTATGTCGTTTTTCATATCGGTAAGTATACTCTTTACACAACTCTAAACCCAGTTCACAAAGATACAAATAATTTGTCAAACTTTCACGAGTCCATATCGCACAAGGATGATTTTTATGTGATAATTTGTAAGGAACTTGTGGGGTAACTTGTGGGGTTAAATGGTGAACACCACACAATAATTGAGCGGTTTCAAGTATCATTTTAACTACGTGTTTATCACAATGATATTCCGCACATTTTTTTAAATCAAAATCAAGAAAAAATATATTCATTATGTATTAAATTGTTCCCACCAAGTAGGAATGTTAACTAATATGGCAACCTCAACAATTACCATTAAAACTCTACCGAAAGTTGTTGTAAACGCCCACCAATGAAATGGATTAAAGTCCCAAGCTATAAAACTACCAAGTAGGTAAAAAATCCCGTTAGCTATTACTAACGGGAGTGTTATCATCCAAATCACTTCTAAAAATGCGTTTATTTTATACTTCAACTTTTCCATATTATACTGTGTGTTCTATTTGTACTCTAATACAATCTTGAGGTAATCGATTGATATGTCGGTAGTTATTAATATACCCCATCATATTTGCACTGCCAATAGCATTCGCAGAGTGGACTACAACGTTCACAACAGGTTTACCGTCCATCCATTGTTCCACTAACCATTTAGTACAATCCATACCTGTTTTTTCGGTGATGTTATCGTAGTTCAATTCGTAGTTATGGTAAACATTTTTATGCCACTCCGCCATTGCAGTGTCACCTAAATCGTGGTCCAAAGAAATCAAACTAATATTTTCCAATCCAATCTCGGTCACTTTTTCTACAAATTCATCGTAAGAACGAACAACAACCCATTGGTCTTTTTCAACAGGAGTTCTTACATCATCCAAATATATTCTTTGTTTCATACTATAATTTTTTTTACTAATTTTCTTCATTTGACAAATATATGGATTAACTACCAACTTTCCAAGCGAAGTTTACAATCTTTCTTTTTTTAACTGCGTCTTCAGTATTACCAATAACAACACCATCTTTAATTGTAAACGCGTGTCTACTAACACACATAACATAAGTTCCTTTTGGGTATTTTTTAATAAAAGTACCTACGGTCATTTTACGATTAACTTTCTTACCTTTTACTGTAACAGTATACTCAAGAGTGTTGAAAGACGAATGTTCAATAGGTTTCCCCATTTCTTTACAACATTTACGACCAATACGAACACGGTCTTTAGCGAATTTATTCATTCCAGGAATGAATCCAAAAGTACCTTGTCTTGGTTTACGTCCAAATTTATCAGCAACAAATTTATGAGCCTTATCATATTCAATATCAAATGCCGATGCTATCGCACGAACAACACAGTCATTAGTTTCAGATTTTGCGATAGAAGAATTATCATAACCTTTAATCGCTTCGGATGTCTTACAGTATGGTAGTTGATTTTTCATAAGACAAAGATATGAAGAATATTTTAATTGGCAAAGAAAAATATGCGGAAGATGAGGGGCTCGAACCCTCGCGACTTTAACATCCTACCTGTTTAGCAAACAGGCCCCTTCACCAACTTGGGTAATCTTCCAATAGTAGTCCCTGAGGGATTCGAACCCCCACTAAAACATCCGTAGTGTTTCGTGCTCTCCGTTACACCAAGAGACTGTACATCTAATTAAAGGTATATTTCATATCTTCATTAAAGATAAAAACATTACCTTCTTGAGTTATACCTAACTTACTCAAAACAATATTAAATTCTTCTTGAGTGAAAAATTTAGATTGTACCAACCTGTAATACGAGTTTAATAAATCAACTATCTCAGGTTCTGAAATTTGATGGGTGTTTAATAATTCATTTAATTTGTCTGTCATATATTTTAGGATTTTAAGTGTCAGAATAAAAAGGTCCTGAATCATCCCTCCGCCTTCTGAGGAGAACCTTTTAGTTTTTAGTATAGTTTGGCGTTCATAGTATCCCACACCGATATGACTAAGATTCGTTAGCCCATAGTAACCATCCACGGTGGGTCTGTACTCTCACCCATATTTCAGGGTTACCCTCAGAACATCTTCACCCTACCCCCAAAGTTACGTGGCGAGTCTCACTCGGAAGACAGAGTGTGTATTGTAAGATTGTTCAGTGTTCTTACAACTTGTGGATTGTATTACGACTAATTAAAGCCCCTCACCCCCTTAATCCATAATGGGGAATCCTTGTTTGTTTGTGTAGCCTCCCCCATAGCCTTGAAGCCTTCAAGTCAGGTTCACACTCCATAACGGTAGGATATTTCCGTTAATCGTGGGGTCTTTTGCGGAGGAAGTAGGATTCGAACCTACGGTACCTTGCGGTACGCTAGTTTTCAAGACTAGTGCAATCGACCACTCTGCCATTCCTCCAATTTAGGTCGTCACGAACCCATCTGTGACTTATTACTAGATACTTGTAGTTTACTTACTATAGTTTAATCCGTTACTACAAGGGAACCCAACCTATCGGGTGACTAACGGGAATCGAACCCGTGACAACTTGAACCACAATCAAGTGCTCTGCCTACTGAGCTATAGCCACCATATTAATCGTTCAATCATTTTTGACTGTCCCCAATACCGAATTTCAGCGGCAACTCACTTTTGTGAGGGGTTAGAACTTGTGTGTTAACTTACTCCTGTTACTGGTACACTAACCAACCGACTTAGACTCAAGTAATCGGCTCAGGTCCCTATGGTTGTAACACCACTTCTCATCATTCGGGAGCAAACTAGTCGTGTACTACTCGACTCGTGTAGTCAGGACAGGATTCGAACCTATTCCGTCTTTGCCATAAAGAGTCATCCGTACTGTTACTCAACCTTGGGGAGGTGACACCAACCAATGGTCTCCTGACTATTTGTAATCAAGGTCGGACTCGAACCGAATACCGTTCAAGACGGATTAGACAACCTTACGACTCCATAGACCCCACAAGTGTCTGGGACTATTGGTCTTGGGGACTCGGGCACCGTCCCTCATTACGCCCACTTGATTATTTACCCCACTTCACCAGGTTAACGGACTGGCTGCCATATGGGAGTGGGGGTTTCCCGTTAATTCGGGACTCCGTGGAACGGGGCGGAATCGAACCGCCGACACCTTGCTCTTCAGGCAAGTGCTCTACCAACTGAGCTACCGTTCCAAGTATGATAATGATGGAGTACCCGTCTCGCTCCAATCTTAACTGCTTTCCTGAGTTTTAGGAGGCCTCGGCAGAAAGGGTGATGAACTATTTTTCCATTCGGAATTGTCGACATTCCATTGAATGGTAAGAACCATTATCAATATTTTAAAAATTGGTGAGACCTTAAGATTTACTCATTCGTGGGTCACCCCATCCGTTCTACCTAGACCTCGCCTTTAACATCCGTTCTACCCAAACCATCGTTTTTACCTGTTAACCTTTCGGAAAACTTTGAGTACCTCCTCAATGAGTTAATCTGATAGGGGCTCCATCTTGCTCGTCATTTCTGACTCCCTATGGGGTTCTGCTGATATAGGTCTATCTGCTATCTTACCAATCTAATTATTCAAAGAACTCTTTTGACAGGGGAGTAGGTCACCAACTTACCAACTACCTACCCCCCTTCAACCACATTACAAATGTACGGCAAATTATTTAATTCTCCAAACATTTTTTGTAGTTCCTGTAGGATTCGAACCTACGACAACTTGTATGTAAAACAAGGGCTCTTCCACTGAGCTAAGGAACTGTTAAGTACCGATGGGAAGAATTGAACTTCCGACACCTTCCGTATGAAAGAAGTGCTCTACCACTGAGCTACATCGGTATTTTGGTGGACGTAGACTCATCACCTACTCTTGGGTTTCCACCGAACCCCTTGTTGTCCCTGAAGGATTCGAACCTCCACCGCGTGGACCAAAACCACGTGTCCTGCCATTAGACCAAAGGACAGTTTGACTGTTTTTCCGATATTTATAGACTGGCATAAACCTTTAATCAAATTTATAATGACTAAAGAACAAATCCAAGGTATCGTTAGACACGCACTTACTTTTGTGGGTGGTATCCTGATTATGAAAGGTCTTGCAACTGATTCAACAGTTCAAGAACTTATCGGAGCTGCAGTTACATTAGTTGGTGGTGTATGGTCAATTATTGCTAAACAGAAATAATTGATAACGACCTAATCGAAAAAGAGGGGATTTATATCCCCTTTTTTATTTTGTGGGAGTGGAGGGATTCGAACCCCCAATGTCGTAAGACCACTGATTTACAGTCAGCTAAGCAACCGTTGCTCAACACTCCCAATTTAGGAAAACAGAAGATGGTTCAGTGGACATCTGTTTTTACGATTAGCGTTACTCGGGTGAATACCTGCAAACTCCGATTATATTAGTCAGTATTCACTCTCGAACTATCAATACAATCATTCCCTAATCAACCTAATTTTTTTGCGGCCAGGGAGAATTACGATATCTCGACCTATCGCTTAACAGGCGATTGCTCTTCCTCTGAGCTACCTGGCCATTTGCACGCCTACCAAGATTCGAACTTGGAACAACAGTTTTGGAGACTGTGATGATAAACCGTTTCACCATAGACGTATTTGAGGTCGGTACAGGAATCGAACCTGTGTAGATAGTTTTGCAGACTATCGCCTAAACCACTCGGCCAACCGACCCTATTGTGTCCCCGACAGGACTCGAACCTGTGACTCCCTCATTAAAAGTGAGGTGCTCTAAACCAACTGAGCTACGAAGACATTAAGTTGTCACAGATGGGCTCGAACCATCGACCTTTCGCGTATCAGGCGAACGCTCTAACCAACTGAGCTATGTGACAATGTTGTCGGGGTGGCGGGAGTCGAACCCGCCGCCTCGTGTTCCCAAAACACGCGTCTCTCCTCGAGACTACACCCCGTTTACTTTTCTTACCAATATGTCAAAGAACACTTTATTACAAAAAAAAATCCTGAACTTTTTGAGTTCAGGACTTTGATATATTTGTTGTATGTTTTTCTAAAATTACATTACACTAAATCATCATTAACTGAACTTGTATGCGAAATACGCGGATACGAACAATTACTAAATTGTTGTTTCCAAATCACGACGTTCATATGTTTATTAGTGTTTTTCATTTTTTCTATTTGTTGTGGTATCTCTACCTGTTTCTATAATTACTACAAAGTTACGAAAAATTACGTAATTGTCAAATATTTTTTATTTTATTTTAAAAAAGATAATACTTTTTCTTTAATACCAGATTGTTTTAACCCTTCATTACCTCTTGGAGTCAATACAAAATTTTCTAAACCCCAATCGTGAACCCATTTAATCGAATACGACATCCCTTCTTTACCCATATCAAGGTCGTCGATAGCTACCCACTCAGTAACCTCAGGATGATTCTTTAAGTATTGGTTGATTTCCAATGTACGAGTCTGTTCTAAATCCCAATCTCTATTCCAAGGGAACGAACCATCGTAGTTATTACATTCACTTAAGTTAGGTGTAAAGGCGATTGGTTTTTTATTAATTCCTTGGGACTCGTAATACTCTCCCATTTCCTCAACGGTACACCATCTTTTCCAATCTGATGATACCACAATTTCCGCACCAGTTTTTTCCAAGATTTCGTTAAGAACTTTAATAGCTTTCTTATTGAAATTATCAAAACGGTATTCTAATGGCATTTCCTTTGGGGTCATTGATAACTTTTGACCGTCCCATTTATTTCGTTTCTTATAACGACCACCCCACTCTGTGGATAAACAGATTACTCCGTCGTGGTCTAAAAATATAACTTTCATTTTTTTTCTATTTTTTTTAAAACCATAGACGACCATTTTTGTCTTGGCCCGTTTTTCATTAACACCTCGTTGATAAAAGTCTCAGCATCAGGAAGATTGTTGAATTTTAGAACGGTGTTGTAAGACCCACTCTCATAACATTCTTTATACTTTACGTACGACCACCATTTAAACCATAAAAATTTTTTAGATTCTTTTATACAGAAATGAACTTGGTTACTAATACCATTCTCATTAAAATAATCTTCTCTAATAATCAGGTAACTTTTCATAGTACAAATATACGACTATTTTTTAATAATATAACCATATTGGTTTAAAATTAGAATAATCCCTAAAATGGATAAACCAAGACAAATTATTTTAACAATAACGTCAATGAATGTTTTCTTACTCCATATAACCCCAAAGATTAGGAATATAATTGTCGCAATAATATTGAATATAAGTTGCATATTTGTTTTTTTAGATATTTGTGGTCCATACAGGACTTGAACCTGTGACCTTCTCATTATGAGTGAGCTGCTCTAACCAACTGAGCTAAAGGACCTATTTGAGCCTCCTGTAGGATTCGAACCTACGACCCCTTCATTACAAGTGAAGTGCTCTACCAGCTGAGCTAAGGAGGCCTATTTAATTTTCTTATATACGTAAGTTATTGTGTCCCCTATTTTGTAGATATCGTCCCTATCTGTTGAGAATGCTTGTCCGCACTCTGTTTTGTAGTAATATTTTGGAGTTAATTCATTAATTGCCACAGGTTGTTTAACCCAAGAACTATCTATAACGCATTTAACAACTTTGTCCCCTGGTTCAATTTTATTTCTATTTTCACACCCTGTTAATACAAAGGCAATAATACCAATTAATAAAAACCAAATAATGGCAAATACGTACGGTGCGAACTTTTTCATATATTATTTTTTTTGTAATTTAAACAACCAAATACTTTATAGAATTTTTTTTAATCCATTCTGAATCATATTTAAACTCCTTCCAATTGTCGAAGTCCTTAAGTTCTTCTAATACCTCATTAGGTACTAATGTAAACCCTTCAGGTGCAATACCATCAAATTTATGATATGCAGAATGTTCTATTTTTTCTTTCATCATTTGACAGAATAACTCACTTTTGATAAACTCATTATGTTCTTCTTCAAATACAATATCTTGATTAATATCAACCATAATTTCTTAATTTAGTAGCCCCACCAAGAATCGAACTTGGAACTAATCTTTAGAAGAGATTCGTTATATCCATTTAACTATGGAGCCATTTGTTAGACTTTTTTAACTAAGTAAACGTGACCTGAGTCTGAGTTTTTAGAAAAAATATCTCTCATTTTAATTGCTTCTTCCTCGGTTTCAAATTCCCATATTTCAGAGTGACCATCTAATATGATAACAGGAACTTTAACTCCGTTAAGACTTTCCATTAATTTTACAATTACCCACATAATATTTTATTTACACTACAAATTTAGTAAAAATTATCCGAATTTACAAATTAAAACAACTTTTAAGTGAAAATAATATAAAAAAAATTATTACTAACAGAATTGAGTAACCGAAAACTTTATTATTTCTTTCAACCTTTTCTTTTGAACGACCTTGCCATTCATCAGAATCCCATACTTCAGAATCCCATTCTTCATTTTCCATACTTAATAAGTATTACTAAATTTATTTGTGCGGTCTATGAGGGAATCGAACCCTCCTCACTACCGTGACAGGGTAGCATCCTAGCCGATGAACGAATAGACCAATTTTTGCGGTCCCGACGGGATTCGAACCCGTACCTCGCACCGTGACAGGGTGGAATTGTAACCATTCAACCACGGGACCTTTTTGAGCGGAAGACGGGACTCGAACCCGCAACCCCCGACTTGGAAGGACGGTGCTCTACCAATTGAGCTACTTCCGCATTTTTGGGTAGAATCAGACGCGTTCTGTCTACCGAGACCTCGTCGTTAACTTTCGTCAGAGCGGACCGAGACACTTTTGTTGCGGGTGAGGGACTCGAACCCCCGTCTTTGGCTTATGAGACCAAGCTGGAACCACCTCCAGTCTAACCCACGATATATTATTTGTTATCACTTCAGCCACATCGTGAAAGCCGCCCCTCACGCGTTGTTTAAAGGAATCCGATTGCGGCCTCATCCTACTGAGTTATGATAACTTTGTTGCGGGAGGAGGATTCGAACCTCCGACCTCAAGGTTATGAGCCTTGCGAGCTACCACTGCTCTATCCCGCGATGTTGTGGAGATGGTGAGAATCGAACTCACCCCAGATTGATTGCAAATCATTCTCGTCGGCCTTGAGACATACACCCCCATTTTTATTATGAATACTTTTTAGCGATATTCATAATAGTATCTTCATCTTCTTTACTCATTCTATGATAAGAATTTGCTAAAACATCACAATAATCCCTATGAGTTTCCTCAATTAGTGTATATTGATTTGGTTTACCAGGACCCTTACTATTTTTAGTTAAGTGACCTCTTTCGATTAATTCATCAATTAATTCATTAATTTCACTTTTAGAGCATTCATCAATAAATTCATAAACCTCTAAATCAATGTAAGTGCTAAATTCAGGCATAATAGTTATTTTTAAGTTTGTAGTCCCTACGGGAATCGAACCCGTCTTTTATCCGTGAAAGGGATATGTCCTAACCGATAGACGAAGGGACCATTTTTAAATCTTTTACAAAGATACAACCAATATTTCAAAGAACAAAATTTTACAAATAAAAAAACCCATCTCTTTTGGAGATGGGTTCAGTGAATTCATAGTATAGGAATATCACACCATCTCCATTGGAGTAGTCGCTTCAGTTCTATCTGTCCCGCCTATTAGTATGATATGTATTGTTTTCATTTGCAGTTTTACTTGTTTTTTATTAAATATACGTATGTAACGTAAAAAGTCAAATTTTATTTTTAAAAATTAAATCCTCCCCCTCTTTTTGTGTTAATTCCACTTGTTCTACCCGTCTTTTTACCAGATGGGACGGTATATGGTATTACAACATCTCTACTATTCTGTCTTTTTTGGTCAATTAAATCCTTGTCAATTTTTTTAACAACTTTTTTATCGGACAATAATGATAAAATATTCTTACGAATATCTTCTACCGTACTATTATCTGACTTTTCAATTGATTTAGATGTAGCTTCATTATTAGTATTGACTAACTTACTATCGGTATCTACAAACGTATTTTTAGAATAAACTTGTTTTAACGTATCAATAGTACTGTGTTGGGGGGTATCAATTACGGGTTTAGTGGCCGTATTATAATAATAATTGATTTTACCGATGTCAGTTTTAGGGTAAATTCTAATAAAGGTAGAAGTCTTTAATTCATCTAATGGTCCAAAATTTGTTTTTGAATTTGTTAACTCAATATAATGTTTTCGTAATTTAGAACCATAGTTAGTTTCAGGATTAGTCGTTAATCCATTTTCGTGAATTCTTCGATAAAATAATGTTTCCTCAATTCGTTTAAAGGTCACACCATTTTTTTGGGTTCTAACCATAAAATCCGAATCTGCCGCACATCTCCAACCCTCAAAACCATTAAAATGGTGAAAAATATGTTTTCTAATTCCAAAAACCCCTTCACCAAATAAATTAGAATATGTTTTATATTTTGGGTCATCGTAATTAATTTCTTCTTTAAAGTCGTGATACATAGGTTTAACACATTCATAATCAGTAAGGGTATTAATTATCTTGAAAACCATATCATCCGACATAACATCGTCAGAATCAAAAAATATTAAATTTTCTGTTTTAGAAATTTTTGACAATGTATTCTTAATAACATAAGGACCAACATTTTCTTCAAAGTAAAATAACTTAATTCTAAAATCGAATATGTTTTCTCGCACAAACTTTAAAGTTTTTTCACATTTATCAATTCCAACTAAGATTTCAAAGTTTTGTAATTGATTACAAGAATTAACTACAGAATCTAAACATTCTTTTAAAAAGTCCACATTATTAAATGTTGGTATAATAACCGAAACTTCTTTATCCAAATAGGATTCGTTAGTAAGGGTTGTTTGAATAAAATCGGAACGTAAATCTTTTTCATAGATAGACCCTTCAAAATTTTGTTGGGTAACGTATCCGCTATTATGTTTTGCACATATAATATCAATGTTATTTTCTTTAGCATATTTACCAATCCATACATCCGCCATATTTGGTCTATCAAAATATTCTATTGGAACTTTAAATAAATCAGTATGGAAACACATAACACCTGTCCCACCAAATTGAACTTTAGTATCTTGAGATAAAAGTTGTTTAAAGTGGTATACTGAAGTATTACGTCCATAAAAACTATTAATAGGAAATGAGTTAAATGTTCGAGCGTGTAAAGTAATAATCGACTTCCTTTTATATTGATTAACCTTATCAATCATATATTCAGTGTAGTTTTCAGGGTAAATTAAGTCGTCATCTATGGTGAAAAAATACCCGTCGGAATTCATTAAATTATAAAATTTATAAGCATCCCCTCTATCATTATCCGAAATAAATAAATTTATTTTTTTATCATACAGTTCAGGTGGAATCTCGGTATAATCATTTAATGCTACATTTATAATGTCAGATTGATTATAAATCGATTCAATAGTTTTAATCAGAGTATCCCCTCTTTTATAACTGGCGACATTATATATTACTTTATCCATACTTTTTTTAAAATTATATTGCAATTAGTTTTTCTTGTTTTCTTAATTCAGGTAAAAACATTGATTCGTGGTCTCCGTGAGTTGTTAATGAATCAATTACGTGATACATATTCAAACCTTTGGAGAATAGTCTATTACTTATTTGGTCCCCAACTCCGCAACTAAGATTTGGGTTATTATCCCACCTATTTGGACTTATTGGATTTATATTAAAATCTAATGATTCAAAAAAGTTATACTTACATATGAATACTAATTCACACCACTGAGTTTTATAATATTCGTTATATTCTATCGGTAAAACTCCCGTCCATTTTGGTTGATTTCTTTGTGATTCTATCATAAGAGTACCCAAAGTCATTTTATTATCATCAGGAATACTTTCAAAAATCCTAACACTTTCTTCAAAGAAATTATCTTTTAACCTTAAATCATCTTGTAAATAAACAAAATAATCTGAATTAATATTTTTACAATATTTGAATGTGTCAGTAATGACTTTCCAAACATTTTTTAACCCATTATTTTTAATATACTTAATATATTTAACATCATAATCCTCAAGATTATAAGGTTCTTTACTTCCATCATCAAATACGGTCACCAATATATTATATTGGGTATTTTTGAATATATCATCTAAAAGATTTTTTAACATCTCCTCCCGATTATAAGTTGTAATAATCACACAAAAATCGTATTTCTCTTTATCTTTCATTAATGTAATATTGTAAATGTTTTTTTATCTTCACAAATTATAGATGAAGTTATGTTTTTATTTAGTTTTTCTGATAAAAATATAGACATATTCTTATCATTTTCTCTATTAGTATCATCAATAATTATTGGTATGTCTGTTTTAAACATTTCATAATTATTAATAATATTAACTCTGTTTTCCCCTATTGGACCGTCAATAAGTAATAAATTGTAATTGGTGGGTAATTCAGTTTTTAAAATTTCAACGTCGTACCATCCATCTACTAAAGGTGCGTAGATATATTTTGAATCAGGTACTAAATCAACCCATTCAATATCGTGTTCAACACTATAAACATTATAAAATTTAACTAATTCTTTGGTACCATTACCACTACCTAATTCAAGAATAGTACTTCCTTTGGGTATGTTTTTAAAAATCCAATCAAACAGTTCTTTTGATATTGCCCAACCGCCAAATGAATCATAATTAACCTCACGTTTTAAGTCAGTGTTAGTAACTACTCTTTTTGTACCTACAACTCTTTTGTTGTTTATTCTATTCATTTAATAACATTTCTATTTATAATTATAAGTATAATTATTTTTAAATCTATAATATGGTAAAAACAGTAGGAGTAGTTGGTAATGGTTTTGTTGGGGAAACTATTGCGTTTGCATTTAGCCCAACATCTAACGTAAAAATCTATGACGTTAACCCATTGAAAACAACCCATACATTAGAAGAGGTTATGGGACAAGAATTTATTTTTGTATGTCTACCAACCCCAATGTTAAGTGATGGGTCTCAAGACATTTCATTTATTGAAGACTTCTTCGGTAGTGTAATTTATAATGAAAATACTGTTTTTATTATAAAATCAACTATACTACCAGGCACTACGGAGTCTTTAATTAAGAAGTACGGTCATAATATTGTTTTTTCACCTGAGTTTTTAACCGAGAGAACTGCTAAGTTAGATATGTTAACACAATCAAGAATTATTTTAGGAGGTGAACCATCTTTAACTAAACGAGTTGAAGAATTATTCAATGACCGATTTATGAATAGACACATTATTCATACCGATTCTAAAACTGCTGAGTTTGTGAAATATATGAACAACACATTCTTTGCGGCAAAAGTTAGTTTGATGAACGAATATTATCGACTAAGTCAATTAATTGGTGTTAATTGGGACGACGCACTTTATGGGTTCGCGTCCGATGGTAGAATTGGAGATTCCCACTTACACGTACCAGGTCCTGATGGTAAATTAGGGTTTGGAGGAACTTGTTTTCCAAAAGACATAAACGCACTTATCACAATGGCAAAAGAAGTGGGTTGTAATATGAATGTATTAGAGTCCGCGTGGAAAACTAATTTGGAAGTCAGACCTGAACAAGATTGGAAATCTTTAAAGGGTAGGGCGGTTTCAGAATAAGGACATATTTATAAGAAAGAAAACCGTAAATTATGAAAACGTATAACAACACAGGTCTTTTGATACAGGATAACATTATCACATCGTTATGTGGCAATGGTATAGTGACCTTACGCGGTTTAGATAAACAAAAATAAGATTAGTTAAACTAAAAACGTATAAAAGAAAGGTCACAAGAAATTGTGACCTTTTTTTGTTTTATTAAAAAAATGTATTAAATTTGTACAGTTATGGATAGAGTATTAGTATTAAATGCGGATTACACTCCGTTAAACGTGACTTCGTCTCAAAGGGGATTCAAGTTAGTGTTTAAAGGTAAAGCGGAAGTCTTAAAGAGTTCCGATAACCCTATCTATGCAGGATATCAAAATTTTGTTCGTCCATTAATTATACGTTTATTGAAGTATGTAAAATACCGAGTTAGAAATATTAGGGTTAACAGAAATAGAATTTATAGACGGGATGGTGGAGAGTGTGTTTATTGTGGTTCAACAAAACAATTAACTTTGGACCACGTTATACCAAAGTCTAAAGGAGGTAAGAATACTTGGAGTAATTTGGTTACTTGTTGTCATAAGTGTAACTTATACAAAGCGGATAGAAATCCACAAGAAGCTGGTATGAATATGAGGACAAAACCGTATGAACCAAGTCTGTTCTCAGACGTATTGAATAATTCAATTGAACGTGTGTGGATTGATTATAAAAGTTCGATGGGATTTGATTAATCCAAATTTATTTCGTACATTTGTACCATAGTTCTTTGAAACGCTCGGGTGGTGGAATAGGTAGACACGTCAGACTTAAAATCTGATGGACCGTAAGGTCCGTGCGGGTTCGATTCCCGCCCCGAGTACTAAGAGTAAGGGATACTCTGAAAGTTTGGTAACGTTCTTTATAAATGTTATAGTTGTCGCCTTCCACGACTTTAGAGAGGGGGTTCGTCGGATCCTGGACGTAACAAATCCACCGAGTATGTTTGACTTTTATGTGCGGGTAAGACCGTCTCGTGTTTTCAATAGGAAAACAGAAGAAAAATCCACTCACCGTAATCTCAGGTGGGTACTCACATCAGAGTGGTGGAATTGGTAGACACGTATGCCTTAGGAGCATATGCTACGGCGTGAGGGTTCGAGTCCCTCCTCTGATACTAAATTTAAAATTTAAATATGGATAACGCAAAAGAATTTAAATCGTACTACACGAAACACTTGTATAAACCATCAAGTCATTTGGATTACTACTCAAAACAAATTGAGAATTCTATGACTCCATACATTTTGGAAGAAAGAGAAATGAGGGCGACTCAAATCGACATCTTCTCAAGATTAATGAGAGACCGTATCTTATGGGTCGCTGGTGAAGTTAATGATAATATGTCAACTATTGTTCAGGCTCAGTTAATGTTCTTGGATTCTGCGGACAGTACAGACATCACAATGCACATTGATAGTCCAGGTGGGTCGGTTAAATCAGGTCTAAGTATGGTTGACGTTATGGATTACATTAAATGTGATATCCGTACAGTAAACACAGGTATGGCAGCATCAATGGGTTCAGTATTGTTAGGTGCAGGAACAAAGGGAAAACGTTCTTCATTACGTTTCTCAAGAACAATGTTACACCAATCTTCAGGTGGGTTCCGTGGAAATATCCAAGATGCGGAAATCGATATGAAAGAATGGAAAAAAATCAACGAGACACTATTTGAATTACTTGGTAGTTACTGTGATAAAACGGCAAAACAAGTAATGAAAGATGCAAGTCGTGACTTATGGTTATCTTCACAAGAGGCACTTAATTACGGTATCATTGATGAAATCGTAAAATCTAAGAAGGGGTAAAATGAAAAAAGGAGGTCAAATGACCTCCTTTTCCACAGGAAAAATTACCCTCCTTTTTTTTATCTATTTATAATAAACAATCAATTACGATTGAGTATCCGAGTCAGCAGGAATCAAAGAAGATTTCATAGAATCTAATTGATTACCGAATTTTTCAGACATCTTATCCACTAATGGACAAACAATACCTGAAATCTTTTCTTTAACTTTGTCACCAAAGTCACTACTTTTAATCACGTCATATAATGAATTTCTAACAAAGTCCATAAAATCACCGCCCATACCTTTTTCATACTCTAATTGTCTTAGGTATGCCTCAGGAATAGATTCTGATATTTTTTCTGTTAAAAACTCACAATCTGAAAATAATTTAGGGACATCTTTTAAATCCGTATTACCTAAAGCGGTAATTAAGAAATTTTTAAGGAAATTGTTATCTTCAATTCCTAATTTTTCTAATATCCATCTAACTCCTTTTTCTTTAAATAATTCAACCACTGCATTAGTACTTCCACCAAATAAGTTACCTAAAACGGTGAAAACACTTTCAGCATTTTCTTTAATTAAATTACTATCAAAACCTTGTTTATGTAAGTAAATCATCTCAGAAAGAAGATTCACAAAAGTATCATCTAATTGTTTTTTAGTTTTAATCTTAGAAGATTCTGCAATCATTAAGAATCTTGTTTGAATTATCTTAGATTCACCTAACAATCGATTTTTACTTTCTTTAGTTTCGATTAACTGTTTTCTTATATTATTTTTAAGACTCATATCTTTATATTCTTTTTTTATTGTAATGGTGGTTGGTCCATAGACTTCATAGAAGCAAAAGATACTTTATATCTATCTTCTAATCCTTCATCAGACAACGCACTTATTTGATTTCTATCTGTAATGATTCGTTTTCTAGCACAGTTAGCAACAACTTGTTTCATCGCTTTTAATTCACCAATTTCAAACGCTTCACAACTTGTAACACTTTCCGCTTTCTTCTTAAACAATCCTGTTTCTTGGTATTGTATACAATCTAATAATTTAGAAATTGTAGTTTTACAGAATTCTGCAGTTAACGTATTCCCTGCCATATATGCCGAAAGATTTTTATCGATATTTGTTGTCGCGGCAGTTGTCATATTCTGACCCTTTATCACATACGCAGTGAATGGAACCGTAAACGGAGCTTTATCGAACTTAACCTCAGTATAATTCATAATGTCTTGTTGAGGTGGGTTTGTTAAAGGATTCCAATTTGATTGATTACTTGTTTTCGCTAATTCGTTGGTTGCGGTAGTTATTGCACTTTTAAGTTGTGTAAAATTATCATTAACAACTGTAACATATCTTTGGTATTTTTCACCCATAGATGTATAAAAATCAATTAAATTTTCTAAGAAAGTCGCGTAATATCCGAAACCATTACTTCTATATTTTGAATTAATACCTGAAATAACCGCTTCAGTGGCTTGTGTCAACTCAACAGAATTTAATCTATAATTACCTAAAATAATTTTAAGCCCTAAATAATCATTAGTCTCTTTTACCATATCATAAGTTTCTGATTGGTCAGGTGTTAAATTAGACGCTTGATTACCTCCCATACCTACAGGACCTACCGTGTAAGACGCTCCGTTATTATCTGTAATTGTTAAACCATTATTACAATTGTATAATAGATTAACTTTACCATTATCACCTTTAACCCCAACAGGTCTTGATACCGCTAAGTAATTACCACCCTGTCTCGGAGTTTTGGTAAAATAGATATCAACTTCAACACCTTTATTATCTTTTCCAACGGTATGGAACATTCCATAACCCTCAATTCTTTCAAATGACGTTACACAATTAGGGAAACCTGTTGCCCAATCACCTCCAGATGTTTGTTGATTAGTATTTGTACCACCATAAGTAACTCTAACATCGTTGTCTCCATTACACGACCAAGTACCTGATGAATTATCACTTGTTGTGAATTTACCATCTTTACTGAATGTATATGTAACACTGTTAGCATTAACCACCCATTGTTTTTGAGTGTTTAATGAACCGCTTTGATTGTTAATATTAAGAATACATTTTTGAAAACCTTCTGCAGTACCCGCCTCAATATTACTTCTATTGGTGACATTAGAATTGTTTTGATTTTGATTTTGGTTTTGATTTTGGTTCTGATTTTGGTTCTGATTTTGGTTTTGATTTTGGTTTTGATTTTGGTTTTGATTTTGGTTAGTATTTCCTCCTTGGTCAAAAGGATTTCCCCCTTGGTCAAAAGGATTCCCCCCTTGGTCAAAAGGATTTTGTTCTACTAATACTTTACGCATACCCTCTATGTTATTTGGATTTTCATTTTCAAATAACTTATTAATGATTGAGGTTACGTTTGTTTTTTTATTTTTGTATCGCATAAGTCCCATCAGATTGTTTTTTAAATTTAAGTTCAATTTCAACTCCTTGACTATTTTTACCTTTAGCGATAATTAAAGTCTTATCTGACCCGTCAATTTCATATGATGTCATAACATTTTTATACGTTGGGTACTGTTGGTCAAACCACGTTTTAAATTCTTGTTTGTTTGCATCACCCGTTTGATTTTGGTTTTTATTTTGGTTTGGGTCAGGAGGTGTGCTAGATACCGTAGACATTTTATGAGGTGTTAGACTCTCACTTCCAGCACCAATCGCGGCGTCACTAGGTTCAAATTTAAAAGTTGTATAAAGTTTACCATCAACCGAAATCCCTGGGTCTAACTGTATAGTACCTTCTTTAGCGGATAATACAGTAACCTTAGGTGTTTCGGTTCTTAAACCAGCGTTTGCCGATGCGTCTTTAGCACCGAAAATTGATGTTCCGTTAATTTTTGGGTCATCATATTTTAAAAATTCACCAACTTTTTCAGTTATTTGTTCGTTTGAAAGTGGGGTTAAATCATCAATATACCCTGTAAATTTTTCTACAGTTTGTCCACTCTTCTTCCACATCCATCCGATAGCTCCCGTAAATAAAACCGCACTATGTAGACAAACTACACCAAACGCTTTCCACCATTCCTTAGTTCCCATTTCACCAAGTTGAATCACTTTTACGTAATTTTTACTTAGACCCTCAAAGAAATTTCTTGTTTGACCACCTAATTTAGTAAGTGTTGTAGGAGCTTTAAATCCTTTACTTTCCAAATACTTTTCAAATGTGGGGAATTTTTGTTTTTCTCTAAAATTTGTATATTTTTTATCGTATTCAGCCCATTGAGTTAGTAAATTCGCGGTATCTTTAATACTTGGAGAATCTAAGGTAATTAATCTAATTTGTTCTTGAGTGAAAGCCCCTTTTTCACTTAACTGTATAAACCAAGCTGCTTCCTCTTCACTAAGTTTTGTAAAATCTTTACCTTTTAATTTGTTAAACCATTCATTCGCACTAACCTTTAACTCAGAAGCGTTCATATTTGATATTTTCTCAGCGATTAATTCACTTGTACTTAATTCTTCAACAGTCTCTTCAGCCTCTTTTTCTCCGTTTTCAATAACATCGTTAATAATTTCGTCATTAATTTCACCTTCAATTTCACCTTCAATTTCACCTTCAATACCTTGTTCTACCGATTTACCAAAAGGAGTTCCTCCCGCTTCCTCAACATTTTTACTAATTTTTGCAATTGCATTATCTAAATCATCGGTTAATTCTTTCTTAACAACGTCTGATAAATCTACTTGAGATTCTACAGATTTTCTTAATTTAGTTAAATCTTCTAAAGTTTCGTTGGCAAAACCAATATATTCCGAATCAACTTTAGTTCCGAAAGATTCCATACTCGCAGCAACTTCACCTCTAACTTTTGTAAATGCGTTTGAGTTACGTACTCCAGTATTTAATATTTTTTCAATGGCTCCTGAACCTCCTGATTGTTCCAATTCTTTAAGTGCTTGTTTAACAAACGCGTTTTTAATTGTCGCTACTTCAGCTCTTTCAATTCCTTTCTCACCAATTTTCGCCAAATCTTCTAAAGTTCTAATCCCTGCCGATTCAAGTTTTTTAGATATACCTGATTCAGTATCTTTACTTAACGCCTCAATCGCTCTTTCGCCTGCTTGGGTTAAGGAGGTTTTTTCGGCAGATTCAATACCTTTTTCAGTACCTAAAAATAGTTTTTCAAGGGCACTTTCTCCGTATTTCGATAATGGAGATTCGGTTAATAATTTAATACCCATCATTTCTCTTATTCGGGATACTTCAGTAAGTAACATATTATTTTTCATATCAATATTTTTTATTTATAAATACCTTAATAGGTCTAAATGTTTATTCTAATAGTTTATAATCTTTATATTTAGTCAAAAGGGTTCGTCTCTGAATTTTGAGTTACAGGTGGTATTACCTGACTTTTAGACTTAGCAATTGAATCCATAGCTTGTTGTCTCCTAATTCTATTTTTTTCAAATTCGTCAGCACTATTTTCAATATTTTGTAATTGTACTGAATAATATTCTTCAGCCGCCAACTTACTCTGTTTTACATCGGTTGACGTTTCTTCCCCAATTTTCTGAGCCGCCTCATAATTTTGTTTAATATTATCTAAATAAGTAATAGCCTCTTCTTGAGTAGGTTTACTTTCAGCCTCTTGTTTAATCTTAGTAAGTTCCTCTTGAGGCATTTCCTTACCGTAAAGTTTTTTGTAGGCAATTTTTACTCCTTCAGCACCTAATATAATAGGTGTATCTACAGTTACTACTGCTTTACCCATTTTAACACTACCTTCTTTAATCTTAATACCAAATTTAGAAGCCTTTTGTGCAAAAGTTTTACCGACAGTTGGATTTGTTGCGGCTTTAGCTGCATTAACCTTGTAAACTTCTTGAATAACCGTTTTAAATCCGTCGGGTTTTGTTTTTGCGGCTTTAGCAACAGTTTCATATAATTCTTGTGCGGGTTTTGACATACCTTCAAAAATCAATGGATTTGTACCATCAAACTTTCCTAAAGTTTCGACTATTTCTTTACATTCCGCTTCACCATATTTAACGGTGTTACCCAACCAACCTCTAATACCTGGTGCGTTATGTATAAGTGGTAACGCGGCAAATACAAATGACACTGTTGGGTCTAAACCTCTGTCCATTTCATATAACCCGATACCTACGTTGAATGCTGCCTGAGTTAAGAAATCTAAACCTATCGTCACTAACTTGGCATTATTCATCACACTTAAGGCGGATGTTATTTCGGCCGATGCCGCAGTTGCAACCGCAACTCCTTCAGCTACCGCAACTCCCTCCGCAACAAAATAAGCCCCTACAATAATATCCGCAATACCTGCAGTTGCAATACCAATTAAAATTGCCCCACCAATCTGAACAATCCAACCGTATTCATCCCACCATTTATCACCAGTACTTCTTAAGTCGTCAGATGTCGGGGGTGAATAAGATACTTCTTTACCTCCTTCGGTTTTATAGTACCAAGGTTGCATAATCCAACCTCTATCATCCCTATCATTTTCGTTTTTATAATGAATAGTCGCCCAATCGTAATTTTCGTCTTTTAATTCGATTAAGAAATGATAATTTTCGCCATTTTCGTGAGTAACTGTTGGTCCTGTTTTAAAGGATTTAGGCCAATTCATCGCTGCAATTTCTTGCCAATACTTATTCGTCGGGAAAAATACTTTAGTCCCGTCATTCATTAATTTATACCAACCATATTTTGGGTCTTCTTTTAAACCTGGAAATAAAGTACCTGATGTGTCTGTATCTTTAAACATATCCCATTTAGTACCTTCAACTACGTCAATTTCTTGACCATTTAAATAAGGCATTTTAATAGTAGTTCTTCTAGTCAAATAAGAACCGTCAGTGGTACCTCCAGGATTTTCTATAACACCATAGTTAGGTGCTCCTAAAACTGATTCGAGTATATTGATTTTTTTAATATTCTCGGTTAAAGTATCACCTACAGAATATTTCATTAATAATTTAATCCTATCTAAAGATTGTTCTTTATCACTCATACTTTTAAATATTACGTTAATTGATTTGCAGGACCATCTCTTTTAACCCTATCAGGTCTTTTCTCATTTGAAATCGGGTTTGCAGGACCTCTTGTTAGTTTAGAACCAACAATTCCTGACCAAGTTGTAACGTTACTTCCACCACCAGTTGACCCTCCAGCAGGAGCGTCTTCCTCCTCAATTTCGGTCTTATCATTTGATGTGGTGTATTTTTCCATCAAACGTATTAAATAATCAACGTCTATCCTCATAATTATCTATAAATATTTTGTTTTTATGGAAAAAAATCAATACATTTGTCATATGAAAAATTTATTATTATTATTCGGGATTTTTGGTTTACTAATTTCTTGTGAGAAATACGAACAACCAACACTATTAAGTTTAAGTGGTGAGTATGTGATTGATAAAATTACATTTGAAAAAATAGATAACGCGGTAACTCCTGACGATACCATTTATCAACCTGGTACAATGTATATAAATCCTTTGGAAAGATTTCCTATGGATAGTATTAGTGTTGGGTTTACCAAATGGCATTTGGATTATTCAGTGATATCTATGAAACCAATACCGACAAATACGGGTCAATATATTTGGACCAAACAATATTTCTATTCTGTAATTAACCATTATTCAAATTATGATTTAGGTTATTTAGATTTTAATTGTGAAGGTAGTAGACGAGTATTTAAAATTATTGATGACCAAGCTGAGAGTATAACCTTAAGGTCCACAGGTCAGTGGGGTTATGCGGAAATAGGTCCTGATATTTCGGTTACATTACATTTAACCAGAATTGGTCCATAAAAAAACCCTCAGAAATGAGGGTTTTTTATTTTAGTATAAGTCTTTAGTTGGTAGTCTTTCAGGGTATATCATATAGTATTCATTTAAGAATGCCAATAATTCATCTTCATCAACACCATCGTCTAAGTTCTCAACATCATCTTCGTCATCTTCATCATAGAAGTCTAAATCTTCCATTATTAGATTATAACCAAAATCATCAGATTCACTTAATTCTATTTCATCGACACGAATCTCGTCGTTATTGTCTTCATTAAGTCTAAACTTTACTTCAATAGTATCTATTGAATGATTAACGTAGTATGATATAATTTCTACTATTTCCATAAAATATTATTTATAACAATAAAATATCTCAAAAAAATTAAAAATCCACTTTTAATTATATTTTTTAAATCTTTTGAACATATCTAAAGATTCCTGTAATTTCTCTTTGAAGTTGTCTTCTACTGAATCGTCCTCTAAGTATTCCGAGTTCATTTCTTCTTCCATTCCACCACATTCAGTACATTCTTCTTCCTCAACGTAGTCAAACTCATCAGAACCTCCAATACCTTTAACTTGACCGTGTCCACATTCACAAACCTCTTCGTATAATCCACACTCATCACAAACGTTCTTAGATTCTTTCATATACATTTTATTGTTGTATTTTGACACATTACCTAAATGGTCTATCTGTAACCCATCTTTGTCATTTGCAAAATCTTGGGTATATAATGGAGTCATATTAGATTGTTGGTTATTTGTTGCATAACCGTCATACACTGTTTTGTGTTTATCTAATATGTTCTCTTTTTCTTCTTTTGTTATTGCTAAAAATAATCCGCTCATAATTTTTGTTTTTTTATATAAATATATTGACCTCTTGATTAATGTTTGTTATGTTTGATATATAAGAATTGGGGAAGGGTTTTTGGTTTAATATCTTGGTAACTTATTTCTCTTTAATACTCTTCCCATTCTTTCTTTTAGTGGATTTTAATCCAATAATTGAGCATTAGGGATGCGTACCTTTGAATATATCGATTAATTACGTTAATATCCATCTCTTTACCCTCTTTCTCAAGAACTTTCATAACACCTTTAACCATTTCGTGTTGAGCTTTGTCTGCTAAGTCCAAAACTTCTTCAAATGATTCTTCATCACCAATATTCTTGTATTTAAATTCGTGTTCAATTCTTTCTTTACCAAGATAAAGATACGGGGAAGCCCCGAACATATTAGTTATTCCTGACTCTCTTACCTTTTCCAAATATTGACCCAAAAATCTTGTATTAAAATTTTCAACAATAGTTTTATTGTCAATAAACCATTTTGCTTTATCAAATGAATTTTCTTGAATAGGCTCTAATTTTCTCCAAGCGTCTGTTACAGATAATAAAGATAATTGACTACCGTCCTCCCATCTAACACTATAAATCACTCCGTCCTTCTCAAAAGGGTCTCTACTTACTTTAATGACAGTACCTTTACTACCTGGCGACATCATTTCACCTTCCATATGTAGTAACATTACTTTATCATCAACTTGTAACTCGGGATTTATCATATCTTTTTTTAATAATAAATATATTCATTATATTTATTGTTGTATGAAAGTATTAATAACAGAGAATCAATATCGAACAATTCTATTAGAATCGTCTAAAAACTCATTAAATAATGTTTTAGAGGATTTAAAAGAGTTTGCAACAATGGTTATTGAAAAAACTCAACAGGATGTTGGAGTTAACTTAAAGATGTTATTAATATGGGGTGCTGGTGTAGGTGGAGTAATGGCTCCGTTAAATGAATTCATTCAGAATGGTGACTTCAATTTAAATGATTTTCAAATCGCATCTATATTATGTGCAACTACGGCAATTCTTTATGGTGAAAGTAAAAGTGTTATAAACGAATTACTTAAAGTTATAAAAGACGAGGGGATTGTAGATGAATTCAACAGAGTTTTATCGAAAGGTACTAAATTAAAGAAAGTATTTCTTAATTTCATTCAAAGTCTTAATATGACTTTATCAAGTGTAACTAACATTATGAGTTACGCATTTATTATCCCTATTTTACCTATATTATGGGATATGTCTCAAACAGGTGTTACTAAACCAGAGGTTAAAGAAATTGTGATTAGATTAATGTCATTTGGGTTAACCGCAATTTCAGGGAACACATTAAGAGAACTAGTGACAAAATTAGTCAACCGATTTAGGGACTAATTTTCTAAAGTACTCTTCAATTTCATTCTCATCCATATCACCACCAGAATATAAATGAACTTTTTTACCACATATTCTTTCAGGTATCAAATATAATGACAGATAATTTTCTTCGGTTTCACCCATACTAAACGCATCTGAAAATACCTGACGATAGGCCTCACCTTCCATAAAATATCTAAGTTCTTCTAACTCGGTGTCGGTACTTTCCATCAATAATGTATATAACGACTCAACTAAATCTTGACTTACTGAAGTAATAACAACTTTTTTATCTGAGTCATATCGTTTTAGTATTATTTTATCAATATTAAAACCACAATTAACAGTCACCTGATAGGAATGATTTTCAATATCATATAACCCGTCATACTTAACAATGAACATAACACCAAAGTCCTGATATGAAATACCAAAATCAGGTATTTTCTTAAACATACTTTCTAACTTATTCTCAAGTTTTAAAGGTAGATAATAGTCACTTCCTTTAATTGGGGTCCCATTAACATAAATCCTATCTAAATTTACTGTCATATTACCTGACGAATCAATAAATTTAATTTTTTCATTAATTATGTTATAAGCAAAAAATTCTAACATATAATGATTCCATCCTCTACCTTCAGGTACGGTACAATTAACATCTATTGATAATGTATCTTTTTTATGACCAGTATTATGAAACTTAAAGATAATTCCATTATCTTCATAATCTTTATGTGTCAATAACCTCTCAAGTAACTTGTACTCATTATCAGGAATATAATTATTTTCCATCTCGATAGTACTGTAATATTCTTTGGATTACCTTTTCTTGATGTTTATCATCTAAGGTATGTTTAGACTTGTTATTATTAAACCATTCCCGAGCACTTTGCTCAAACGGTTGTTTTCTTAACTTAGATATCCTTTTAAGACCCGCAACCTGAGCGTCTAACTCGTGTGGTTGTACGTAGTATTTTTTAGGGTTATTTGTAGTTTTTTTAGGTTTTTCATCACCTCTCTCCGCCTGTATTAAATGTTGTAGTTCGTGTCTAACTGTCTCATTTAAACTACCAACCAAGTCGTACATTTTTTGGGGGAAGTCGTTTTCATTATAAACTATTTCAATTTCCATAGTATCCTCATCATCATAATACCCCCCATCAAGTTCATAACCATCTACATCATCCGACTTAACAATAGTTAGCTCAAGATTAAAATTAGTTTTTAAATTTGGGAAAGAATATGTGATGTCTTCACTAATATCTTCAGGTAATACATAATCACCTTCGCCCTGGCTTTTAAACACCCTAACGATGTCCTCAACAACTTTTCTAACTACGTTTCTTTTTTCTGATTTAGTTTCTTTAATCATTTCAGGATTTGATTCAAATGGGTTATATTGTTTACCAACATATTCAATAGATTCTACACTAGGGTCGTCTTTAATACTAAAATGTTGTAAAACTCTCCAAATATATTGTGTTAACTCTCTAGTAAAATGATAGGACCTGTCCCAACATTTATTTCTTGTATCACAGTTGTCAAGTAAATCTGATAATTGGTGTGGAGTAAATTCTGTAACATAAACTTTTACCCCTACGTGATTTCTTGGTTCTCCCATATGTAATAATTCCACATCATTAACCAATTCTATCTTAAATGAACATTTAATAATGAAGTCAGGGGCTCCACTAACAAATGGACCCTCATATTGAAAGACTTTGTCTTTTATTACTCTATTAACTATTTTATATAAATCTTCATTATTCATACTAATAAATACTATCGATAGTAGGTTCCGTACCTATAAGGAATAGAAATTCCAAAACCAATATACGGTATGTCACTAACACCAACAGTAACAGATACATCCCATATGTCCTTATTACGGGTTAAAAGTTTTATTGGTTGTAGTTTAACCATAACATCAGGGTAAAAAACAGGGTCTGGACCAATAGTTAAATCTGTTTTAACTCCTGCACCTAAAACCACTCCACACTTTAAAAGTCCATAGGTTATACCTATTCTGTTAAAATAAGCATAAGGTGTGCGATAGATATAAGGATTTGAAGTCGCACCTATCTTATAGTAAGCGCCAATATAAAACCCAAAGTTATCATCGTTGATATTTTCAAACGAACAGATTACACTTCTATCTTCAGGAATAACGGTTAAACCTGAATATTGTCCGTACGACGGAACACTAATTAAAATCAAAAGGAATAATATTATTTTTTTCATACTACAAAAATACGATTTTATTTCTTATTTTACAAAAATATTTATAACTTTGTACTATGAATAAACAAAATAACATTAAACCAGAGAAACCTACTAAATTCGAGAGAGTTTATGAGGATGAAGATACGATTAGTATTTGGAAATATGATTTGAAAAAAACAACAACAGGTCCTGTTGAGGTTGAGATTAAATATAAGAAGGGGTATGTTCATCCTAAACCTGAGAAGAAAAAAACTTTAAAGGATTTGGTTGATGAGGAGAAAAAGTCTAAGAAGAAAGGGTCTTAATTCTTTGTTCTATGGATTTTTTCATTATTAACAAATCCTGTAACTCTCTATTTTGAGATTCTGTTAAAACTTTTTTAGGCTTTCTTGACTCAACTAATGATGGTTTTCCAATATCATAAATTTCCCAATCACCTGATTCTGAGTCATATGTATCTTCATCTCTAAATTCACCATCATAGTAATCAAATCCGTGTGGGTCGTTATAAATGAACCCACTAACATAATCTTTAGAATAAGTATTAATACGATGTAAATATTTTTCTGTCGAAGATTTTCTAACGTCAACAGTTATGATAACAGGAAACACCATCATTTTAGGGATAGTAATGTCACCCTCACCATTAAAGTTATGGTTGTCCTGATATAATTTCCAAAAAAACCCGTAGTCCTCCCAATTAATATCCATAATACCAAATTTCTTAAGCGAGGTATCAATTAACCCTAAAATAGTGTCATCATAAACCTCATCATCAGTCCAACTAATATTTTCTTCAGTTGCTTGTTTATCGATTTCTTTGATAATCATTTTCAATATTGATACGGGTAATTCGTTTTCAAATCGTCTCATACAAATAAATACTTTGGAAATAAAAAAACCACCCGAAGGTGGTTCTTTTAATCATTACCCAAAAAAGTAACTTTGTTTGTGATTGGGTCCCAATCAATATTCCAAGGAGTATGAGCGTAAAGATATCTTTCGTTCAATACTGATGCGTTGAAGTAATGAGTGTGTCCGTCAAAGTAGTGACCGTACCCAGTGTGGATATGACCACAAACGTGAATCTTTGGTTTGATAGTTTTAATTCTTTCAGCCAATAATTCACAACCTAAATGGTCTCCTCTGCGACCTTCAACATCATCCAAGAACCCCCAAGCTGGACCGTGAGTGATTAGGATGTCAGTATCCTCAGGAATCGCATTCCATTTTTCTAATAACTCAGAACCATTTTTAGGTAAATTGAACGCCCAATTATAAAATTCAGGTTGCCAAGGACTACCGTAAACTTTAACCATTTGTTTGTCATCACCAACTTTCAACCAATCATCTTGTAAATAATCAACTGTTTTGTAAGAGTTTACAATTTGCATTGCTTTCTCAACGTTGTTTTGGAATCCCCAATCGTGATTACCCGCAATAAAGATTTTATGGTCGTAATTATCGATTTTATCAAACCATTTACAAAATTCGGTAATCTCGTGCTCATAACCCATAGAAGACATATCCCCTGCGTGGATTAACAAATCACCACCAGGTAAATCCTGAGTTATGTGTTTGTGTTTTGTGTGCGTATCTGATATAAATGTTATTTTCATAGTACAAATATAATAAAATTATTTTAATCCCACCAACCTTTTATTCCCGAACCATCAAATTGTTCGTACCAATCTTTATCTTTATCAAATTTTGAAGTGTCTTGACCTTTCAAAATTGTAAAAAGTTCATCCCATTCCTGATTCTCAATTTCACGAGCCCTGTCAAATACTTTACGATTGTGAATTTTTTCTTCTTCAGTATCTTTATCGATTAAACGACTATAACCTGGTTTATCCTCAATAGGTTCAAACTCCCAATCGTGATGTACTATTTCACCAAGTTCTTTTTCCGCCATCTCAATGTAGTTATCCTGATTGTAATTTTTAATTAACTCAATCGCTCTACGCATCGCGGCAACTTTCTTTAAACGAGATTCATCAATTTCATTTCCGTGTTTCTCAACAGTGTCAGAAATGTTAGTTAGACCAATCTCAAGGAATTTTAAAGTTCCGTGATGGTCAAACCAATAATGACTCCATAACGCTTTTCTAAATGTCCAAACATTCTTGAAAAATCTTGGTAAGTCATATCTGAATAACTCGTATGTTTTATACCACCAAGTTTGGTGTCGTATTAATGTCTTAAGACTATCCCCAAAACTATCTGCAAATCCTACCTTCATAACTTTAATTTTTTACAAAGATAGTAAATTTAAACCAAATACCAAATAAAAAAGACCTAAGATTTCTCTCAGGTCTTTCGATACAGGATATATATAGACACCCAAAGAAGGGCGGATGTTTTAATAAATATAACAAATTTTTAAAAAAATCAATCTTCAGAGTCTTCTAAACCCAATTTTTTTGATATTTGGGGTAATAATTCTTCATTAAACTCAATACCGTGTCTTTCTTTGAAGTGTTTCAATAATAATTCAATAGGTTTTTCATATCCGTGATGTTGTAAAATAACGTACGCACCTAAATCCGCTTCAAGTTCTTCTCTCTCGTCTCTTGGGCCTGAATGGTCTAAAAGTATGTGAGAAACTTCGTGAGCTTCAATGAATTTTAAAACTCCCTCATTACCCTCGTCCATTAATACCTCACCATCAATAATGACCAAATTTTTATTTGGTACCATAAACCCGTAACCATATTCGTTAAAATATTCTTTCACTTGAGGGTATAATGGGTCGTCATTGAATACCACAACGATAGTTACGTCTGGTAAAAACTCGCTTTTATATTCTAATTGTGTTTGTTCCATAATTTAAAAAATGGGGTGGTTTAGTTCCACCCCAAGGTATTTCTTTTGTGCGCTAAGATAATCTGAAACTTTTCATCATATTCGTATGTTAGTTTATCCATTTGACTATCCTTTGATTTCAATAAATTTGACCATTTATATTTAAATTGTTTATAACACTTTTCAGTGGTGTCTAACTGACCTTGTTTTGTACAAGACTCTAATACGTTGATTATCCAATCATAATCTTTTTTGAAATTTTCAATCATATATGTGTTATTATTAATTATACAAAACAAAGATACGTATTTTTTTTTAAATCAACTAAATTTTATACTAAAAGTGAATAATATTCTTTAAAATGTTTTAATCTGTCGGCTAAACCGATTGTTCCACCATTAACTCTTTTTGTCACCGCAGTAACTGTTGCATCATCAGCACCTTTATCACATATCGCCCATAACTTGTTAGAATCAAAGAAAAAAGCCGCAGATGCTAAAGGATATTTTGTCGCAACTAAATCAGGATTTGATACCGTATCTTCACCAATAAATTTTGCGAAGTTAGTATAGTTTGATTTACCTGTTAATTGAATGTATCCTCTACCACGGAATTTATAACCTTCTTTAGACGCTTCATCACCATTACCCATTCTACTACCGTAAACACGAGATGCAATTTTTTCAGGTTGTCTTGCATAAGACTCTGCTAAGTTACCTGGAAAATATTTGCCAAAGATTTTTTTAAGACCATCAGCAGAATAATTAACGTTTTCACTAACCGCTTTGAACCCTCCACTCTCGTGACCACATTGTGCTAAGAAATGTGCTAATCTTAATGGTGTGGTAATATTGAATTTAGCTGCGGTTTCAGGAATCTGAGCAATAACCGCATCAGGAATATGACCTTTTAATTTTTCTAATTTTAATGGACCTCCTGTTGGGATTACAACATCTTCTTTAATTACCTCACCCGCAAACATTTTACTCCAAGTGCCATCACCAACGATACCATCGGCGGTTAATCCATTGGCCGCCTGCCATTGTTTAACTTTTGTTTCAGTACCAGGACCAAAATCTCCATCGGCAGTTAGACCTAATTTTGATTGTAATTTTTTTACGTCTTCACCTTTAGAACCTTTTTTTAATAACATTGTTTTAATATTTTATAATAGTTTATTTACTATAAATATTTAAAAAACAACATTATATCCTATATTACACCTTTTCTCTTTAAATACGCTCTACATTTTGGGTACTGTGATTTCTCAAACTTCCTCGCGTCAATTTCTAAAGGATGGTTTTCATAATCATACTCCTCACACAATTTAGAATATTGTGACATATTATTTATTTTAGGCATTTGTAGAAAATGTCTATATTCGTGAATAACTGTTCGGATAATTAACGTCTCAGTTTCACATACTAACGGGAAAACAGTTATAACTCTATTATAATATAAACCGTAATTATATTTGTTGGATTTATTGAATGAGACCTTTAAAGAGGGTTCCAATGTTTTAAGTGGGTTACCAAACTTGCTAAGACACCATATGAAAGTTTCTTTAGCGATTTCTTTACATTGTTGTTTAGTTAAAAATTTTCCCGTTTTCATAACACAAAGATACGAAAAATGGTTTAAATTAACAAAAAAACTTTTAATAACCTAAAATAGTGTTATTTGAATATCCTGTGTTAATTAAATAATAATTTGCACTACCTCCACTCACTGGTGATGAAATGGTAATACTTTGTACACCTGGATATGTACTTCTTAAGTCATTTGTTGACGTATTAATTATTGAAAATTGGGATGAGGTAAATAATCTAACGCTTGGTAGTGAGGGTCCCCAACTTGAAAATCTTCCATTCTTTTTCATAAAAATGTAATACTCGTCAGATACCGTAATATTACCATCATTATTAACATCGTACTTATAAAAATCTAAAGAAGTGAAGGACCTAGTTATTGCTTTTGTAGCGGCACCTATTGCGTCAATATTTTGTAGACCTGTAATTGTGGTAGGAGCGTCTAATTGAATATACCACTCAACTGATGGGTTAGTGGATTCATTAATTGTGTATTTACCTGTAACATCCGTATATACGGTTTTAAATAACACCCAAGGTGTGAAGGTAACTATATAATCAAATTCAAGTACATAAGGTAACGAAACATTATTAGGTAAGTCGTTCCATAGACCCGCACCAACGAATTGTGCGTAATCTTCACCCCCCGCATTATTTGGTTCTCCACCATTCCAAGATAGATATGGGTTTATACCAAACCTGTAAGATAGTGACATATAATTTCTATTTATCTCATCCGAAGTTAAAGAAGTGTTATATACTTGGAATGAGCCTAATCTGAACGACCCATAACCACCGTGACCCATATGAGTCCCATCCGCCAATCCTAGTGCAAACACTTGGTCACCCCCACCATTTAAATGAGGTGCTAATCTATTAAACGTTGAACTACCAAAAGACACTCCATTTTTATATCCTGTCATTGTTGACCCATCATAGGTTAACGCCACCATACACCACTGATTTAATGTAATACTTGTGGATATTTGAGTAATTCCCGTTCCATTCCAAAAACCACATCTTAATGTATTACCACCTGTAATTTCAATAACTGACTCGTGCCATCCTGAGGTTGTCGATGTCGTACCCAATTCATCTAATATAATACCATTACCTGTTGGGTACACCCATAGTATTAATGTAATGACTTTTGAATTTGTGAAATGACTTGTTAAACTTGGTGTAATACCATAGTTATTAACACCATTAAATGTTAGGTATTTTCCCCCGCCTGTAGTTAGAACTGGTGAATTATATAATGTAATATTTTTTGAATTTTTTAAATCCGTTAAAACACTACCTGAATTATAACTATTAACATCGTAATTGTTGGTTTGAGTGGTTGTTACATAATTCTCAGTCCACCTCCACCCACCTAAGGGTTCTGAATAAAAGGCTCCTGTTTTATCCTGATAATAACCTATCCACCCTGAAGGCCAAGTGTTAAAAAGAAAATTTTTCTCGGAAACATCTGATATTGTCGCCAAATGCCCGTTCATATTTTCACAAGCGGTTTTTGCATCTAACCAAAACATTGAGCCTGTTGAACGATAATATGAGTGACCGTTATAGTTGGTTTGAGACGTAAATCCGTTTAATGATGGTGTTGTTCGCTTATATAATTTCACAGGAACATTCGACGCTCCAACCCCATTTGAATTGTAGATATACCCTGAATAAGTAAAATTTTGACCCATCACAACATTGGTGAAGAACAAAACCAAAACACATATAATGTTTCTAACCTTAGATTTTATTAACTGCATTAATTAAAGCCTTTTTCAAACCTGCCGAAAATGAAGATTTTTCAAATGGTATATTTTCATCTTGTAATTCAATAAAAGTTGATTTGACATCAATTTTACTCTCCCCAACACCAATATAATCTTTATCGTCGATAGTCACTCTTAATGTTACTATAGTAACCTTTCTTTTTTTCTCGAATGGACCTATTGAGATACCAGTAGTTGGTGCCTCAATACTTTCAATCACAACTGAAACAGGTTTACCGTCTTCACATATGGAATATTTTTCAGATAATACCTCTTCAGTTATTTGTTTTACCCCCAATGTAAATCGTTTAGGGCTAATCCCTTGAATACTGTCTTTAGTTTGAACACTTTTAACAGTAAAACACGACTGAGAGTAAGATGTTATTGACATTAAAGTCGTCAATGTAATTAATAATAATATTTTCATTTTATAATAAAGCTTTAGCTCCAAGTAATACTTGGTAATTTAATGTGGCATCTTTTACTTGTTGTACACCACTGAAACTTAAATTTAATTTAAATTTACTACTTATTCGATAATCAAATGCGGTGAATGGTACTGCTAACCATCCTGATTCGTACCACAACCCTTCATAATAATATACATATGGTGAGTATACAAATACTAACATAGTTGTGTTATTTATTTTTTTAGTAACTTTAAAAGTACCTATTAATCCACCTAATGCCGATAAACTTTGGAATCTTGCGGAACCTAAGTTACCTGTCGTGTAATTAACCCCTAAAGTACCTGTAATATTTTTATATTTATAAGATTCCATTATTGAGGTTGTGTTGAAAAAATCCTTTTCAAAGTTCAACATTGATGAATTAGCAATAATTGATGTTAAATTTTTTCTTCGGTATCCCGCGAAAAAAGTGATGTTTGAATTGTTAATAGAACTAGTAAAATTAAGTAACGCACCTCTAACAAATGTATTATCGGTGTTTGACTTTGTGAAACTCATATTAACTCTAAACTGTTGAGCTTCGTCACCCGACGCACTACTAATCGCTACAATATCACCCGTTAATAAAATCCCACCTTGTTTTGCATTCGCAACTTTAGATTTAACTTGGGCCGAGTTAGATGATGAGGTTTTGGTCATATCATTTAACTTATCCTCATTTGGGGTTTCATTCCCGTTGTTAGTAGTGTTACCACCTGAACCTTGAGAATTACCTCCATTTGTCGTTACAGACGATTGAGTCGTTTGACTTCCTCCTTGAGTTGGGTTACCTGTATTTGTAGTGTTTCCTCCTGTTGTTGACGTTGTAGTTCCTTGACTTGAATTACCTCCTCCAGTGTTTTGGTTATTTCCATTACTTGTTTGTGATTGCGGGTTCGTTTGATTTCCTCCAGAAGTAGATGAACCTCCTCCATTGTTATTTGTGGTACCATTATTTTGTGTTTGATTGTTAATGGTCGACGAACCTGAATTTGAGGTTGTCTGACCGTTAGAACCACCACTTTGATTTGAATTTCCGTTGGTTGTTCCGTTGGTTGTTTGAGGACTAGACCCCTGAGAACCACCATTTTGTGTGGTTGTCTGTGTATTCCCTCCGATGGTTGATGAACCCTGATTAGGTTTAGATTTATTATCTTCAGAGTTGGACTTTTCCTTAGCTTCGATAATACCTCCGATATTCGAACCACCGATTGATGATATGTCGTTTAACGCGGATAAAACATTTGTTAAAACCGCAATATTGTTAGCCGCAATAATTGCATTCATTGTTGTATTTTGATATAATGCAACACCACTACAAGGACCCGAAGGATTTGATGAATTAATTTGAGTAATCCATTGCTCCAAAGCACCTGATTGTAATTGAGTGGGGGTAAAACTTTGCACCTGACCATAATACATTAAGGCAACATTTCCATTAGGGTTATTAATGAAAAGTTCTTTAATTTTATTAGTACAGGGGTCCGTATATGTATACGAAAACCCCTGTCCAAATACCATTAATGTTGTGAACAGAAAACTTAGTGTTATTAAAATTTTCTTAATGTTCATCTTAAACGTCTGTAGTGTTCGATAAAGACACACCGTCTTCTTCGTCAACCTTTTGAATTAACATTTTATCTCTGTCCTCAGAATTGAACCAGTAATCAACAACTTTATTTAAGTTACCTACGAATGCTCCTAAAAGGATTAATAACATTTCTTTCCAATCCTCTTTAATTTCAATACCAAAGAATACCGCGGAATTAATTCCTGCAATTATAAAGAAAAACAAACCTAATACGATGGCAGTAATTCTCCAACGATTAGATTGCATTTGTTGTAACATATAATAGAAACGATTTTTATCTTCTACTTTCACCATTTTGGTTTCACCCATTAATAAACTTTTTAAACTCATTTTTTTAAGATTTAAAGACACCCTTTTTTATTAATTTTGACACAACTCTTGACGATGCCGTTTCAAGAGCCTTTTTTGTCGAAATACCTATAGTTGATTGATTAAATTTGATATCATCAACATCTGACAACAATGATGATGTTTTAACCGTTGACGCCTCACCTAAACCACTACCTGTGTAAATTTCGCCCGTTTCAGCGTCCACAAATCTTACTTGTAAACCTAAACGAGTTATTTGAGTTGTTTTTGCACCATCAGAAGCTTTAATGACTTCATCTTCAGACACTGAAAAATCATATACTTCGATGTACACAAAATATTTAGCTAAAATTACATTACCTTTAACTTCTATTTTATTACTCGAAATCCCTTTATCTGATGCTTTGTCTTGAGCAATCATTTTTTGTTTAATTTCCTCTTTATCTTCAGTAAATTTAAATCTATCTGTTGATTCAAGATATTCTAAAACTATGTTAGCAACACCTAATCCCACTCTTTTATCTTTAAGTTCAGGATACATAGAATATAGTTCTTCATTAATACCAATTTTAAGAACTTGGATAGGTATTACGATAGTATCAGTATAGTCTGATACTACAGAAATGGATTGTTTCTTTTCAAAATCCGCTTGATACTGTTCGGTTTTAACCGTACCTATTTGACCACTTACTTTACAAGAAAGTAATATTATGGGTAATAGGGTATACAATAACTTTTTCATTACCAAGAATCCTCTTCTTTTTTAACAGGTTTAGCAGGTTCAGTTGTCTGAGCTGCAGGTTTTTCAATAATACGTTCTTTAATGATTGTATTTGTACCACCACCGTTTTCAACTTTTTGTTTATTTTCTTGATTTTGTTGTACGTTAACTATAACTGGTGCGGGTGCCGCAGTTTGTTCTGTTTTAGGTTCTTCTTTTTCTTCTGAATGACCACCAAATAACATTGTTGATACCCATACCCCACCGCCAGCAATTACTGTAGTTAGTGTTCCGATTATTGTTTTCTTTAACCCTGACCAAGTTCCATCTGATTCAGGTACGTTTGTTTCCTCTGACATAATATTTGTTTGTTTTAATTTAGTTTATTGTTTAAAGGCTAAGAGGTCACAAATTGTGACCTCATTTATTATTTTAAAATTATTTTACTTGTTAGTTGTATGTCACTTCGTTTAAGAACCGCAACATAAACACCTGCAGGTAAATAACCAAGGTTAGTACTGTACTGATAATCACCTTCAGGCATCTTATCATTAACCATTACTTTATATTCTTTACCATCAACACCGTAAACCGATAACCTAACGTTACCATATTCTTTTACTTCAAATTTAACAGTAACATAATCTTGGGTCGGGTTAGGGTACACTATCATACCATCAATACTTGTCATATTTCCATTTATCATTTTGTAAACTTGAATAACTCCGTTAGTAGGTGTTATTTCCAAATCTTTACATTGGTTGTCACCAGCGAATTTATCGGTAGTCCAAAGAGGACTTTCGTCCCATAAATTTTGTGGTTGTTTTGCGATAAATTTTAAAGTCACCACTTCATCGTTATTACGAATAGGTTTTAAATGATTACTATTATCGTAACCACCCCAAGTAATAATGTTATCATTAGTATTCAAGTATGTTAACCAACTTGATGCTGATGATTTAGAATCAATACCTTTGAATTCTAATAATGTGTCATTATATTTTAACCCAAACTGTAATGAACCTAAGTCAGTACCACTTGTAAAAACTTTTACAGGTATATTAACTAGATTACCTTCTTGTACTGATAATCTCGGTACGTTAACTTCTATCGAAGTTGTTGGGAAATCATACTCAACTCTATTGTCAATCACATTATATATTTGAGATTCAACACCAGGTTGAGGGTTAATTAAAACCTCAATCGGGGTCACACGAGCCATATGATAACCTGTTCCGTTAGCGTCACCAGGTACTAACACGTAGAATGTTGGGGATGGTGCTCCCGCAATAATATTAAATGTGAAGTTGGTTGTACCAGGGATTGATGACAAATAGTTTGTGGATGAACCGTTAATTGTCGTGTATTCAGACGCAGTGAAGAATTTAACATCTTTAACACTGTTAGGCCAAACTGAGAATCTACCTGAGATTCTACCAAATACACCGTAAGCGTCCGATATAGTTATATTATTATCACCGTTAACATCCGCAGCGTAGTAATCAAACCCTGTCGGTGTTTGAGTTCCTAATACATAGTCATTAACTTTTTGAGCATCAGCCGTAGAAATAACATTACCTACTGACATAGTATCACCAACAATTTTAATACGAACATCATAACCTGTAGTATCAACCGCAATATCGTTAAACGCGAAGATACCTGAGTTATTAGTTAATGTACTAGTTACTGATGTCCAAGACCCACTAGGTCTAAGTTTTTTCTCAAGACCAACTGTTAAGTTTTTAGCCCCTGTACCTGTAACGTTTGTAAACGTACCCGTAAAAGAAAATGTCTGAGGTAACATAACCCCACCAAAGTTTTGTAAGGTTAACGAATTATCAGTACCATCTTGTTTTGTAGAAATAGATGGATATGTGTTTATACCACTAAACGACATATTACCTACAGATGTTAATGATGAGAATCCTGCGATATGTTGTAATTTCAATTGTACAAATGCACCGTCAGGAATCTCAAAAGTAGATAAACTACCTGTATAAGATAATGTAATTGTTACATAACCATTTGCAGGGTTATCTACATATTGTAAATACTGAGAATACGATGTGTTTAATGAGGTAACTGTGTCGACACCTGAAAAGGCAAGTTTGTCGTAGTATACTCTGAATTGAGCCGCGGTAATTAGAGTTGTAGTGTTATTGTAGAAACACAAACCTACGTTAGTAAAACCAGCTGCCGACGGTGCCAATTGGTAATTTGAATCTAACGTAACGAAGACCCCTGTTGTGGTCGGGGTAGGACACGTTTGAGAGAATCCGATTGCACTCATTAATAGAAATGAGGCAACCGCTAAGAGTTTTTTCATAGTTTAATATCTTGGTAATTTATTTCCTAATAAATATTTTATTTATACGGATTATTACATTAAACTATTAAACTATTTCTAAAAATGGGAAAATTATTACTTTAAAAGTAATTATATGTGTAAAAATTATGAGAAGTATTATATATAAAACCTACCTTACCACTACAAGAGTAATGATTTACTCAATTGACATTATGCAAAGATTTTTTTTAATTTAAAAATTACACCATACCCGTGGTTTGGTAATAGTTTTTAAGGTCACCAACTGTTAGGGGAGTTCCTTTTTCCTTACCTAAAACTCTATTAAACACAGGATTAGCATCCGCAACTGTTTTTGCCGATAAATCTCTACTTTTTAAAACAAAATCGTCCGATTTACCTGCTGCAATAGGGAAAAAATTATATATGTATAAATCTTCAGGTTCTTTTATCTTACCATTCTCATAACCTTTAACCCAAAAGTCTTTAATTGCATCCATCTGAGCACTTAAATCATTTCTTAGGTCTTCTAAAGAGTATGATTTACCATTAATTGTTTTTGTACCTCCACCACTAGGACAAAATTGAATTAAACCAACACAACCAATACTATTTTTGATTTTAGGGTCTAATCCCGATTCGTGGTTCATTAACTTAATTATATATTTTTCATCAATATTAATTGCGTTGGATATTTCTTCTAACTTTTCTTGGAAAATCTTATTATCAAGTAATTTTTGACCTTTTTCACTAATGTTATCCAATTCTAAATCTTTTAATTCTTTTTCTGAATCAGGACCTTTGAATAAATCTTTTAGTTTTTTAATAATACTAGTTTCCTCATCTTTTTTATCACCATCTAAGTCAATTGATTTAATTTTTTTAACTAAATCAGTGCCTTTCAAATAATCAACGGCTTTTGACCCTAAGTCTTTAATATCATCAATTAAATCTTCATTAACTGAAGATTCTTGCAAATTAGATAGTTTTCTAAATCGATTTATCTCTTCTAATATTTTCTTATTGTCATTCATAGTATCTACTCTTTTTTAGAATAAATATCATCAGGATTAGAATTATCAAGAATCTTAACTACATACAAATCTAATAACAACGCATAAACGTACCACTGAGCCTCATCTAAAGAAATTTCTGGATTATTAAACGACACCTTTAAATAATAGAATAATTTAAAAACCAGATACAACCTAACCACAACTATCAATGCGGTAAACATTATTTTAAGTATTCTTATCATAATTTAAATTCAAATCTATTACGCATTATTTCTAATTTATCTTCAGGAACTCCGTGTACATTTTCACCACCGTGTCTATTTTCAACCACAATAGTAAAAACAGTATATCCCCATTCTTTCGCCATTTCAATATACGGGACCATTTCCCATTCTTGAGTAAATGTGTTAGACACCACAATTACATTGTTTAGGTTACCTGTTGTGTAGTTAATTAACATCGCGTTACTAACTTGTCCCTGACACCATTTATGGGCATCTTTTAATTTAGTCACGTCAAATTTATATTCTCCGTCAACCATAAAATATTGGTCGGCCTCAAAATGAACACCACCTAATGTTTTTGCAAAAGTAGTTTTACCACTACCTGGTATCCCTCTAACTATATATAATATTTTTTTTCCCATATTTTAGTATTTAACCACAAATGTAATGTTTTATTATGGTTAAATCAAATAATTCCGATATTTATTTTAAAATGAAAACTATGGACTTAGAAAGTATAATCAAACAAGTTTTACGTGAAGAATTTGGAACTAATAAATTCATTTATGAAGATGAATTTGGTTCAGTAGAACAAACAACAATAACTGAAGCTGAGTATAAAGGAAGAAAAGTTCAGTTAGGTAAAATAATGCAAGGTGACGTTAAGAAATTTAAAGTATACGTTAAAAACGATAAAGGAAACGTTGTTAAAGTTAACTTTGGGTTTGGTGGTAAATCTGCCAAGGGTAAACGAATGGTCATCAAGAAAAATAACCCTGAAAGAAGAAAAAGTTTTAGAGCGAGAATGAGATGTGATAATCCAGGTCCTAGATGGAAACCACGTTATTGGGCGTGTAGAACTTGGTAATAATATAAAAACCCCCTTAATTGGGGGTTTTTTATTTATATCGATTCCCGAGGTACATCATCGGGATACATTTGAACAACTCTCCCACCATTTTCTTGGTGTGTTCTCTCCACCAAATTCTCAAGTATATTATTCAGTCTATTAATTATAGGCTCCCCAACGTCATAACCCATAGATTCTTCCATAGATTCTTCCATAGATTCTTCCATAGATTCTTCCATTACCATTTCACCTATTGACCTATCTATCTCCTCATTTGTTATATCAACTTGGATATTTTCCAAAATTCTCAAAGGCCTTTCAATATCCATACCCACGGCTCTTGGAATCTCCCTATTAGACATTCTCTTTTGACCATAATATTCGTTTTCTAACCACAATAGTTGTCTATTTCGTTCTTCGTCAGTTAAACTATTCCAATTAGATACTTTGACATTATGGAATTGGTCTTTAAAGATATCCATAATATTATTAGGTAATCCTGTTTCTAACGAGTCAATTCTTTGGTCCACAATATCCCAAAAAGAAGTTTCTCTTTCGTACGATGAATCAAGGTTTTTGAACCCCGCAACTTTATTTCCTGTTTTTTTATTAATTACATAGATTAAGATACCTCTTTTTACGTATTTGTAATAGTAGTCAGGTTCTCTATCAGATGCGGTACACCATTTAGTAGACGCTCCGTATTTTTTAGATGATAAGTAGGATAAAGGTTTTAAAACTAACCATTCATCATTTTCAAACAATTTTTCAATTTGTTTTTCCATTTCTTTGTCAACTAATTTTAAGTCGGCTAAAGACATTTGTAACTCTAATTCTTCAAATGTTTTATATGAAGTTAAATCGGAATTTTCAATTAACTTTCTTTCATTCATCTCAATGAATTTAGTTAAAGTTGTATAGTTACTATACCCGATAAAATCACTAATAACTCTATGATAATTTTGTAATTCAAAAAATGACATATCATTAACTTTATCTTCAGATATTTTGTATTCACGTATTAATTCGTTACGAATATCACTAGCGTGAGATTCTTTAGATTCAAACTTATGTTTGATTAAATTAACCATCATCTCAGTATATTTTGGTTTAATTACCAAATTATTCATAAGGTCAATAAGATTAATCCCGAATAAAGGATTTTGTTTTTTTAATTCATCAATTCTAGACATTTTTAATATATATTATTTGTTAAAACGTTTAAGTGCGTTTTCAGTTATGAAAACAAATTCAGAATCTTTAAATGATTCTAATGTTAGTGAGTTAGTGTATGACATCGCAGATTTCAAATAATCCTTGAAGTTTGTAACCCATTGCTCCAAAGTATAATCAATTTTATTTGATTTAGAAATACCCTCTGAGGTTTTTAACACTCCTTTATTCCATTTTCTCTGAACATCTTTAGTACTCATTCCTCTAAAAGATTTGTACATATATTTTCTAAATTTAGGGTATCTATACCATATGTATTCTGACTGACTATTGGTTAAGTTGATTTTATTAAACAATCTAGTTTGTCCGCAAGATTCTAAACATTTATTTAAAACTCCTCCCAACATAACATAATCAGCACCTAACGCAAGAGCTTTAATTATATCATCATAATTTCTAAACCCTCCATCAGCAACAATTTTAGTATCATACCCATTCTCTTTTTTAATCTGATAACATTCGTGAATTAATGATGCCATAGGATAATGAATACCTGTATTTGCCGAGGTCAAACAACCTGAACCTCCACCAATTCCCACTCTCACATAATCAACTCCAATTTTTGAAAGTTGTTTATACGTTTTAGGATTGGCAATATTCCCAACCATTAAAGTATGTAATGATTTATCTCTGTTTTTGATGAATTTTTTACATAAATCGTGTAATTTTTTAATATGACCATTGGCAATATCTACTAAAATATTAACCTTCATATTAATCTCTTCTCTTAAATAAAAATTAACAATGGTCTCGAATTCATCTAATGAAACTGAATAAAATGTATCGTCAACCATATCTTCACCTCTAGGTAAACACACAGGAATTTTTTGGTTTAAATATTTTCTATAGTTGTCTAAATCAACAACGGTATCCATAGGGGATACCATTATAGGTAATTCTCCATTTTCATTTAAAATATTAACTTCACTTCTACTACTAATTGAGGAAATTGTTTCTGGAATTATTGTTATGTCTTTAAAGTCAAATTTTTTTTTCATTATCTTTTTTTATTATTTGTTTTGTTTGGAATATACAACATATTCAATCATATAAAACTATTTATTAGTAAACAAGCCTCCTCATTAAATTGGGGACTTTTAGGACCGTTACCGTTGTGGTAACAAACGAAAAGGGGAATTCGCTACTCCCCTTTTTACTTTAAAAAAATACCCCCCAAATCTTTAAGAAGACCCACTTAGCAATATACACACAAGACATTAGCATTACTAATGACAAACCAACTATTAATCCGACTAAACTTAGTCCGACAGTTGTTAATCCTATTTTCATCAATTTTGAGTTCATACTGCTAAGATATAATAATTTTTTTTATTCGCCAAAATTATTTTCCTCAATTAATCTTGCAATTCTACTTCTACCCTTTTCATTAATTGGGATTGGATTACCTTCCTCGTCAATTCTAACAAATCTGATATGTGTTTTTAAAACAACCGCCTGATTACCTGTGTAAACATTATGGGCTCTTGCCTCCATATATAAACTAACTGAAGTATTACCTAATTTACTTGGGTACCCATAGATTTTTAAAAGTTGACCCTCTTTTGCGGGTTTCTCAAAAAAACATTTATCGATAGATACTGTGACCATTCTTGGTGAGTCACATAATTGCATTGAATAACCCGCGGCTGCGGCGTCAATCCAGGCCAAAAGTTTTCCTCCAAATAAGTTTCCGTGAAAACCTAAATCGGATTTTTTAATTGGGTGAGTGTTTAAAAGTTCCATAACCCAAATATAATAAAAAACCCCCGATGAATCAAAGGGGGTTTTAATTTTTTTAGAAGAAATATATTAATTAGTTTCCTCTTCTTTAGTTGCGTTTGCAACATCTTTTTTCATTGCAATAAATTTATCCGCAGAAGATAAACCTAAACAACCAAATGCTAATAATGCAACTGCGTTAACTAAAGAATCCGCAGGTTTAATATCCCCGTGAGAATAACTGTTCACATACATAGTAATACATAGTGTTAATGCACATACAATACCTACAAATCTTTTAGATGAAGGTATTCCGTTTTCGTCTTTAAAAAGTCCTGAGACCCAGTCAATAATTTTTTTCATATCTTGGTAGTTTTTATACCTATAAATACTTTCAAAAACTAAAAAAGGGAGACCGTCGTCTCCCTTGTACTTTCCCCGTCAGGAAATTTTTAGAAATTTTACTTAGGACTTCTTAGTTCCTGTGTGGGTTGAACATCCACCACTTTTATTTAGGAAGAAAAGTGAGTAAAAAACCTGGCAACTTTAAACTTATTTTAGTGTACACTAGGATGTAGTTAAGGTATTTCCAACCTATAAACCTTATCACTTTGCGTTCGTTTTGTCTTTTAGTTTTGAGAGGTTGGACAAAATCTGCGGGTGTAGTGATTGAAAACCCTTGAAAAAGAATACCTCTGTTCAATATTTAAATGATAAGTACATTATTTTAAAATGTCAAATCTTTTTTTGTGGTAGGGATTGGAATCGAACCAATGGCACACCGTTGTTCAAACGGATGCTCTGCCTTCTGAGCTACCTCTACCAAATGTTTTAAAGAACAACAATATAAAGATAATAACTTTTTTTCAATCAGTCAAATTTTAAACAAAAAAAAAGGAAGATTTTCATCTTCCTTGTCCTCTGTAATTTTTTTCAGATTTGTCGTGTTTGTTACGTTTTTTTTGGTACTTACCTTTTTTCTTTTTACCGAAAGAAACTTTCATACCATTAGATGAACTGCCTTTAGTCTTCGCCATTTTCTAATTTTATTACTCAAATTTTATGTGAACGTATTCACCTAGTGGACCTGCGGCTTTTAACACATAAGGAGCACTATTCAATTCGGGAATTGCGTTTTTCAACTCATTATACGTTTTATATGCCTTAGCCTTACACAACTGTAGATTACCTGTTCCATCGTCATTGTTTCCAACAACTAAATCATCATAGTTCATAGTATCCGACCACTTTGGTTTAGTCCCGTCATTATCAATATGTCCAGCAGGTACTTTAGATGTTGATGCGTTAATCATAAGTCGATTAATTTTACCCCCATCCGCAATATGTTTTTTAATAGTGTCAATAAATGATGCGGTATGTAAATTGTGAGGAGTATCACTATTTTCCGCGAAAAAATCACCAATATTATACGTTTTTGGTAATTTTAACATATTTTGATTAACCCCAAAATCTTTTAAAGATATTGGTTGTCCGTGCATTGAGACCTCAAGTCGAATACCATAATCCTTACCGTGTTTAAATGCCGATTGTTGGAAGAATATCTTATTTCCTGGTTTTGCGTCGATGGTATTTAATCTACCCTCAACACCATCAGGGAATTCTGTACCAACAACAAACCCACCTAAGGTTGGTGCCATATATTTTTGAGAATAAAACACAATTGGTAACATACTACCGAAGTTGGCAATCGCTTCATTTTTACCGTAGATATACTTACCGTAATTAATTGCATTTTTCATTTTTTGGTCAAAATTAAGACCTGATAATTCTTTCCCTTTAATATTTTCATCGTCAACTTCTTGAGTCTTTTGAGTCCACTCTGCGGATATTTCATTTGTGGACGGGAATTCAACTGACATATTAGGACTTAACTCTCCTGTTGATTTATCCGCCAAACACATTCTACCATTATCAACATAAAAATAAAAACCACCAAGAGCGAAATATTCCCCTGCGTGATTTAAACTGTCATCGTGTTCCTTAATAACTCTAGTGACAATTCTTCTTAAGTCAGATTCGGTTAATTTTATAATTTTTTTCATAATATACTGTTGTTTATAAATACTTGTCTACATACGAATGTTATTCGTATAATTTATCTTCAATCTCTTTATGGCTTTTAGCAAATTTCTTAATTAGAATTCCTGCGACCGCGTTTGCGTGATTTTCGGACCACCCTCCTATTTTTAATTTTTTCATAGAATCGGTTAACCCCATTTTCTGATGTTGATACTCGTGGACCCATTCGTGAGCCAAAGTTCTTAGAACATCTATAAACATTCTACCATCCTTCAAGACTTTAATGTGATGTTTTTTCATTCTAACACCCGTTGTCATATTTTCATCCTTATTGTTATTAAAATCAACAGTAATATCATCATTTAACGGAAGTTCTTTATTTAAAAATTTAAAAAATTCGTCAATTAAAGGATATTCTTCCTGACTAATATTACCCTTATGTTTAATTTTAACCTTCATACTATATAAATACCAAGAATTTATTATATTTATTGGTATGTCTAATAATATAGTTGATTTTATAAAAAAACAAGATAATCTATTTGATGCCGCAAAGTATTTTGGGGGTATAAATAAATTACGTGAACTATCAAAAAATAATGACGAATTAAAATCTTTCATTAAAAGTTTATCCGAGGGTCGGTTATCCATTAAAGCTAGTAACGGTAAAAGATACTATTTTGATTTTAATATCTTAGATTTTGATATTGATGATTATGATGCGGACCAACATATTATGATTATTGCGGATTTAATAATTGATTATCCTAATTTAACTAATGATGAATTATTAACTATAGGTAAATGGGCTTCTGAATATCTTGAAGATGATTCCCCATACGAAATTTCAACACCTGAGGGGTTATTTGATGATGATGTACACTCGTATTATAGAGTAACTGTTAGAGAAGTTAATAGTGAAAAGGTTCCTTGGGAACAAGAAAGGTTATTAGATGACCCTGATTTAATTATACCTGATGAAACTGTTGAAGAGTTAATTCAGAAAAGTAAAATATCTAAAGAACCTGTAACTGAATCGTTAATTCAATTACGAAATTTATTTAATAAAGTTCTTTAACTTTCTAACCAAGTTATGGTAACCTCTTCTAGATGTTGGTGACAACCAAAAATACAATCCAAAGAACAACCCCGAAAGGCAATAGAAAATTAAATCCGTAGTCCAATAAGACCCTGTCCACTTCATTATTAGTGCAAACAGAGCGTCGAACCCTAACGGATTGAAGAACGTTGCGAGGATTAAACTCGTCATCGCCAATTTTCTCTTTATGTTTTTCTTCCCTATAACTGTCACTGTCCATAAAATAATATCTAAAGATTTATCTCTTTCGAGTACTTTTAAAAAGTTGTTTACAATAAATATAACAATAATATATTTAATAGTGAAACCTTGTTACTGAGGTCCACCCGTTTTTATGACGGTTGAGTTGGGTAGATACCAACGAAGTGGGGTTCAATAAACATAAAAATTAAAATAAGGAAAAATGTATTATCAAACAAAAACTGCAACGCCTTGTGCGTTCATCACAAAAGACAAACAACGTCTTAAACAATTTGGACAAAATGTCTATCTTAAAAATGGGGCGGAATTCGAACTAGAATTATTTAACCCATCTCAATCAACAGTATTATCAAAAATTAAAATTAACGGAAATTACCTTTCAGGTGGTGGTATTGTTATTAAACCTGGCCAAAGAATATATCTTGAAAGATATTTGGACGATGCGAAAAAATTCAAATTTGAAACTTATGAAGTCGATGGTACTTCTAATGAAGTCTTAGAAGCAATATCATCTAACGGTGATGTAATTATTGAGTTTTATGAAGAGTATATTAAACCAAACTATTCACAACCTGTCTTGGTTAATAATTTAAAAAATTATCCATCCACAAACCCATATCCTTACTATGGGCCAACATTTACAACAACAGGTGGGGTAGGGTTTAACACCTCATCGGTTAATTACTCATCAACAAATATAGTGTCATCTTACCACAGTAATTCAAGTAACACATTCGAGGGTCCAAATAAAAGAGATATTCCAAGAAGTAGAAAACTTAAAAGTTTAGAAACAGGTAGGGTTGAGAAAGGTGGTAATAGTAACCAATCTTTTAAAACCGTTAACTTAGATTTTAATTCTTGGACGGTATCAAAATCTGTTTGGAAAATTTTACCTGAATCGGTTAAACCATATGAAGTAAAAGATTTAAAAGTTTACTGTACTGAATGTGGTAGTAAGAGAAAAAAAGATTCTCATAAATTTTGTCCATCCTGCGGAACAAAATATTAATTAAAATAATAACAAGGTTTCAAACCCCCACTCAAAAGGTGGGGGTTCTTTTTTTTACTAACTCATATTTATATTAAAAAAAGTTATGAGTTACACAAGAGAACAAATTGAATCCGCAGTAAAATCAAAAGGTTATGTTTGGTTTGAGGGCGCAAAAGACTTCGATGTTAATATCGTTGGGGTTAGAAACTCGGCAACGGGTGATAAAGTTACAAACGTATTTGACGACACTATGACTGTGTCTTACAAAGAGGGTGGAGTATGGAAATTCCATCAATGGAATATCACAACTGACCCAGGTAAAAAGGCGATGTTAGAATACCATAACGCTAATGGTGTTGCAAGATTGGTTGAAGGTCAATATCGTGGCTCACATACTATCGGTTTACACCAAGGAAAGTACGAAGCGTTAAGACAGGCTAAAAACGTTAAAGTATATCGAGATAAAGATAAAGATATGCAATACGATGAGAACGTAATTCAAGAAGGAATATTTGGAATTAATATTCACCGTAGTTCTGCAACAGGTACGTCGACATTTGTTGAAAACTGGTCTGAAGGATGTCAAGTATTTGCAAATGTAAAAGATTTTGATTCTTTTATGTCAATTTGTAAAAAAGCTAGAGACATTCACGGTAATAGTTTCACTTACACACTAATAGAATCATCTGACATTAAATAAAAAAACCCCCGAAAGGGGGTTTTTTGTTATCTTTTAGGTAAATTTTTAAACAAACTACCAATAATTTTCATTGATTCCGCCATTTGTTTTGGGTCTCCAATATTAGGAGAGTTACCAATAAATGGGTTATTATTTACCTTATTTACTATTTTTTTACCAAATTTCTTCCAAATATAGACGATTCCGACTAAAAAAGTTAATAAAATTAAACACAATACCGTTAAAATAAAATTCAAATAGACCATAATTACATTTTTATCTAAACATAGTAGACAAAAATTAATAAATCAAGTACCTCGTAAATAAGTTAATATTACTTACAAGATTTTTTAGCAATCTCCACCTGTTCGTCAGATAAATTATGAGCTAACACATATTCATCCCAAGTAAATCCATTATATCGACTTGCCTCATTTTTAATTACACCATCCACTAAATAATTACAATAAAAATTATTGGCATCTTTTTGTTTTGTATCATTTTCGTTAACATCGGTTGTCGTGCTCGTATTTGTTGTGGTAGAATTTGTTGTAGAATTAGACTGCGGATTTGTAACAGTTATTGTCGAATTTTCAGGTTTTTTATTTAACTCGTAATTATAATTTTTTTGTTGACTTTTAAGTAAATTGTCAGATTCCGATGAGGTTTTTGGTTTCACAGGTTCTTGAAATTTAGGAGGGCCTACAATATCACCAAGTTGGGATTGTACACTATTATCTGTCGACTTAACCCATCCTGAAGTTACTTTACTATTCCAAACATACGTTTTATCGTCAAGTTGTCCTGATAAATCGCTTAATTTTACAGGTCCCATTTGTTTACCATCTTTATAATAATACCACCCGTCCTCAACTTTGTTAGAACCCCCACTATTATTCGCATTATTATTAGCGTTTAATCTAACTAAAAAAGCGTCCTTATATGATTGCCAAACACCATTAGTTGCAACACCATATGTTCCCATATCTTTTTCAGGTAAAGTACCGCCATTAAACCATTTAGGGTCTTCTCCGTTCATATATTTTTGAAACGCGATTATTTTATCCTTAGTGTCTAATTCGGCTGGTGGAGTAAACGTTTGTTCATTTAATGATGAATTTTTAGAACCGTATATCGTTCTAATGTGACTTCTATCGTTTTCTGTAATAACTAATGCTAAACTATTTTTCATATTTAATTTGTTTTATAATCAGGACCCGCCATCGTTATCCCTCTCGACGAACTAGGTGTACCATTACCACCTTTTTCAGTTTTCTTTTTATCTTGTTGAAGCATATAAAACCATTCAGGTGCAAAACAATTACGTTTACTATCTACATTTCCGTAATACCCTGAAAAGTTTAAAGTTTCTTTAGTTTTATCTCTCCTGAAACAAGCGGTAAATTTTTGACCTTTCCAAGAGAATGACCGAGTTCCATTAGGTGCCCCAACATTCTGAATATCATAAATCATTTTTTTTTGTAAGTTTAAACATTCTTCTGAAGATATGTTGTAAAACTTACTACTTGGGTTTTTTATGGCTTTATTACAATATTCTTGGAATACGTCAGCGTTTATTTTATCAAAAGAAGATGGAAGGGCTCCTATAGTACTAATATTAGTAATACTTTCACCTCCAAATATACTAGGTAATGGTCTACCCATATAGTCAACATAACTACCTTCTGTAGTTTGTTCTTCCGCTTCTAATAAAACCTTTCTTATTATTTTTCTAATATTCATTTTTAATAATATTACTATAAATACTTAACTTTAATCAAATCGATTAACATCAATATAGTATTTTATTGTTCTTCTTGCGATGTTAGTATCTAAATTTGGGAACTCGTCTTCAATCTCGTTGAAAATTCGACTAACTAAGTATTTTTTATTATCATCCAAATTTCTACCCTTATCGTCAATCATAATAGCCCTATGGACAAACGGTTTGTCCCCAAAGTTATATTCTGTTTTATGTATTGGGAAATGTCTTTTAAGATAGTTTAAAAGTCTTTTGTCGGTATTATCTGTATACTTACTGATAATGTCTTTTTTCTCCTCCTCTGTGATAATAAGTCTCATAGTTATAAATACACTTAATTCTAATTATAGTTATAATTATCAATATGAAAAGAATGCTTGAACATCTTATTAATGTAATCCAAAGGGAAGACCTCGAACTAATGTTTGGTAAGGGGAGTAAGGTGGTTGTAGAATCTGTAACATATTCCACAAATACAAAAAAAATCGTAATCCATTCTAAAGTACTTGCAACTGATGTTGATGACTCAATAGACATTTTCCCAACAGGTTTAAATATGTTAGTAAACGAGGGTTGGAAATATATGGGATATAACGAAGAATTAACTTTAATAAACTCGTTAGACGTTCTTTAGAAACTCTTAGTATAGAATCCTGACCCCTCATTGTTAAACTTGTCTTGGAATCCTTCAGGTAGTTTAGGTTCTGAACCTTTTAAATTAATAAACATTAAGTTTGGTAAATTTAATACTGATGACGGAATACTTTCTAAGTTAGGATTGTCAGGTAATGCTAAGAATGATAAATTAGATAATTGACCTACTTCTTCAGGAATACTACTTACACAATTCATTAATAATAGAGCTTCTAAATTTTTAAATCGACTAATACTTTTAGGTAATGCGAATGTAAAATTATCTTTTGATTTATTATTAAATAAGAAATTAGTAATATCTGATGGTAAACTCGCGAATAATTCATCAAATCCATATAACGCAACAAATTTAGATGAGTTACCGCTAGGGTATTCAATTTCAACTTTAGTTCCGTTAACCGCCAAATCTTTACCAAATTTAGGTTTCATTTCTTCCTTAAGTTTTCTTAACATAGGTGTGTTAAGTAACGCAATGTCTTCAGTACTTAATTGATTAACATTAGTTTGTTTTAATTTTTCAATTTTCTTACCAATATAATATCTAATCACTTCAGGTTCTGAAGACCCAATCATACTTGTACTTAAACTCATACCTAAAGCAATGTATTTTTTCTTTAAATCAGGTGTTAAATGAGCATATTGTTCGTCAGAAAGTCTAGGACTGTTATATTCTAACCACATCTCAACCTCCTGAGGTGAGTTAAAAGACTTCATAGGGTTGTCACCAACTCTGGCGTTTCTAACCGTATTGATTAACTGTCTTTCTTCTTGTGTGAGAGGTTTTGGTTCAAAAATATACTCTAATCCTTCTAATTTTGGAACTTTTGACACAATTTCACTAAATGGTATATTTGTACTACCACCATATCTACCTGAGTTAGATTTATCAGCCATAGACATTCTACCATTTGGGTCCACAAGGATTACCGTGGCGAAGTTTAAATCATCGAATGGTTTGTCCTCATCGATTACGTAATAAAGTGTTCTCTCGTGACCTAATCTGTAGTTATAATACATATTTCCACTACCTTCACGACTTGTACACCAACCTCGACCGTTTCTTAATCTAATACATTGGTCTTTAGTTAGTGGTGCGAAAATTTTTAATCCATTTTCATCATATTTTAAATCAATGTTTCCAAAATCTTCTTTTTCTTTATCGGAAGCACTTTTCTTTCCTTGTAAACCATCTAAAAGGTGTTCTAATTCACTAAAAGACATCTTGTCAATACCTTTAGTATCAAAAGGAATTAAGTCGAAATTTTCCCCATAAGAATCAATATAATAAAGTATTTGGTCTTGAGTTAAATTAGGATTTTCTTTAGAAAACTTATTAATCATTTTCTTAGTTAATAGTCTTGGATATAAATCGTCAACCATTTTAACTAAATTTAAAAAACTATACTTTAAAATGTTTTGTTTTTCTTTTGGTAATTCAGATTGAATTTCTAAAAACTTTTTGATATATCTCTTAAGGTTATTATTTTCAATACCCTTTTCTTTTTTCTTAAATTCAGTAAAGATATCATCCATACTTCTCGCAGATTGTTTGGACTGAATTAAAGATTTTAAATCATTATAAGAATATCTCATAATATCTCTCTTCTCAGCAGGCAAACCTTGTTTGTATCTGTCAAATAAATCGATATTAGAAATTATTTCTTCACGGCTATCTGTAGTGTCAGCACTAAATTTGGAGTATAACTGATTTTTAACTTTTTCAGAAACCTCCAGTATAATATTTTTACTTAATAAGTTTAATAATTTCATTATAATAATAATTTAAAAAATATAGTAATCTAGTTGCACTAGAAAGCTATAACTAGTAATAAATATCTATTTTTTGCAAAATTCTAATCTCTGAACACATTAAATTCATATCCTGTATATAAACTTAGTTTTTCACTGACATCTATTGATTGACTCGGGTATGAATTCATAGTAACTCCAATAAATATTGCAGGGGTATCATCAACCCATTCTTGATTCTCGTTTAATTGTTGTCTTGGTAATACCTCAAAAGAAATAATCTCCATACCCAAGTCAGGGTACAGAGATTTTAAAATTTTTTCAACTAAGGGTTTATCCATAGTCAAATAATAAATGTTATTGTATAATAATAAAGATTACGGTTTTTTAGAAGTCACCATATCTTCAATTGACAACGCAATACCTTTACCGTATTCATTCCTTCTTGAAGGTTTCTCTTTAATAAAATAATCGTAACCTGTAATTACTTCTCCGTCTTTAAGTGGATGCCCGTCACCTTTAGTGTCTAACATACCTTTGATAGGTAAATCCCCACTTACTCTTAATTTTCCTTTAGTTGGTATTCCTTCATCATTAACAAAAAATATCCAATTACCTTTCGCTCTTTCCATTGAAGGTGTGATTAATCTAGCCACATTATTTCCATTAAGACCTTCATCATTATTTTTAAAGTTTGCATTACTTTCATTATAACTTACACCTAGTTCATCCAAAGTAGGTAATTGTTTACCAGTATCGACAACTCTTCCTATTGAACCATCTTTTTTGTATTCTTTCATCCAAACATCAAAACTATCTCCGTTAGAAATAAAATATAACTCTTCGGCAACTGTAGGTTCATTAACACCATCGTTCCTTCTGAAAATATAATCAAACGTTGGTAGGGCGTTTTCTGAAATAACCTTTCTAACAATCCTAACTAAGTCAGATTCTGTTAACTTTATAACTTTTTTCATTAAATTTTGTTTTATAGTAATAAATATTTTGGTTTTTAGAAAAAAAGTAGTATCTTCGTATTGTATAATTAAATAAGTCCTATATGAAAAAAGTAATCTCATTAATCGCCTTCCTTTTTGTAGTACAATTTGGATTCTCTCAAGTTTTCTACAACCAAACTTCTAAAAATTTACGTTACGCAGGTGGTATGAGACCTGAGGTAATGGAATTACTCACTCCTGATGAAAAAACTATGTTGAATGACTGCATTGTTGAGTGTGGTGTTAACCCTGATTCTGTTGTATGGGTTACTAAAGAAGTGTACGATAAGTTGGATAACCCTGATTATTACAATACTAAAGTTGTTTATAAAACAACTTCTAATCGATTAGGTGGTGTAAATGAGTATATTGGCCAAAATACCTTGGAAAAACCTCAATTTATGGTCTTTATAGACCGATATAATGGTGAATTTGAGGTAATCCTACAAATGTATCATTAAAACAAAAAACCCTCATTACTGAGGGTTTTTTTATTATTTTTCTTTTCCTGTTGAACAATCAACTTCCCAATTGGCTTGTTTCTGTCCATTATACTCTAAAATAGACCAACATCTACCTGTCATTGGGATATCAGCCCCTAAACAAGTACCAATACTATCACTTTCTCCATTATTAAATACATCTTTACCAACTCTAGGTTCTTTAATAAAGGTAATTACAGGTTTACCGTCTTCAGATACAATATCGGTTAAAGTGTAACTTTCAGGGTCGATAAGAGCTTCCCCACCTTCACATCTTTGGTAATAAATGTCACCTAAAGAGTCCTCAACAGTTTTTTGTTGTGGTTGTTCTGAAATTACTACACCTCTTTTGTAACCAAGAAGGTATTTCATCTCGTGTATTTCGTTAATGACTGACCTCATATTATGATAATTTATAAAGTTCTTTATCTCCAACTCTACAAAGTTTAGGACATCCATTTTCCATAACCATCATAACAACTCTACCATCAGTATTAAATATTTTACCACCAATAGTTTTCGCTAATTCAAATTCTGAACAGTTTGGTTGTGATGTTTGTTTTACGCATTTTTCAGAATCAGTACCTGTAGGTGCCGCAGGTGCCGCAGGTTGTTCTAATATTACACTTTTGATTAACTGAGTTAATTCTCTCTCGTTAAGTCTTACTATTCTTTTTGCCATAATTTTATAATTTTTTATTATAAATATCTATAGAAACAAAAAACCCCACTTAATTGTGGGGATTTTTTTATTCAAATAAATTTCTAATTTTTGCCATTATCTCAACTTGTCGGTTCTCTAAAGTCCTAACTTTTTGAATCTGTTCCTGATTTAATTCAAAATTCTCTGATTTAATATCTGAGATTTGATTTGAAAGTCGTCTATGTTCGTTTAGAAGGTTTCCGTAGTCTTGGGCTTTTTGTTCTTGGTTCATAATTTCTTTTTTTATAATAATAATTCTTTTAGTGATTTAATAAATACTAATCCTGTTCTTTTGTAACTGATTTAATGGGTATTTTTACAGGATAAACACTATTAAACCATTCTTTTAATAACGGCTCAAAATAATCACCAAACATTATGATAATGTTTCTAAAGTCCCATTCGGAGTATCTTAATATCGGAAGTTCAAGGTCTTCACCAGCGTCCCCTCTGTCGTATTGTACTTGTAATATCCAAGAGTCATCTTCCCATCCATCTTCAATATCCTCATAATAATTAAAGACATCTAAATCAACATACCTATTTTTTTCGTGAACCCAAAAATCATAACTTCTTTCACCCTCATCTAAATTAGAATAATTCCCCATTACCGTAGTAAAGACTTTAAGTAATTGTTCGTTTGTAACTTTATAATCCATATTAATTGTCTACTCTAACGATTTCAGGACTGTATCCTAAATCTCTCACTAATTCACGTGCTTTATCGGTAACCTCACGTTGTGTGGAATATCCACAACTACTTTGGAATACTAATTTAAGTTTAATATTAAAATTGTTACGTTCGTACCTGATTGAGTGTATCCGAGAACCTCCTGGTATTTGTTTAATCTCCTTTTTAATCACTTTATTAAGAACTTTTTTAATCCATTCTTCCTCACCTATCATATTTGGACTACTACTAAATCTAAAATCTAATAATCCGTGAGATGGATTACCGTAAGACACTCCTAAAAAGTGTTCAAAATTATCTCTTAACGTACTACTAATTTTATTAATTGCTCGATACTCTTCAGTAGTTATATTTGAGTTAACAAATTTATTAAAATCGACATCAACACTACCGTACACCATATAAGGTCTTTCTTCCTCAAATTTAATAGTAACAAAATCAGGCAAATCTAAATTTTTAACTAAAATTTGTATCCCTTTCTTATATTTTTCAGTAAATTTATCTTTTTTAGCTAAAGATGGTAGTTTATGTAGACCTTTTTCAACCATTTCTTTACCCGCTGAAGCCATTTTAGCTGCAGGTCCACCGTATGACCTCGCATAAAGGTCAAATTCTTTACAAAATTCTTCAAAATAAGTCCTAACAATTAGTGACATAGGGTATCCACCGATGTCATCACCGTGTTTTTCTTTAACCCAAGGTCTAAACTTATGAATAAAAACCTCAATAAAGTCCTCATCGGAGTAATCGTTGAGGTGAATTTCGGTTATAACCTGTTTAACCACACTGTTTATGTCAAAATTGTTGTAATTCATACTGATAAATACTCAATAATTTTTAATTATGCGTAATTTACAGTTCGGTTATTATGATAATTGTCCTTAATATACTGTTTACGATATAAATCAATAAAGTGTCCATCCTCTTTTACAAAAAAAATAGAATCTATTTTATCAAATAGAGTAGGTGCGAATGATAATAACATTTCCCCTATGGTTACATAGTCAAAAATATCCCCATTTGTAAGTTTAAACGTTGGATTAAAGGTTTGAGGGTCATAAACCATATATGGATTGATATTCAAAGCCTCAACACTATAAGTCCAAGTATGAGGTAAATCCATATCAGTATGATTCTTCCATTGTGGATGCAAATGAAATTCCAACCCAGGGTATAGGGTTTTTAAAAAGAATTCTATTTGTTGAATTGTGGTCATATCCACAAAGATACAAATAAATTAAAGACAAAACAAATTATTTTGTGATGTAGGGAACAATCCCTTTACAATGTTCTTCAGTATTAATAAGAAATTTATCACTAAAAATCATCTTGTGATGTTCAAATATATTTGTGTTGGGAATTACCGATGTTATGATTAAAAACAACATATTAGAAAAATCAATCCCAATATTTTGATTATGTTCATTATTTTCAGGATTTAATGAAAAATCAATACAAATAACAAAATCTAAAGTGGGTACTAAATATGTTTGTCTATTAGGGTTAAATAATGAATTGAAAGATTCGGGTGTTACTCCTACATATTTGGCGTCAGGATACTTAGATAACAGGGTTTTTGAGAGAAGTCTCATAACCATTTCGTAATTGTCCTTAATTTCTTTTGAGTACCATTTCATATTAACAAATCGGCATTTGTTTTATCTTCACCTTACCAAATATATCTGAAATAATGACATTTAACAACCCTCCATTCGGTTTTGTTCTAATATATTCATATAATTTATCCACCATTTCTTTTGGAACGGTAACATTTGGACCAATCATCTTCAATAACAGTCCCATACCACCTGTTTTTTGTTGTTCCCAATTATCGTGAACATATTTGATTGCTTCTCCCTCAGGCATTTTACTATCGGCACTAATCTTCACCAATAAATCATCAATTTGACCATAAATCGGTTTTAAATATCCGTCCACGTTACCACAAATTTTATTAACAGGGGTATTTTCCAATATGTCCCCCATAGAATTAACCATATTACTGATAATATCTTTATAATTGAACAAATTAAACCCTGTTTTCTCTTGTTCGTGTAGTCTCAAAATTGATTTCTTTTCCTCCTCGGTGATTATAAATTTTCCCATAATAAATTATATTACCATAAATAGTTAAATAAACAAAAAACCCCACTCATAAGAATGGGGTTTAATTTTTTTTTCGTTAATTAGATTACGCTTTAACTGTGCTTTCGATAACGTCATATCTATCAACACCTTCCATATACAAACCACCGTTTGTATTATCTGCAATGTATTGTTCAACTTGTTCGAAAGTCATACCAGCAAACTGTGGAAAGTTTGCAGTAACGAAATCGAATTTAGTTCTCAATGTATGAGTACTTTCTGTAGTATCACCATCTTCAATACGAGTTATTTGCCAAGTCGTAGCTGCCGCCAATGTAGTAATTAAATTTTCTTCCATAATAATGTTTTTTGTTTATCATAAATATTCAGATATCGTGGAAATCCACCACGTTATCTTAAATTTGTTAATGGTGGGTTCTTAAAGATTGCGAAGTGATTATTTTCCACTCTATAGTTTTTATTATCAAATATCAATAATCCTTTAGGACCCGCAAAGATGAGGTATTGTACTGGTTTACTCTTATAGTTTTTCATTTGATAGGAGTTCACAACATACTCTTTGGTATTCTCATCAACCTTATACCAACTAAGTGGTTTAACCTGAGCATAACTCTCACCACTTTCAGTAGTAATTTCAAGGTCCTTACCGTCATATCTATCTTGTTTTGAACCCGAACAGAATTGTTTAATGTTCTTTGGGTCAATATTATACGGAGACTCAGTTAATTTCTTAATTGCCAAGTTTTCAGTTTTGGTTCCCGAGTCATATGATTTAAGATTAATCTCAACAAGTTCTTCCATATACTTACCTCCCTTGAACAATCCTTCCGCATTATCATAAATCCATTGTTGGAAACTTTTAATACTAACTCCATCAGGGGTTTCCATATTATTAAACACTCCACGCATATACCATTCAATAAGTTTTTTGATAACCATTGGATTGGTGTCAAAATAATTAAGGATTGACCAAGCTTGACCTGGTATGTTTGTGTTTGGAATATCAATTAATCCGTCTTCACTATTACAAATACCTTCACTATCGGTAAACCTATTTTTTCCAATATTACTTGGATATAATTTGTACAACGTGTCCAACATAAACTTAGGAAATCCTGAACTTGATTTTTTCAAGAAATTCTCATCCAATTTAATATCGTGAGTTTCTAAAGTTTTCTTAATCTTGTCATACTCATCACTCAAAATATAAGGGGCTCCCGTAGATTTTGTAAAATTAATTTTATCTACAGTGAAGTCAAACGCCTCCTTAGTTAAAACATTACTAAGTTTAACGGTAGAATTCGAATTGGCGTCTTTCATCTCCTTAATCTTCTCCGCATCTTCCTTAGACATTCCGTTTATATAAACAAATGATTTTTGATTTTTCGTATCAGGATTAAAGTTAGTAAAACGTACGACAATCTCATTCGGAAATTCAATCTCCGTCTGTTGTTCAATAATTAAATTTTTATACTGACTCTCAGTTATTACTATCTTCATACAATTTTTATTTATAAATACTTCGACCTCCTTGTTTAGGATGACCAATTAATAGTTTACAGTAGACAGTTTACTGTAAACAGTCAATAGTCCAATAAATACCCGAAGGGGTTCGGACGGTCGGAAACGTCGGGGGGTAGGGGGGGACCGAGAAAATTCCGACGAAGTCGGTGAACGGTTACTGGCATACAATCAAAAGTATGAAATTATTCTACCAAACATAAAAAACCCCCACAATAAGTGAGGGTTATGTGATGAGGTTCTTATTCCCCGTCGAAGATGATACCCATTTCCTCACCGTAGATTTTATCTCTACGAATGTCCATCTGATTTAACTCCTCTTCCAAGTTATCATAATACTCCTCGTTAGTAGGTTTCATTTCATAGGCGTTAGAACGGATGTATTCTTTCATCTCATCTTCGGTCATACCCTCCAATTCAGGGTAATTGTCTGTATCAACCTCAAGTGGCTCTCGGCAGATAAACGTACAGTAGGACTCAGTCCCGTAAACATTAATTTTCATATATAGTTGTTTTTGTTAATTATACAAATTATTAATCACACTGACAAGTACCGTCCCCACCATTATCGGGGTGACACTTACAAAGATTAGGGTTATATTCAATAACAGGTTCCTCCTTAAAGATAAAAACGTTAGAAGATTTTCCAACACTATCCAAATAGTCATAGACTTCCAACTCCTGACCCTTATACTGAATCCCATCAATAATCTCCCAAAAACCTTCGGGGGTGTCAATAACATTCTGAGTATAAGTGAAGTCGACAATCTCGGGAACAACATCAGATTCAAAATCATAAGAGAAGATTCCACCCTTGTTCTCATCAACAGTAAAGAACACATCCTCAGTCTTAGTAGGGAAGACATCATACGATGTCAACTCAACATCGGAGGGGATTACCTCATCGATATCAAATTTCAAAACAACATCACCATTTGCATCAATCAATTCAAAGTGAACGGTACCGTTATTAAACGGTCGGTTAATGTGAACCAAATCACCATCCCAAATATCAAACTCCATCTCGTCATCGATGTCGAATCGAATCTCCCATAGTTCTTCGACCCCACGGTCCTCCTTTAGTTTTTCAATCTGTTCAGTTTCATTTTTAGAGAGGGATTTCCCAATGAACTCCCCACTCCATCCGTAAGTATTTAATGTGTATTTCATAAGTTATTTGTTTTGATGAATTGGGTTTTTACAATTACCCTTATGTGAACCCCATTGTTGTTTACCAGCTCCAACGACAATGTACTCACAACCTTCCAAACTATAGACTCTATAATTTTGGTCGTAGTATTCTGAGGTGTTATCCAACTCCATTCGATGAGGGTTGGGGGCATATGGTTTATCCTCACAGGACATAAACAATAGAGCGGCACCCAATACCATAAGTGCAATTCCAATAAACAATATTTTCTTCATATATTTAAAAATTAATTTTCCCTTTATATTCTCTTTTTATTTTATCCAAATATTCCTGCATCCCAATAAGACACTGTTTATAATCAGTAACCTCTCCCAACTTGAAACGGATATTCTCTTCCTCTCTCTTGAATAAATCCATAATGGAATTATTAATATCAGATAGAATCTCCTGATATATACGTTCTTTATCTCTATGTTCTTTTACTTGGGATTCCAATTCAAACACCTCGCCCTCCAATCTCTGTATCTCACTCTCTTGGAAGAACTCATCCATTTCCACATTCTTATGGTTATCGATGAATTCCTTAAGTCCCCGTTTTTTCTCCTCACCAAAGATATCCTCTAACTTAATCTCTTTTCCCATTTCCAAATTTATAAAAGTTTAAAAACATCATCATCCCCAAACACAAATTGGTCATAGGGTGTAACAATCTATCGTTATATTCATAACACAATACATTCCCCAAGATAACTAACAAGATACCCAAAATCAAAAACACTTTCTTTATCATCACTACTTTTTTACAAAGGTAGTAAATTATATAAAATTTTCCAAAAATTTTTTTTCAGTATTTGAGGTCAAAATAAAAAGGGGGGTCGTGTTTATAGAAAATAAAAAATCCCCACCTATAAAGATGGGGATTAGTTAACACTCTTCGTTCATTTACCCTTAACAATATCGTACCCGACTACTAAGGTTATAAGGAATACAATTACAATAAAAAAATAAAAACCATTCTCTTCCATTGTAATTACTTTTTCTTTTCGTCACTTTTCCCTAAGACGTATCCCACGGAAAAAACTCCAATCACACTTACAGTTATATAAAATATTTGTTCTCCCATTATAATATATACTTACACAAAACAAAAAACCCCTCCGTTGAAGAAGGGGTTAATGTCTTACAAACCACACCATCCAAGACAGACCTTACCAAATGTAATTTTTTTAACGAATAAACATAAATTCTTTTTCATATCATATTGTTTTTCTATAAATATAAAAAAACCTATTCAAAAGAATAGGTTTAATATCTTGGTAACTTACATAAAGTTTCCGTCCATTCCAAAACGTCTAACTAATTTACGTCTACGTTTACAAGGACTACTATGTCTTCTTGAACTCTTAACGATTATTGAAATTATGATTATGAATAATAGTAACGCCCCGATGGCAATTAATAAACTCGCAGTTATACTAACCCCTCCGATAACAAGAAGTGGAGCAACTTGTTCATCCACTCTTTTACCCTTAAGTAATTCTTTCGCCTTAGAGATAGAATCCTTAATCTTTGATTTCATATCCTGTAGAGATTCCACACTTTGAGATTGAGCCCATTCCCATACTTTAGATAATACATTGTCCTCCTCAGGATTACCCGTTTGTGGTGCCGTACATAATGGTTCAGTTGGGTCCACGATTTCCCCCACAGGAACTGACACCCCATTGTTCTCTAATTCAGTTTGGATTAATTCCATTTCCTCAGACTCCATTACTAATCTTGAATTAGATTCATTAACCATCTTTTCCCACACCGCTTTACAATAGTTAGTTTCACTAACATCTATCTTGATTGGATTTACATATCCTTTCTCTCTCGCCAAATTACCTGTCATTTTCTGACACATATTCTTATCCCCACTATTAGGCGTTTTAATTATACAGATTTGTTTAGACGCATCTGTGATATTTGATTTACACCATTCGTTTTCCTCAGGTGTTGTAATAACAGTAGATTCATATAATCCACGTATATGTTTTTTATCTTCTTCAGTAATTATAAATTTTCCCATAATATATTGTTTCCTAATAAATACCAAAATTTTCCGAAAATTTATTTTTAGAATTCCACCCTTCCATATAAACAAGGGTCCATTTTTGGAAAAAAATTGCGCAAACTTCATTTAAGGGATTACCCCCCCTTTTGGGACTGACAAAACGTCATATATGGGGGGGATACGGAGGGGGGGAGGGGGTACACCCCCCCATAGGGAGGGGGCATAGGGGGTATGCCAAACTTTACCCCCCTGTCAAGATGACAATACCAAATAAAGTTATCAACATAGGGGTGTTTATAACTTCCCCCTGACAATGTGACTGTGTATAACTTTATTTGTTTATTCCAAATAGTATTTGTATCTTCGTAGACATTTAAATTTATTCCCCTATGTATTTTGGTCCTGTATATAATCTTACTAAAGAACAACGTGATGAGTGTAAAGTCAAACAGAAGGATTATGCCAAGAAGGTAACCAAGATGATTAAGAACCGTGAGTATACAGTGGGGAATGACTGTGAGAGAATCACCTTCCGTATTGTCAGTGTTCTCCCTGCTCGATACAAATATGATGTCAATGAATATCGTCTCAATATAGAGATAACTAAGGTGGAACATTCATATAGAAATGGGGATTGGAGTAACCGTACCCCATACAAGGATGAGAGAGTACGTAAGTATCTTATGAATAGATACAAAGATTGGATTGAAGGTGAACTTGGGGGTTTCCTAAACATCTTTGGATTTGGTAGACGTTACAATAGTAATGGTGCAACAATTTATCTTGAGACCCCCAAAATAATTAACCGTAGATAATTTGGTAGTGTCAAATATTATCACTACCTTTGTAGTGTTGTTATAGGGGAGACCCTAGCAAAGGGTTCGACTCTTCAGTCGCAGAGGGTAGACTCCGACCTACCTTATATTTTTTTTATAAGGGTCCCCACATTTATTCTATGTGTGCCGTGTTGTCGTGTAGGTGAGAAGCCACTAATGATATGGCGTTAGACTTAATAGTATTGACCAATACTTCCCCCATATTAAGTGGGAGATTGTGTGTGGCCATTACATATCCTATTAGATTATTTAAATCCATTGAACTAATGGTGATAATATCCTGAGGGACCTTCCCCTCCTTACGTGTACTATTAGTTCGGATGATTCCGAGAGCTAATCCCCCATCTTTACCATAGTATCTTACAGTACAATCCCCATTAATACAGAATGTCCTTGGGGTTAAATCACTTAAAAAGTCTGTCATTGTGTCAAATATTATCATAAGTATACAGTGGGGTACAATAAAGTACAGTTATTAACATAATAAATTGTTGATAACTTTTTTTCCACATTGGTCCTGACAGTCTGTCAGAGGGGATTGTTGATAACTTTTTATTAAAAATAAGTGTTAAAAAATTTGGATTTGTCAAAATGTCAGTCACGCTTTCGCTAAGGGATAGTCCCTTCACGGGGTTTTGGTCCCCACTCTGTATACACTCTCCCCCACAATTTACCACCACTATCCTTGCTGGTCATACTGTAAAGACCACTTTTCCCCCTCTGACGGTACTAAAAACAAAGGTTTTTTAGGTATATGTGAACTCCAGAGAAAAATAGAAGTAATGGTACAGTAGCGGTGGGAACACGTAGTGTGTTAGGATTCTACCTCAACGGACCCTCGTTAGAGGGGAATAATATCACATATAATAGACCATATTAGTCCCCTTCGTAGTGACTATTCATAGACAGATAACTTAGTGGTAGAAAGTGGGGATTATATCTAATAACATATAGTTTTATACCGTAGGTATCTTTTATATGTTATCTCATATAATCCCTTCGTACCTCATCCTGTACTCTATAAATGTTCAGGTTATTCCCTTGTTCAGTGTAACTGAACATCATCTTATACTGAACACAATCTAAGAGTATTATATCTGTCCCTCACATAGTCACCTCATATATGGGGGACACAGTAAAATGGGGGGATTTTACCGTATGGTAATAATCTGATGGTAACTAAGGGATTTATATAGTAATATTACTGAACGGGAATATACATTACAGTAATGTGGATTACGATAAATGGAATGATGAACTAAGGAATAAAGATTCTAATGGAACGGAACGTAGTGTAGTGGAATGGTCACGACAGTGAAGAATCGGAATGACTTAGTTCATTGTTTCATTTATTTTCATTATATTTATTAATATGAAATATCTTATCACAGAATCACAAATAGATAGAATGGTGTTTAAATATCTTGACAGTCAGGACTTTATTATTAAAGGTGATGACACAAGTTTATTCTTTATTAATTCAGAAGATGATGACACAAGTTTATTCTTTATTAATTCAGAAGATGATGAGCTCGCTAAAATTAGATATGATGAATATGATGGGTTTTGTTACATTAATATTGATTTAAATAAAGAAGTTTCTTCTATATTTTCTTTAGGACGAGATAATACTCAGAGAGTTATCAGTAGGTGGGTTGAAAATACTTTACAGATGAAAGTTATAAAAACCACCGACGCATATATGAACATTGATTCTTGGTTGAGAATCCCTAACTAATATTATTTGGGGTCCGATTAATAAAAGACCCCCACGTTTATAGTGAGGGTCTTTTGTATTGTTGTGTTATCTTATTAGAATCCTGATTCAGTAACCATCTCTTCCACTACTTCTTCCATCATCTGAATATCCATAGATAAAGTTACGTTCTCACTTACTAATACTCCACCTGTTTCTAATGGTGCGTTCCATACAAGTCCGAAATCATTTCTATTGATTGTACCTGTGATTTCCCATCCGTGTTTTGTATTTCCCCACGGGTCTACACTTTTACCATTATACTCAGTGTTTAATGTGATTTCTTTGGTGATACCTTTGATTGTTACCTCTCCTGTAACTGTAGTCATATCTTCACTAATCTTACCACCGAAAGTGATTGTAGGGAATTCTACCACATTAAAGAAGTCTTCTCCTTTAAGGTGATTATCTCTATCTACATTTCCTGTGTTAACTGAATCTACATTCATAGATACAAATACACTACCATCTTCTTGGATACCACCACCGTATGTGGCGAAGTTACCCTTAACGGTAGAAATCATTAAGTGTTTTACTTTAAACCCAATCTCTGAATGGGCACTGTCAATTGTCATTTTCTTCATAATATATTTTTTATGTAGTAATGATAATGAATTCCCCCCGTTGTGTCAATAGAGTATTGGATTATCTTGGTAAAAGTACACTATCCACCTCTACATTAAACTTATTTGAAAACCACCCCTTTATATGCTTGGCAAACATATAATCACTCACGGGTATTAATTTCTTTATATTTTCTCGGTCGCTCTTTCTATATGAAAGATATCTCCTGCTATATGCGGTTTCTATGTAAAACAATCTATCCCTATTGTTATTATAATAACACATTCTCCTGTCTAAGTTGTAGTCATTAATATCTACAACATCATAGTAAGAATCAAATAACTTGTATATTAAATTTTTTACGTCTTCTTTCTTCATAACTCACTTTGAAATGCTAAGATACTAATTTAATTTGAATCGTACAAATCTCCCCCGATATAAGTTTAAAACCTTATAATGTGTATTTATAAGGACATAACCTTATATTTATTACTATGGAATATATCATCACAAAAGCTCAGTTATATAGAGTAATGACTAAGTTCTTAGATAACTTTAAGAATACTCACGAGGAAACTTTTTTTGAGGACTTCATTTGGCTTTCAAAACCTAATGTTGAGGATTTTATTTTGGATATGCAATATGAATATAAAAACGGTAATTTGACTATTGATATTGATTGGTTAGAGGACTTGATGAATTGGTTCCCCATAAGTAAAGAAGACGCCAAAGACTTCATTAAAGATTGGTTTGAACAAACATATGATGTTACCGTTCAGTCTGTAGATTCTTATGACTTAATATAAAGATAATGGATTATATAATACCACAAGAGAGATTAAAGAACCTTATGACATCATTCTTAGATGAGAAGTTATCAGGCGGTATAAGTGAAATAGATAACTTTATCGTTATATATTACCACGACCTGAATGATGATTATTATGACTCCGAAGTTCTTATGGAGTTTGATAGTTCAGATGGTAGATTATATATTGATAAATCCTTTATCAACACCTTTGATAAGTTATTCCCCTTCGGTAAGTCTCAGTTATTTATTGAGGAGTGGTTTGAAAACTATTTCGGTGTTGAGGTAGAATACGTAGAAACTTAAAAATATATTTATTACTATGAGAAATTTAGTTACAGAAGTAAGTAAGATGAAAAAGATAATGGGATTGGACGAAGCGTCCAAACCTACCTATAGTCCTGAAGTAAAAACAATTATCGGGATTTTAAAAGATAATAAAGTTTACAGTGCCCAAATTCAGAAATTAATTAATAAGATTGAGTATCATTCTAAACAAGGATTGGTAGACTTTGGTTTATTAACAAGAGGGATTAAAAAAACATTAGAATTAAAAGGTAATAAAAATATTAATATATTCGAGTTCTTTAAACAAATTACAAAATCATTAGACAAGAGAACAACCAAAAAAGAAGTTGTTAAACCTGAGGAAGAACCATCCATTTTGGATAAAGACATCTATAAGAAAGAATTGTTTTTCTTACAGGTAGAACTTCTAAAACTACAGGAGTGGTTAAAACAAACAAGTAAGACTGTTATCATTGTATTTGAAGGAAGAGACTCCGCAGGTAAAGGTTCCACTATTAAGAAGTTCACCGAGAACTTAAATCCTAGATACTATAAGGTCGTTGCTCTTGGTATTCCTACACCTGACGAAAGAAAGAATTGGTGGGATAGGTATAGAAAACAAATTGAAAAAGGTAAGATAAACTTCTTTGATAGAAGTTGGTACAATAGAGGATTGGTTGAACCTGTTATGGGTTATGGTACAACCGAAGAATATGAGGACTTTATGGAAAACGTTCAGGACTTTGAAGAGTCATTGGTTGTTGATGGAGATTACTTATTTAAACTTTGGTTCTCTATAGATAAAGAAACTCAGGCAAATAGATTTGATTTCAGACAGAAGTCCCCATTAAAATATTGGAAGTATTCTGAGAATGATGAGAAGATGCAAGATGTGTGGGAAAAGTTTACTGAGTACAAACAAAAACTATTTGATAAAACGTCAACCGTAAACCATCCGTGGGTTGTTTTGGATTCTAACGATAAAAAGATTTCAGGATTAAATTCTATCAGATATATTCTACAGAACATTCCTTATGCTAATAAGGATGAAGATGTTTTAAATAAAGAATTTCCTGAAGCAATGACGGTATTAAAACCAAAAGTTAATTAAGTTAATGAGATATCAGGTATCACATACTCAGCTTCTTCGTCTTATGGATATGTACTTATCTAAGACCGAATATATCTTGATTGGTGGTGAATTTGTTGGTGAGTTAATTCTTCTACAAAAAGGAACTAAAGACTACCACGACTTTATTTATACATACGAAGATGAACGTTTATTGGTAGAGACAAATATCGTGTGGGCGTTATCAGGTTTCTTTAATATATCAGAAGAAGATATGTTGGACTATATTGGAGAATGGTTTGAGAATAAATATGAACTACCCGTTTCAGAAATAATTAATTGGACATAATATGAAATACATTATAACCGAATCTAAAATGAATAATATGATTAAGGATTATATCCTTAAGAACTATGATGTTGCCGATGTTGAGTTTGGGACCAAACGTGTTCAGTTGGGTTCAGGTCCAAATGATAAGGGTGAGTCAATTATTAATAGAAAAGTAATCACCATTACCATTAATAATCTTAATAAAAGAATGAATATTGATGAGGTTAAAGAAATTAAGAATTCTATTTTAAGAAACCTAAATAACGTTTTTAATATAGATTCAGGGGTTTATGGTTCTGAATGGGAACTAAAATTCTATCAAATAAAGAAAATAGAAATATAATATGAAATACATTATAACAGAAAGTAAATTGAACTCCTCCGTATATAATTTTATGGATAATTTATTTGCATCAAAAGATGGTAATCCTGAAATATATAAACTTGACTCTGTCGATTCTGATGGCGCGTCATTGATTGACTCATTTGATTTTGTTAACTCCGATTATTATAGTGATGAAGGTTCTGAATATCTTTTTAGCTGGACAGGTAAAGAATATTTTAAGACTATTCATAGTCAAGGTTATATAACTAAAACTGAGTATGAAAAGTTCTTATCAGAATCACCTATGGTTGTTATTTTAGATAAAATTGCAAAAGAAGAATTAAATAATTTTTTTGGTGATTTGTGGAAGCCCGTATTTAAACAATGGTTTAAAGATAAAACAGGATTGGATTATAAAACTTTAGACTAATGAAATACATTATAACAGAATCACAAGTGGACGTAATGAAGAAGTATATGTACGATATACTCGATAAGGATTCTGAATCTTGGGATGTAGAACACTTTAAGTTTAGAGAGATGAGAGTAACTGATGAGTCAGGAGATGTTCTGTTTAACTACTCTACTAATAATGAAATGTATCAGGGCGAAATGTCCGATATATTAACTATATCCCCCAAACTACTTAGAAAAATAGAAGGATTTCTTCCTATTATGGATGAGTACTATATCTCTGATTGGTTTAGTGAGAAGTACAAACGTAGAGTGGATGAAATAATGATTAATGACGAAGATTAATATGAAGTTACAAGAGAACATACATAGAATACAAACTATGATGGGTTTAATTAATGAATCAGAATCTAAATTCTTTATTAGAAGAGCCGATTTAGATAAGGTTAAAAAATTACTGCCGATTAATTCAGACCAAGTATTCCACGAGACAGATAGTTATAAACAATTTAAATATGAATTAACATTAAGAGCCGTGGAAGCGGTATTATGGAATGAACACGAACTCGGGTGGGAAGATTTACCTTCTGATGAGGAAATAGAGTTTGTTAATGATGTTTCTAATATGTTTGAAGACTTAATTAAAAAATTATATAAATCACATTCTTAAAAATAGATATGAATTTACACGAAAATATACAAAGAATTAAAGATATGATGATTTCTGAGGAAATGGTACAATCAGACGCTTGGAAATCAATAAAGAAAACATTAGATATTCTTAAAAAGAAAAAGAAAGTTTTATTATTAAGTTGTTCAAACAGATACAATTTTGATGAAAAGAATATTGATATCCCTAAATCAAAAATGATAGCAATGTATCTAAATGAAGAGTTAAAAGATAACTCAGTTTTAATAGATGTTACCGACCTTAAAATACTACCTTGTGAAGGTAATGTTTCTAGAAAAGACGGTAATAGTTGTGGACTAAAAGAATCTACCCTTAAAGACAAAGATAAGAACCCTACAGGTAATCATAGATGTTGGGTTAATATTAATAACAAGTCAGACGAGTTATGGAAAATATCTAAAGAGTTATTTGAATCAGACGCAGTCATATTCTTTAGTTCAGTAAGATGGGGTCAAGCAAATATGTACTATCAAAATTTAATTGAAAGATTAAATTGGTTAGAAAATAGACATACAACATTAGGAGAATCTAACATTATCAAAAACATTGAAACAGGATTTATTTGTGTTGGTCAAAATTGGAATGGTGAAAACGTGACTGAGACTCAGAAAGAAGTTCATAGGTTCTACGGATTTAAACCTAACAATAATTTGTATTGGAATTGGCAATACACAAAAGATGAGAATGATGAAACTCAAAAATCATATAAAGACTCTCATAAAAAGTTTATTAAAGACACTAAACTCCCCGATACTGAATAATATGAAATACGTTATAACTGAAAGTAAAATGATTAGCATCCTTCACAAACTACTTAATATGGAGTTTGATGGGTTTGACGACATATATTATAGTTGGGCTAACTACAACTGTGGTATGGGAGAATGTTGCGACCCTTACGCTATTGGTTTTGTATTACCTAAGAACCACTACGATGATTATCTATTTAAATTGGTTGACGGTAACAACTACTCTCCTGATGGTGAGAGAGATTACCCTAAAGAGTTTATGGAAGATTTACCTGAACCTTGTTATGAATCCCCTGATATTAAAGACCCTAACTTTGACACATACATTGGTTATTCAGAACTAATGGAGAATATTGAGAGTTATTTGGGGTCACCTGATAATTGGGAACAAGAACTGTTATATTTATTAAATAAAAAGTTTCACTCAGAAGCCAAACAAATAATATTTATCTAAATGAATTTTGTAATTAACGAATCTCAATTATTCTTATTGTTGGACAGTGTCTTCCCTGACTTGTCTGTTAAGAAAATACGTTCACGAAATTCTGCCCATACTTACATTATCGAATCTAATGATGATGAGATGTTTCACTATGAGAATGGTACTCTTAATGTTAACCCTGACTTTGTTAAAATGTTAAATAGGTTTGCACCTATCAAAATAACTGACGATATTATATCCACTCTTGGTAAATGGATTCATAAGAAGGCGGGGTTAAAACCTAGAACTATTTGGATTGGTCTTAAATCATACGATGTTAGTAATAGTATGAATGAATCGTTTGATAAATTACGTGCAAGAAGATTTATGCACATTGCTAACGATTATTTTGAATCGTTGTCACCATCAGATGTTTGTAACTATTGGAAATCTGAGGAAGTTGAGGATTACGTTAATGAAACTATGTCTGAAATGGTTCGTTTCATTACTGATGAATATCCTGATGTTTCTGCTGAGGATTGGCACGACACCTATGATGGTATCTATGGGATGTTGGAAGGTGTTGGTTATTCTAATAAGGTAAGAGATTTCTTTTACGACTCTTTAGATAACTGTAATCTAAATGAATCTGAGGAAAAAAGAATTAAGAGATTTGACAGAAGTCTTGTAAAAGATTACGGTAAGTACGGTAAAAAAATTGAGTCTTTAGCTCGTACATACTTAGATGATATGGGAAAATCTATCTGTGATTTAGTTTGTTTATGTTCAGAGGTTAACGGTAAAGAAAATTATATTGTATTAATTATCTCATCACACTACTTATCATCAAATTTTGAAACAAAGCTAACTAATTATATCACTAACTTTATTCCCGTAGATGTTTGGGTTATGGTAAATGTTAATCACCACTGTAATAGTTTGGATTAGTGGAAAATAACTTCCATTTTTATCATTATAGTGGAAAATAATTACCGTTTTCGATTGGTTCCCCCTCTATAATGGAAAATTCTCCTCGTAAGTACTCTAAGAATACACCCTTATCATTTACATATGTAATATACTCAGGGTTGTGATACCCCGAGTTTATTAAACTTATTCTTTTTTCACACTGTAAGTACCACAGGGCTAACTTTAATGATTTCGTCATTGTTTCGTATACATCCCCGAACTCGTGGTTGTCGTTAAACCATCCTGTCTGTGTGTTGTGGTTTCTAAACTCTATAGAGAAACATAAATTAGTTCCGTCTTTATAATGTTCTGCGTTGTAATGAATGTAAACGCCATTATCTTCTAACGTTTTATAAGTTTCTAAGGTAACCTCCATAAATAAATGTTTAGTAATAAATATTTAACATTTGTTGATTAATCGTTATTCTCCATATGATTGTACATTAACCTCATCACCCACGCATTCTCAAACTCATACATTCCACATACAGTAGACGCTTCATCTAAAGTATCATAGTAGTTTATATTACCATCCTTATCTTTCATATAGTCCATATTTCTAAGGTCTATAATGACGTACTTGTATTTCTGTTGACTTAACGTTTCCATTATCTGTCTCGTTAAATGCCCTGCGGTCTTGGTCCCATCATTACTCCATCGAATGATAAGATTTTCTATTTCAGAATATAATTCCATATTATAAATCTAATACTAAGTACTCGTCACTTGTTCCTAAACAATCAATTAAGATTAAGTTATCTTCTTCCATTACGGTAACTCCTTTAACTTGAGTGTGTCCTACAATACATATGATGTCATCCACCATATCTTTAACTAATGATTGAGGTCTAACCCATATTGGTGTTTGGGTTATATCGTTACCTCCGTAACTGTAATTATCACCCATTGTGAATTTGAATTTAGTAATATCATTACGGAACAACTCGTTAACCGAGTCTTCTAAATTATTCATATCGATATTATTGTTATTCGCCCACGTTTTGGTTAACCCAGCGTGACTGAAGAAGTAACTACTATATTGATAACACATCTGTAACAATCCCTCATCTACTGCAGGTTGTAACACACTGTTAATGTCTTTGGCATAACCAAACTGATAAGATGAATATGTTTCATTTACCCCATTTAAATAATGGAAGTCGTGATTCCCTATTAATAGAACAACCTTACTTGGATTGTCTCTCTTAAATTGTACAATCTCTTTAAAGTTTTCTATCTGTCGGTTGGCACTATAACCTCCGTCTTTGGCATCGAAATAATCCCCGATAAACACAATCATATCGGCATCTTTCTGTTCTACAACAATCTCTTTCCACTTACTTCTTCCGTGGGTATCCCCTAACGCAACTATTTTCATAACACTAATATATAATTTTCACACAACACCAAAATATAACTTTTGTACATTGTTATAGACAAATATACAACCATAGTTTGGTATAATCAATATTTTGTCTATCTTTGTCCTATGGAAATGGATTTATCAAAATATAGCATAGATGAACTTGTTGAGTTGCGTAACACAATTAATGGTGTAATTAGTGACTATAGAGACGGTTACTTCTATATCTGTAACGTTCGTTCATACGGTCGTAATTGGGTTGATAAGTGGATTCACAATACCCACACTCTTCAGGAATTATGTTATCAATATGATGGTGAAGATGGAATCGTTGATGTATTCTCTAACAACCCTGACTTATCTAAGATAGATAACTATGGTAATGTTATGTATGTCCCTACTATCGAGGATTATGAGAAGTCCAAAAAATACGATTTTTTAGTTAGAATTATTCCCGAAGCCGAGGAGACCTTGGCCGAATGGGGAAATCGTGATAACATACCATTTCAGTATCGTCCGAGATTTGAACCATTTTATACTCGTGAAGTTATTGACAGATTTAAATCAGAATTAGAGAATTTTGATATGTCTTTTGTCGCACCTGTCCCTGTAAAAAGAATTTATGACGATGAAGAGGAATAAAATCTGTCGTTGTGCGGCTACCGTTCCGTAATCCCCCAACCCCCTTTTTTATTTTCCATATATTTATTCTATATGAAGTACCTCATCACAGAATCCAAAATGGATAGTGTTATTGTTAATTACTTAACACATTATATTCACCCTGACTATAATTGGGGTCCTGAGTTGCACGATTTCTATCAGGAAGATGTTAAGAAATATGGAATGTATGATTTCCTTATTAATGATGATGTCGCCTACACTTATCACGGTTATCAAGGTTATGCTGGTAGTGATGAAGTTGAAGAGATTGGTATTTTATATATTCAAAAATGGTTAGTTGATAAACTAACAACCTTATTTGGTAATTTTTGGATACCTATTTTTGAGAAATGGTTTGAGGAAAACTCAGGTCTTAAAGTTAAAAAAATGATTGCAGAATAATACTATGAAAGGATTAATTAAAAAAGTACTAAAAGAATCTACGGAAGAATTACTTAGATACCGTAAATTGTTCAGTGATTTTGAAATACCTGAAGAAGGTCTTAAAGGTAATGAAAATGGAGCAACTAATGTTGATGATTTCTTTTGGAATTTTGTTGATATGGCGAACTATAAATCGGATAATGATTATAGAAGAATTAGTGACATATTAAAAGATTTAAATAAGTTTGCAGGTGTACCTGCTGAAAAGATACTTATTCTCGCTAAAGTACTTAATTTCAAAACAAAAGCCATCGATAAAAAATGGGGTGACGACATTTATAATGTTGGTGATGATAGTTGGTCAGACCTTAGATGTGATGTAGTATCTCGTGGAAAAGAATTCTATAATAAATCTTTGGTCGATTATGATTTAGTCCAACGTATGGCAAATGAAGACGACTATAAAGAATCTTTTTCCTACGCAATACCTTATACCAGTGATTTAATTTAATTATATGAAAAATAACTTACTAACCGAAATTAATAGATTTAAAACCCTTTCAAATATTAATGAACCACAAAACATTAATGAACAAGAGTTATTGAATAATATTAAAAACCTAATCTCTATCGCATCTGACAATGTAAAAGATAATGAAACGTATAAAGACTTAATGTCTTTCTTTAAGTCAGTAACTTCTGATGAATCATCCGATGATGAAGTAATATCAGGTAGTTATAGTGCTGAAGGACAAAAGAACGCATATGACGCATTACACTCATTCCAATCTCGAGTGTCAGATAAGTTTGGAGGTAAAATCAATACAAAGGTGAAGGAAGGTATTGAACGGTATAAAGATTTAAATGATGTTGAATCAGTAGATATTAAAAAGGTTGAGATTGGCATCGACCCTGATACTTTAACTGTAGATTGGGAAGTAACTATAGGTCCAAGTAATGATGGTTATACATACGAAGAATTTGATAGTAGAGGAAGTGCTGGCGGTGGTGAATCTGCGGTTGATGGTCAATTAAATCGTATGCACTCACTTCATTCAGGAACACCTAAATTAGTATATCATTATAATGAAACAATACCCGTATGTTTCAATTCAGACGGAACTAAAAAAACTAATGGTTGTAGTGGTAAAATTAACATACAACAAAAGTTCTTTAAATACGGTAAGAAAATATGAAATACGTTATAACCGAAAATCAATATAAGTTAATCAGAAGAGAATCTGATATGGAACGTAGGATTGATAGATTACTTATGATGGCGAAACTTCAAAATGATTTATATTTTGTACCTTTAGACCATCTAATCTTACATATCGCAGATAATGTCGCAGTCGAGATGGCAAACGAATCTAATGTTGAGGGTGATGACTATATCACATTTAGAAATCAAATAAAACAATATATTCGTAGTAATTTTTACGGACATATTAAAGACTTTTTGGAGAAAAATAAAGAGAAATATGTCAGCTAAGAAAACAATTAACTTAATCACAAACTTAATTGAGAAGTTAGTAATACCTAAGTTCCCCGTAATTGATAGTATTGAGAATATTGAACACTTCTCATCAGGGTTCAGAGGTGATTCTTACTTTGTTAACATAATAACATCAGAATGTTTAAGTATGGAAGAACAGGTTAGTATCGACACCTTAGTTAAACAGTTGTTTAAAATGGCATCTTTAGATTCATCAAATGATAACTCATTTAAATTAGAGTCTGATGATATCAAAGTATTCTTTGACTGTCAAGATGGTGAGGGGTTTAACTTCCACTCACCATACGGTTACAAACACTAACTATTTAAACCCCAATTCATACCTTTGGTTGTCTTTACACCAAATTCAATAGTCTCGTTAAGATATTCATTAAACGGTTTTGTTCTGTCATCTTTACCGTGGTAATAGTTACCCCAATCTCTATTTCCATCTTGTGCTGGTAGTGGTTGTATCTCTTTAATACCATTCCTAAGTATTTCTCTTATGTATCCACATTCACCACTAGGGAAGTTAGTTGGGTTGGTTTCTTTAATTCCATTTTTAACGGTATCTTCAACATCTTCTTTACTAAAGAATTTATCAACGTATGGCGTTCCCATCATAAACCCTTCGTGACTTTCTAACGCGGGTTTTGTTTTCACCCCATTTTG